>QFZN01007467.1_pt1 | contig 41666 bp, 35 predicted proteins | sample 1740101 | NCBI WGS metagenome assembly QFZN01 (sample SAMN09210849, study PRJNA391713) | Ciliate metagenome, whole genome shotgun sequencing project. | isolation source: combination of 50 Heterometopus sp. ciliate cells from an enrichment culture... | host: Heterometopus sp. ...
GCCCTGGCCCTCGCGCAGGTCGTGCAGGGCGGCTTGCATGGGGGCCAGCTGGCTGGCGGCGGGATGGCTCATGTCAGGTGTTCCGGGTGGTCGAAAGCATGGTCAGGATAGGGCCTTGGTGGAGATCACAGTTCCTTGGCGGCAAAGGTATTGCAGGCGCTCACCTTGCCCTCGGTGATGCCGCGCTTGAACCAGCTCACGCGCTGGGCCGAGCTGCCGTGGGTGAAGGAGTCCGGCACCACCACGCCACGCGCCTGGCGCTGCAGGGCGTCGTCGCCGATGGCCGAGGCGGCGTTCAGGGCGCCTTCGACGTCGCCTTCCTCGAGGATGTGGCGGGCCTGGTTGGCATGAAAGGCCCAGACACCGGCGAAGCAGTCGGCCTGCAGTTCCAGTCGCACCGAGAGGGCGTTGGCCTGCTTCTCGCTGGCATTGCGGCGGGCCGCATCGACCTTGTCGGAGATGCCCATCAGGTGTTGCACGTGATGGCCGACTTCGTGGGCGATCACATAGGCCTGGGCGAAGTTGCCGGAGACCTTGAAGCGCTGCTTCATCAGGTCATAGAAGGACAGGTCGATGTAGACCTTCTGGTCGCCCGGGCAATAGAAGGGGCCGGTCGCGGTCTGGCCGGTGCCGCAGGCGGTCGGCGTGCTGCCCGAGAAGAGCACCAGCTTGGGTCGGACGTATTGCTTGCCATTGGCGGCGAAGATCTGGCCCCAGGTGTCTTCGGTATCGGCCAGCACGGTGGAGACGAAGCGGGCCATCTGGTCGTCCGGCGACGGCTTGTGGGCGGGGGCCTGCTGCTGCACCGGCGCCGGTGCGCCACCGCCGCCCGAGAGCAGGTTGAGCATGGTCAGCGGGTTGATGCCAAGAAAGTAGGAGGCCACCAGCGCCACGGCCACCGTGCCCAGGCCGATGGAGCGCCCACCGAAGCCGAAGCCACCACCGCCGCCACCGCCGCCATCCTCGCCACGGCGGTCTTCCACGTTGTCGCTTTCGCGGTTGCCTTCCCATTTCATGATCTGTTCCTCGCAGGCTGCAATCGATACTGTCGCGATTGTAATGGAAGGCGGGCGGTGCCGGCTTGTCGGACATTGTCTGACGGGACAGCGATGATGCCGTCCTATGCCATCGGGCAGCGCGGCGCGGTAAGCTTGGCGCGACAGACTTTCGGTGCCACACTCCCTCTCAACAATGACAACAGGAGGCGACACATGCTCATCTGGCTCATTCTTTTCATGGCGGTCACGCTGGCGCTGATGATGGCGCGTACCAGTGCCTGGGCCTGGCTGGTGGCTGAACTGGCCTGGATCTGGCTGGGGGGCCGCCTGGCGGGGGTGGAGTTGCCGGTGCAGGTGCTGCTGGTCATCCTGCTGGGCACGCCCACCCTGTTGGTGGCCTTGAAATCGGTGCGCCAGCAGCTGATGACGCGCCCGGCGCTGGACCTGTTCCGCAAGATCATGCCGCGCATGTCGGCTACCGAGCGCGATGCCATCGAGGCCGGTACGGTCTGGTGGGATGCCGAGCTGTTCTCGGGCAAGCCGCACTGGCCGCGCCTGTTCGAACTGCCGCCGCCACGCCTGACTCCCGAGGAGCAAGCCTTCCTGGACACCGAGGTGGAGGCCCTGTGCGCCATGGTCAGTGACTGGGAGACCAGCGTGAAGACATTGGACCTGCCGCCCGAAGCCTGGCAATTCATCAAGGACAAGGGTTTCCTGGGGATGATCATCCCGCGCCAGTATGGCGGCAAGCAATTCTCCGCCTATGCCCATTCGCAGGTGATCATGAAGCTGGGCTCGCGCAGTTCGGCCGCGGCCATTGCGGTGATGGTGCCCAATTCGCTGGGCCCGGCCGAGTTGCTGCTGCACTACGGTACCGAGGCACAGAAGAACCACTACCTGCCGCGCCTGGCGCAGGGGCTGGAGATTCCCTGCTTCGCCCTGACCAGCCCCTATGCGGGCTCGGATGCGGCGTCCATTCCCGACATCGGCATCGTCTGCAAGGGCGTGCATGAAGGCCGCGAGACGCTGGGCTTCCGGGTCACCTGGAGCAAGCGCTACATCACGCTGGCGCCGATTGCCACCGTGCTGGGCCTGGCCTTCAGGGTGCGCGATCCGGATGGGCTGCTGGGGGGCGACCCCGAGCCCGGTATCACCTGCGCGCTGATCCCGACCGACCACCCGGGGGTGATCACGGGCCGGCGTCACTGGCCGTTGAATGCGGTGTTCCAGAATGGCCCCACCGAGGGGCAGGACGTCTTCATCCCGGCCGAGTGGATCATCGGCGGCGTGGCCCAGGTCGGGCGCGGCTGGCGCATGCTGATGGAATGCCTGGCGGCGGGCCGGGCCATTTCGCTGCCGTCCTCCAGCGTCGGCTTTTCCAAGCTGGCCGTGCGCGGCACCAGCGCCTATGCGGCCATGCGGCGCCAGTTCAGGATCGAGATCGGCAAGTTCGAAGGCGTGCAGGAGGCGCTGGCACGCATGGGCGGCAACCTCTACATGATGGATGCCACGCGGCGCCTGTCGGCGCTGGCGGTGGATGCGGGCGAGAAGCCCTCGGTGATCTCGGCCATCTCCAAGTACCACGTCACCGAGCGCGGTCGCATGGTGGTCAACGACGGCATGGATGTGATCGGCGGCAAGGGCATCTGCATGGGGCCGGGCAATTTCCTGGCGCGCATCTACCAGCAGGTGCCCATCGCCATCACGGTGGAAGGCGCCAATATCCTGACGCGCTGCCTGATCATCTTTGGCCAGGGGGCGATCCGTTGTCATCCCTATGTGCTGCAGGAGCTGGCCACGGCCGCCGACGAGGACCGCGAGCGTGCCGTGCAGGTGTTCGACCGGCTGCTGTTTTCCCATCTGTCCTTCGTCGCCGCCAATGCCGCGCGTAGCTTCATCGGCGGCATCAGCGGCGGCTGGCTGCTGCCGGCCAGCGGCCAGGCGGCGCGCCAGACGCGCCGCTACTACCGCAGCGTGGTGCACCTGTCGTCGGCCTTCGCGCTGCTCACCGACGCCAGCATGGGCGTGCTGGGCGGCACGCTCAAGTTCCGCGAACGCATCTCGGGGCGCTTGGGCGATGTGCTCTCGCAGCTCTACCTGGTGTCGGCGGTGCTGAAGCGTTACGAGGATGACGGCCGGCAAGAGGCCGACCTGCCCTACGTCCACTGGTCGGTGCAGGACGCGCTGAACCGGGCCCAGGAAGCCATCATCGAGGTCTTGCAGAACTTCCCCAATCCCTGGGTGGCCGCCCTGTTGCGGGGGCTGGTCTTCCCGCTGGGACGACCCTACCCAAAGCCCTCGGACCTGCTCGGCACCGAGGTCGCCCGCGCCATGCAGACCCCCGGCGAGAGTCGCGACCGCCTGGTGGGCGACACCTACCTGCCGCGTACCGGTGATCCGCTGGCCTGCGGCGAGCGCGCCTTTGCGCTCACGCCGGTGGTGCAGCAACTGGAGCATCGCCTCAAGGCCGATATCAAGGAGGGCAAGCTGCCACCGATGCCGCAGAGCCTGCGCGAGCTGCCCGCCTGGAGTGTACTGGCGCTGGAGCGCGGGCTGGTCTCGGTGCAGGAAAAGGAGGCGCTCGATGCCTTCGCCCATGAGGGTGACCTGTACGTGCAGGTCGATGATTTCGGCGCCGACTTCGATCGCGGGCAACACTGGGGGCAAGAGCGGGCCTCTGTGTCCTGAGCGATTTGTGGCGTATGCTGGGCGACCCGATCAATCGACCAGGATCCCAGATCATGACCCAGCCCCGCCTCTACATGGCCGGCCCCGATGTCTTCATGCGTGACTATGCCCAGCAGAAGGTACACATCCGCCAATGGTGCGCCGAACTGGGCCTGGTGGCGCTGTGCCCGGGGGACGACGAGGTCAGCGGCGACAGCAAGGGGGAAGTGGCGCGGCGCATCTACGAGGTCAACATCGGCCTGATCGACTCGGCCGATTATGTGGTGGCCAATGTGCGCGATTTCCGTGGGCATGAGCCGGACTCGGGCACGGTCTTCGAGATCGGCTACGCGGTCGGGCGCGGCAAGAAGGTGTGGTGCTACAACACCCCCACGCAAGACCTGCTGCACCAGATCCCCCAGGGCGAGGCCGGTTACTGCCGCGCGGGCATGCACATCGAGGACTTCGGCCTGCCGCGCAACCTCATGCTGGCCGGCGCCTGCGAGCTGGTGCAGGCGGACCTGCCCGAATGCCTGCGCCGCGTGGCGCGCTGGCACGCCGGCCAGCGCTGACAGCGGTCTGATGCCTTATTGCAGGGGCACGCGTCCCATCAGGTAGAACTCGTCGTTGGGCCGCATGCTGGTGACATTGGCCAGCCGGTTCGACATGCCGAAGAAGGCCGCGATGGCGGCGATATCCCAGGCTTCCTCATCGCCGAACCCATGCTGCCTGAGCAGGGCAAAATCGGCATCGTTGACGGCCCAGGCGCTGGCCGAGACCTTCATGGCGAAGTCCAGCATGGCCAGTTGCCGCTCGCTGATATCGGCCTTGCGGTAGTTGATGGCGACCTGGTCGGCCAGCAGCGGATCCTTGGCGCGGATGCGCAGGATCGCGCCATGCGCCACCACGCAATACTGGCACTGGTTGGCATTGCTGGTGGCCACCACGATCATCTCGCGCTCGGCCTTGCTCAGCTTGCCGGGTTTGTCCATGAGCGCATCGTGATAGGCGAAGAAGGCGCGGAATTCCTCCGGGCGATGCGCCAGCACCAGGAATACGTTGGGAATGAAACCGGACTTTTCCTGCACCGCCAGGATGCGCTCGCGGATGTCATCTGGCAGATCATTCAGTTCGGGAATGGGGAAGCGGCCGATCGGCGCGCCTGGGGGCTGGGTCATGTGGGTCTCCTGATGTTGTTGTGGTGTGGATGGCTCCCATGAAGGTAACACTTCCGGCCCGGCAGCAATGTCGCCGGCCTGACGGTGAAGTCTTTTCCTTCAGATGGTTTCTTTCAGGTAATGAAAAATATTATTAAGATATATCTTGAAATAGCTCTTTTAAAGATATATCTTAGTTCTATCGATCGACACGCAGCGTTCGATAATCGCTGCATTGAACCATCCGACAAGAAGGAAACACCATGTTCAAGCATTTCATGTCCCGGGCCGGCCACGGCCCCAAGCACCACCGAGCTGACCGTCCGCACCATGGCGGCGGCATGTTCGAGGAAGACGGCCCGCGCGGCCACCATGGCCCGCGTGGCCGCGAAGGTGGCGGCGGCGGGCGCGGTGCGCGCATGTTCGAGCAGGGCGCATTGCGCATCGTGATGCTGCACCTGTTGCAGGAAAAGCCGCGCCACGGCTACGACATGATCAAGGCCATCGAGCAATTGGTCGGTGGCGGCTACAGCCCCAGCCCGGGCGTGATCTACCCGACCCTGACCCTGCTGGAAGAAATGGGCTTTGCCTCGGTACAAGGCGAGGATGGCGGCAAGAAGCTCTACAGCATCAGCCCCGAAGGACAGGCGCACCTGGAAGAGAACGCCGAACTGTTGCAGCAGGTGCTGCGCAAGTTCGAACTACGCCGCCAGGAGCGTCCCGACGCCGATTCGCCCGAGCTGCAACGCGCGGTACAGAACTTCCGCATGGCGCTGCATACGCGGCTGGCCAAGGGGCGGTTGTCCAAGGAAGAACTGCACGCCATCATCGACATCATCGACCGCGCAGCGGTGGCCGTGGAGCGCGTCTGAGCGCCGGCCCGATCAGGAAGGAAACAGCATGAGGGAACACCGTTATCGCATCACCCTGGAACACCTGGCCACCACCTCGGAAGGGCAGACGCAGCATGCGCCGCTGAGCTTCGAGGCGGGCAACCATGACGATCTCTTCAGCATCATCGAACGCGTGCGCGGCAATGGCCAGTTCGACAGCGATACCAGCGCACAACTGGCGCTGGGCCTGAAGCTTTTCACGGAGGTGATGCTCAAGAACCGCAAGCATCCGCTGTTCGAGGAGATCCAGCCAGCCATGCGCGCATTCATCGGCAAGCTCAAGGCGCAGGGCAAGCCGGCTGCCGAATGAGGCAGCCGGGGCTCCGGCCAGCTCATTGATTGGCGGGGGCGATCATCTCCGCATAGTCATACAACGCACCCAGGATGTCCTGGGTGCGTTCGTCGTCGGCCGTTTCCTGCAACAGGTCGATCTGCTCGAACAACTGTGCGATGGTGCGGGCGCCGCCGCTGCCCTCGAACAGTCGCGCGGCGCGGTGCTCTTCCCAGTGCTGGGCTTCGTCGGCGCTGAGGCTCTCGGGGAAGTTGCGGGCGCGGTAGCGATACAGGATCGTGTTGAGGCGGGCGTCGTCGAAGGCCACGCTGGCCTGCGCCAGTGCCGGCGCCGGCAGGGCGCGCAATTGCGTGAGCTGGCGGCGGTCGCCGTTGCCGATGAAGCCGCCATACAGATCCTCGTCCACGTCCGGCGCGGCCTCGGCAGGACGCTGGTACACCTCGCGCCACAGCGCTGACAGGTCGGGCAAGGCGGCCGCCTGCTCGGCATGACGCAGGGCTTTCTCCACATCGATTCCCAGTTCGGCGGCGCGCTCGGCAGAGAGCGTCTTCAGGCTACCCACCACCATCGGCGACTTGTTGAGGTGGATGCTCTTGACCGGCAGGCGTATCATGCCTTCGGGCAGCTCATCCTTGCGGGTGAACATGCGTTCGCGCACGGTGGCCGCATCCAGGCCCGCCAGTTCGCTGGGGTCGTAGCCGAGATCCCAGGCAATCACTTCATTCTTGTTGGTCGGGTGCATGCCCAGCGGCCACATCAGCGCCAGGCAGCCATGGGCCACCGGGAACATGCCCGACACATGCAGGAAAGGCTTGGCCACCGGCAGGCCGATCTCGGCGGCGGCTTTGTCCTTCTTGTGCAGGGCCAGCGCGAAGTCGAACAGGCGCGGATTGTTCTGGCGGATCAGGCGCGCCAGGGCGATGGTGGCGCGCACGTCGGAGAGCGCATCGTGGGCAGCCTCGTGGAGCAGGCCGTTGGCCTTGGAGAGGTGTTCCAGCTTGAAGCTGACGCTGCCGTCTTCCTTGGTCGGCCATTGCATCCCCTGCGGGCGCAGCGCGTAGGTCAGGCGCACCACATCCAGCAGGTCCCAGCGGCCGCAGCCGTTTTGCCATTCGCGGGCATAGGGGTCGATCAGGTTGCGCCAGAACATGAAGCGGGTCACTTCATCGTCGAAGCGGATGGTGTTGTAGCCCACGCCGATGGTGCCGGGTTCGCCCAGGGCCGCTTCGATGCGGGCGGCGAATTCGTGTTCGGGCAGGCCGTGTTCCAGGCAGTGCTGCGGCGTGATGCCGGTGATCAGGCAGGAGACCGGGTCGGGCAGGTAGTCCGGGGCCGGCTTGCAGTAGATCATGATGGGCTCGCCGATCTCGTTGAGCTCGGCGTCGGTGCGCACGGCGGCGAACTGCGAGGGGCGGTCACGGCGCGGCACGGCGCCAAAGGTTTCGTAGTCGTGCCAGAGGAAGGTGTGATTGGACATCGCGGCGTGGTTCTATGGGAATCGCGCGATTATAGAGCCTTGCGCCGCCAATGCCGCCACGCGGGATCGCCGCGCAGCGAGGAAAGCGATATTTTCGAAGGACTTGGGACCGGTGCGGCCTTATTGCAGCGGCGCCGTATCGCGCTTCAATACCTTGCGCAGGGCTTCCTGCAGGCTGCCCTTGCGCAGCGGCGCGGCGCCACCCGGATACTGGATGTTGTCGATCACCCAGCCGCGGGCGTCGCGCGCCAGCAAGACCTTGTCGGTCCACTTGGCCGGCGCCTGCAGCTTGGCATCGCTGAAGATCAGTTCCACTGAGCAGGTGGCTTCCCGCTCCTGGGCGTCGCACTGGACCACGCGGAAGGTGGAGGCGCTGGCGGGATGGCCGGTCAAGGGGTCTCCCTGCACCAGCGGCGCCGGCGCCTCTTCATCCGGGTCGGCCGCAGCCTGGGCGGCCAGGGCTTCCTGGGCCACCGAGACATCCTTGAGCAGGTCGAACAGGGGCACCGACAGGAAGCGGCGGAAGGTGATCAGTTCCTTGAGCGTCAGTGCGCCCGAGGGGCGGTTGGACTGGTGCGTCTGGTAGAAATCCCTGACCACTTCTTCGGCCTTGCCCTCTTCATTGGCCGAGCAGGCTGCAAGCAGCAGGCCGGCGGCGACGATGAGCAACTTAGCGATCCGCTTCAATCCAATTCTCCCATGAGCCATCCCGTGCGGCGGGACGGCGTGTCTGACCTGTTCGTGATTCGGCTTGCGATGATGGACGCACACAAGGACGGGCGCGGCATGGCTGCCGCCCGTCCTGGATCGGGTATCTCCCCTGATGACCCCGTGTTGTGGCCTATGCGGGCCATTTGCATGCCAACTGCACGCAACGTGCTGGCAAAGCAACAAGCATTCTGGAAGGCAATCCTACGCCGTTTAGCGCGACGGGAAGGCCGAGAACACATCGCCAAAAGGCCGCCAATTCCGCTCACGCCGCCCGGGCAGCGGAACGTGGCGTCTCATTGGGCTTGCTTGATGGCGTCGGTGAGGGTGTCGCTGAGGTATTCGCGTTGCGAGGACTGGTCGTTGCCGATGAACTCGATGTCATCGATACGCCACTGCTGGCCTTCCTGCACCAGCAGGATCTTGTCGTTCCAGGACTCGTCGGCGCCATCCTTGCGGTAGCGCAGGGCGACCTGGCAGGAGGCACGCTGGGCATCGCTGTCGCAGGATTGCACGGCGAACGAGGTCGCGCCTTCGTAGAGCGAAGTGAACAGGTCGCCTTCGATCAACGGTGCGGCCTGGTTGCCCAGGGCAGCGTGGTAGCGGGCATCGGCGGCCTCGGTCTCGGTGAGCAGGGTGTAGAGGGCGTGACTGAGCAGCGGCTCGAACTGCCTGAGCTCGTCGGCCGAGGGCAGGCCGGGGGCGTGGTTCTGCAGGTGGATGCGGTAGAAATTGCCCACTACCTCCGCCTGGTGCTGCTCGTCGCTGCTGACGTGGTCGCAGCCGCCCAGGGCCAGCATGAGGCTGCACAGGCCGGCTACTGCGGCCAATCGCCGGTGCGAGGGGGAGCGGAGGGGGAAGGCAAAGCGACGGGCAAGGCGGGGCAGTCTGGTCATCCTGGTATTCCTGGGCGGCGGCAGCGCCGCTCTTGTCGTGGCGGCGCATGTTACACGAGCGGCGCGCGGGTGGCACGCGCGCTCTGTCTCTCATTGCCCCTTAGTCAGGGCGATGCCGCAAACGTTCCTTCGCGCCGGGTAGGCGCGCGGCCGGATGCTCAGGCCGATTCGGTCAGCAGCGAGAAATGTTCGACCTGCGGGGCGCCGGCGAAGAAGGGGCCGACGATGCCACGCCATTCGGTAAAGGCAGGCGATTCGCGGAAATCCACGGTATGGTTTTCCAGGGTGGCCCAATGCACCATGAGCAGGTAGCGTTGGGGCGATTCCACACCTTTCTGGACCTTGTGGCCGAGATAGCCACGGGCCTTGCAGATGGTTTGCGCCAGGCCGCGCTGGATGGCTTGGTCGAATTCGGCTTCCTTGCCGGGTTGGATGCGGATGTCCGCCAGTTCCAGGATCATGTAGGTCTCCAGTCCATAGTCGAGGGAGCCGGCCGGCACCGTGGTGTGCCGGCCGGGCCGACCGATTATCACATTTTCCCCGGGGCGCGGCCTGCAATAGAATTCGCCTCCACTTGAAAACGCTTCACTCGACCACGACGGCGGAGCGTCCCAGCTTCTGGGCCATGTCTTCCAGGGTGATCTCGATGGCGCGGGTGCTGATCATGATTTCCCACAGCGACACCAGCAGCGACATCACCAGCAGGAACAGGCTGATGCCGAACAGCACCTCGGCGGCACGGTTGCGGTCCACGAAGATCAGGAACATGGAGATGGCGCACATGATGAAGCTCGATACCCCCAGGGCCTGCATGTAGCGGGTCAGCACGATGCGCTTGCGCAGGTTGAGGATCTGGCGGATCACCAGGCCACGCTCGTCGTTCTGGCCCTGGTTCTGCAGGTTGCGGATCAGCTGCGCCAGCACCAGGAAGCGGTTGGTATAGGCCAGCAACAACAGGGAGGTGGCGGGGAAGAGCAGGGCAGGGGTGGTCAGGTTGATCATGGACATGGTGATGATGACTCGGCGGCAGGATTCTAACCTCTCCCGTGGCGCAAGAAGCATGCCCGTGGCCTTTTGCGCATCTTCCATTCGCGCAAGGTCGTGGGGTGGCGGTCATTTTTGGGGCAGTCGGGCGCACCGACATGGCTTTCTGCACCGCTACGCAGCACTGCCGGCGCGCCCAGAAAGCTTTTACGGATTTTTTTGCGTCCGGGCCGCTGCAGCAATTGTTATTTGTGCGAGCGCTCAATACACTAGCCCCCGTTCCTCCACACGAATAATCCATAACAAATCCACTACGAAAGGGATCTCCATGTCGGGTTCGTACTTCCCCCAATGGCGGCTGCGCAGCAGCACCACCGATGGCAAGGGCGCCGTGATCGCCGCCGATGAGCGGCTGCCTGCGCCGCAGACGCTGGCCATGGGTGTGCAGCACGTGGTGGCCATGTTCGGGTCGACCGTGCTGGCGCCGCTGCTCATGGGTTTCGATCCCAACCTGGCGATCCTGATGTCGGGCGTGGGGACCTTGCTGTTCTTCCTGCTGGTGGGGGGCCGCGTGCCCAGCTACCTGGGGTCCAGTTTCTCCTTCATCGGCCTGGTGATCGCCGTGACCGGCTATGCCGGTTCGGGCCCCAATGCCAATCTCTCGGTGGCGCTGGGCGGCATCATCGCCTGTGGCGCGGCCTATACCGTGATCGGCCTGATCGTCTCGGGCGTAGGCACGCGCTGGATCGAGTCGCTGATGCCGCCGGTGGTGACCGGCGCCGTGGTGGCCGTGATCGGCCTGAACCTGGCACCGATCGCCATCAAGGGCGTCTCCGGCAGCAGCTTCGACAGCTGGATGGCGTTGGCCACCGTGCTGTGCGTGGGCGGGGTGGCGGTGTTTGCGCGCGGCATGCTGCAACGCCTGCTGATCCTGGTCGGCCTGCTGCTGGCCTATGTGCTCTATGCGGTGCTGACCAACGGCGCCGGCCTGGGCAAGCCCATCGATTTCTCGGGGGTGGCCAATGCCGCCTGGTTCGGCGTGCCGCACTTCGCTTCCCCGGTCTTCCACGCCAGCGCCATGGCGCTGCTGGCACCGGTGGCCATCATCCTGGTGGCCGAGAACCTGGGCCACATCAAGGCGGTGTCGGCCATGACCGGCCAGAACCTGGACCGCTACATCGGCCGCGCCTTCATCGGCGATGGCCTGGCCACCATGCTCTCGGGCAGCGTGGGCGGCACCGGCGTGACCACCTATGCCGAGAACATCGGCGTGATGGCCGTCACCAAGATCTACTCCACCCTGGTGTTCGTGGTGGCCGCGGCCATTGCCATCCTGCTGGGTTTCTCGCCCAAGTTCGGCGCGACCATCCTGACCATCCCGGGGGCGGTGCTGGGAGGTGTGTCGATCGTCGTGTTCGGCCTGATCACCGTCTCGGGTGCGCGCATCTGGGTGGAGAACAAGGTCGATTTCTCCAACAACACCAACCTGATCGTGGCGGCCGTGACCCTGGTGCTGGGCGCGGGCGACTTCACCCTCAAGCTGGGTGGCTTTGCGCTGGGTGGCATCGGTACCGCCACCTTCGGCGCCATCATCCTGCATGCCTTGCTCAAGCGGCGCGGGTGAGGGATTGCTGAACTGAACTGACAAGGCCGGTCCATGTGACCGGCCTTGTTGTCTGGGCAGCCCTGGCTGATCGTGTGGCTATCCGGGCGCAGTTGTCGCCATTGCCGGGAATGCTGGAAATTTCCATTGAGCAATCCCGATTTGCTGTCTATACTTTGCGGCATCGCAGCGACCATACGCCGCATCGGCCCCGGGGAGGGCGCCGTGACGCGACGCTGCATGTCTACGGGCTGGAGCCCGGTTTTCAGGGGATTCGCTGCATGAACAAGTTCATTCGTCTGCCGGCATTGCTGTGCATTGCACTTCCTTTGCTGTCGGCCTGCGATGCCATCGGCGGCAAGAAGGACTATGCCTATTTCCGCCAGAACCTCGTCGAGGCCAAATCGGTGGCCGATCAATGCTCGCTCAATGGCACCTCGGGCATGAGCGCGGCCCAGATCCGCGTGTGCGACGCGGCCCGCGAAGCCTACGGCAACCGCAACTTCAACTACTGATCTGCTGGCATGGCGCGACGGCCTGTCGCCGTCACGGGCTTGTCATAAATGGGTCAAAGAGGGCCGCTAGAATGCCGGTTCATCCTCTGACGCCCTTATCGACTGGCCGCCCATGCACAATCCGCCGGATACGCCGCAAGCCCTGCACCTGCTCTATGAACCGGCCGGATTCATCTGCGCCTTCCGCTTCACCGAGGGCCGCGCCAGCCAGCTCAAATGGAATGACCTGATCGACTACCGGCCGGCCGCGCCGGAGTTCACCTGGCTGCATGTCAAGACGGCCGACGTCAAGATCCAGCACTGGATGCAGCATCACAGCGAGATCCCGGAATACATCACCGAATTCCTCCTCAGCAGCGATACCCATCCGGGCCTGCATGCCACGCCCGACGGCGTCTACGGCACCCTCACCGACATGAAGATGGAGATCGGCGATACCGGCACCGAGAAGGGCGCCCTGCATTTCTACCTGGACCGCACCCGCCTGCTGACCTTGCGCACCCAGCCGCTGATTTCCACCAACATGCTGCGCCAGAAGGTGCTCGATGGTGGCGAGTTCGACAATCCCATGGACCTGTTCGCCGAGCTGCTGCGTTGCCTGGCCGATGGCTTCAATGCGCGCCTGGACAAGCTCAATGACAAGGTCGATGACATCGAATTCTCGGTGCTGTCGGACCGCCGCGCCGAGGACCGCAGCGAACTCTCGGGGATCCGCCGGCAACTGGCCGAGCTGCGTCGCTTCATCGCGCCGGAGCGGCGCATCCTGGCGCAGTTCCATCGCCTGCGTCCGTCCTGGGTGCCGCTGGAGGCGCTGGAAGACCTGACCCATGCCCTGGACGAACTCAATGAACTGCATTCCACCGTGGAAGCCGTCTATGAGCGGGCCAAGCTGCTGCAGGAAGAGATCGCCTCGCAGATGTCGGAACAGATGAACCGCAACCTGATGGCACTATCGGTGCTGACCGCCTTGCTGATGCCGGCCACGCTGGTGTCGGGGATATTCGGGATGAACGTGGCGGGGCTGCCGGGCCTGCATGATGAAGGCTCGTTCTGGATCGTGATGGGTATCATGGGCGGCCTCGGTATGGCCACCGTGGCCTTCCTGAAATGGATGAGGATGTTCTAGGCGGTGATGGTGGCACGCCACCCGCGCCTCAGTCGCGCGTGGCCATGGCTTCTTCGCTGTCGCGGATCAGCTTGTCGATATCGAGATTGTCCACCGGCTCCACGCGCAGCGCCAGCGGGCGCCACAGCGAATACAGCCACAGCCCGATGGTACACAGCGTGCCCAGGAACAGGGTGATGAAGCCGGACAGGAACAGGCCGATGAAGGGCGAGGCGATCAGGCCGTCATAGCCGATCAGGTGCTTGCCATCCCAGGTGATGGTCTGTGCGCCGAACAGCGAGAGCACGCCCATCAACGTCGAAAACGGCACCAGCGAGAACGTGGTGCCGATGGCCAGCAGCTTGTAGATGGTGGCCATCGACATGCGCTGGATCTTGATCTGCTCGAACATGAGCTTCCCCTTGCCGGTGGGCGTGGAAACCTCCACGCCGTTGCGCCTTCCCTATGCACGGGCGGCGTAGCGCAGTGCGCCGCCCGCGTGGCCTTGCGGCCGGTTCCCCGGAGCTCCGGGATTATTTGCCCCAGCTGTCCTTGAGCGTCACGGCGCGGTTGAAGACCGGCTGGCCGTCGGTCGAATCGACACGGTCGGCGACGAAATAGCCATGGCGTTCGAACTGGTAGATCTGGCCGGGCTTGGCGCTCTTCAGGGTCGGCTCCAGGTAGGCGGTGATGACTTCCTTGGAGTTCGGATTGAGGGCGGCCAGGAAATCCTTGCCACCGGCATCCGGATGCGGATCGGAGAACAGGCGGTCGTACAGGCGCACTTCGGTGGCCAGGGCGTGCTCGGCGCTGACCCAGTGCAGGTTGCCCTTGACCTTGTAGTTGGAGCTGCCTTCGGTGCCGCTCTTGCTGTCTTCGAAGTAGTTGCAATGGACCGCGATGACGTTGCCGTGTTCATCCTTGTCGCAGCCGGTGCATTCGACCACGTAGCCGTAGCGCAGGCGTACCTTGTTGCCTGGGAAGAGTCGGAAGTAGCCCTTGGTGGGTTCTTCCATGAAGTCTTCGCGTTCGATCCACAGTTCCCGGGTGATGGGGAAGTGGCGGTGCGCGCTGTCGTGTTCCGGGTGTGCCGGCGGATAGACCGGGGCGCTGCAGTCGATGCTCTGGCCAGCGGGGAAGTTGTCGATGATCAGCTTCAGCGGGCGCAGCACGGCCACCGCGCGCGGGGCCTTGGGATCGAGGTCTTCACGCAGCGCGCCTTCGAGCACGCTGAAGTCGATCCAGCTGTTGTTCTTGGAGGCGCCGGTGCGGTCGCACATCAAACGGATGGCTTCGGGCGTGTAGCCGCGACGACGCAGGCCGACGATGGTGGGCATGCGGGGGTCATCCCAGCCGGAGACGATCTTCTCATCCACCAGCTGGCGCAGCTTGCGCTTGCTGGTGATGATGTAGGTCAGGTTCAGGCGGGCGAATTCGTACTGGTGCGGCAGCGGCTTCTTGAAGAAACCTTCCTCGGCCAGTTGCTCCAGCAGCCAGTCGTAGAAGGGACGCTGGTCTTCGAACTCCAGCGTGCAGATGGAGTGCGAGATGCTTTCCAGTGCATCCTCGATCGGATGCGCGAAGGTGTACATCGGGTAGACGCGCCACTTGTCGCCGGTGTTGTGGTGGGTGGCGTGGCGGATGCGGTAGATGGCCGGATCGCGCAGGTTCATGTTGGGGCTGGCCATGTCGATCCTGGCGCGCAGGATCATGGAGCCGTCCGGGTGCTTGCCGTGGCGCATTTCCTCGAACAGGCGCAGCGATTCGTCGGCCGGGCGGTCGCGCCACGGCGAGTTCTTGCCGGCTTCGGTCAGGGTGCCGCGGTTCTCGCGCATCTGCTCGGCGTTCTGCTCGTCCACATAGGCCAGGCCCTTGCGGATCAGCGCCTGGGCACAGGCGTACATGACGTCGAAGTAGTTGCTGGCGTAGTACAGGTGCGACTTGCCTTCATGTTCCCAGGAGAAGCCCAGCCACTTGACCGAGTCCAGGATGGTGTCGACGTATTCCTGTTCTTCCTTTTCCGGGTTGGTGTCGTCGAAGCGCATGTGGCAGCGGCCGGCGTAGTCGGCGGCCAGGCCGAAGTTCAGACAGATCGACTTGGCGTGGCCGATGTGCAGGTAGCCGTTCGGCTCGGGCGGAAAACGGGTCACCACCTGCGGCAGCGCCTGGCCATCCTGGTTGCCGCGCTCGGCGTAGGTGCCGGAGACCAGGTCGGCCTCGATGATGCCGCGCAGGAAATTGGTGGAGGGGGCTGGGGTGTGACCGTTTTTCAGTTCGTTGCTCATGGGATGAATCGGGAGGAATGCCTATTTATTCAGATGGCAAGCATTCTACCCCACGCGCCCGTTTTCATCGGCCTTTGCGCCCGGCCGGGTCGGATTTTTTGCCAGATGACAACGCCAGCTGTCGGTTTTCTTGTTACAGATGATACGAGCGGGAATTACCTGTCATGGGGTCCGGCTGGCAATCTGCCAGCGTGGCTTGGCGACTTGCCGGGCCTACCAAATAAGACAGCAACTTTGGAGGACATCATGAAACGATGGATCAAACTGATCGTGGCCGCTGCCCTGGCTGCCGCTACCTTGTCTGCTTGCGTGGTGGTGCCGGTTGGCCCGCCGCAGCCGCATTACTATCATCCGTACTATGGCGGCTACTACCGCTAGGATGGGCGCTGGGGCCGGTCTACATCTGCTTGAACAGATGGGCGAACAGGCGGCTCACCGGCAGTCTCTCGGGCCGGTCATGCAGCATCAGCGAGAGTTTGCCGGTCTCGTCGCGCAGCGCCGCCTGAACCTTGCGCACCTGCACCACGGTGCCACGATGGACCTGCCAGAACTGGCGTCCATCCAGCTGGGGCAGCAGTTCGCGCAGGCTGGTGCGGATCAGCGCCTCGCCATCGGCGGTGACGACGTTGACGTATTTGTCGGTGGCCTCGAAGTAGAGCACCTCTTCCACCGGGATCAGCCGGGTGCGGTTGCCGACGGCGGCGCGGATGATCTCCAGGCGTGGCGTCGCCGCCGGCTGCGCCGGGGCGGCCAGTTGCCGCAGCTGGGCCAGGGCGCGCTCCAGGGGCTCGTCCAGGCTGCTGGCGGTGCGCTGCGCCAGCAGGGTTTGCAGGCGTTGTACGGTGCTGCCCAGGCGGGCATCGGTGACCGGCTTGAGCAGGTAATCAATGGCGGCGCGCTCGAAGGCTTCCAGTGCATGCTCGTCATAGGCGGTCACAAAGACGATGAGCGGGAAGGGCTTCTCACCTGGCCCTTGCGGCCATTGCTCGGCCAGTTCGCGGGCCACCTCCAGGCCACTCTGGCCGGGCATCTTGATATCCAGGAACAACACATCGGGACTTAGCGCCAGCGCCTGCTCCAGCGCGACGATGCCGTTGGGGGCCAGTTGCAGCAGGTCCAGCTCCGGCCAGGTGCGTTGCAGCGCCTGGCGCAGCGCGTTGGCCAGCAGCGGTTCGTCTTCGGCGATCAGGGCGGTAGGAGAGGGCATGCGCGTTCCCGCTGGGCGGTCAGTGATCGAGCAGGCGGCTACTCTTGGCGGGCCGGTGCGCCGCCTTGAGCGTCTTGAGCGGGATGGTGACCTGGGCCATCGCGCCTGCCGGGACGTTGTGGGTGATGATCAGTTCGGATAGCGGACCGTAGAGCGTCACCAGCCGTTCGCGGATATTGTCCAGGCCGAAGTGCATGCCGATGACCGGTTCCTTCTGCGCCGGCGGCTGGTTCAGGCTGAAGCTGGTGGGCAGGCCCACGCCGGTATCGAGCACGCTCAGCACCAGCATGTCGTTGTGGATGGCGGCACGCACGGTGCAATTGCCGCCTTCCACCTTGGGCTCCAGGCCATGCTTGATGGCGTTTTCCACCAGCGGCTGCAGCAGCATCGGCGCCAGGCGCAGCCGGCCCAGGTGCTCCGGCAGTTGCAGGGTATAGGACAGGCGCATGCCCATGCGCAGCGACATCAGGCCCAGATAGGCCTTGATCAGGTCGAATTCCTTTTGCAGCGTGGTGCTGTCGGCGCGCGAGGCCGACAGGGTGGTGCGCAGGTATTGCACCAACTGGTTGAGCATCAGTTCGGCCTGCAGCGGATCGGTGCTGATCAGCGATTGCAGGGTGGCCAGGGTATTGAACAGCATGTGCGGCTCGATCTGCGCCTGCAGCATCTGCAGCTGCGCCTGCACCGCCTGCTTCTCGACCTGGCTGGCATGGGCTTCCAGGGCGGCCAGCTTCTGGCGGTTCCAGAAGAACAGGGTGGCGCCGAAGCAGACCAGGAAGGTCAGCACGATCACCGCGATGATGTTGTCGCTGTGCTCGGGGACCAGGCTCAGGATGGGCTGGCCCAGCAAGAGGCTGGCCAGCACGCGGCCCAGCAGTACCGACACGGGCGCGGCCACCAGGACCAGGACGGTGAAGCCGAGCTTGTTCGGCGGGCCATCGCCCCAGATCGCCAGGCGCGTGCCATTGATGAATAGCATGGCCAGCAGGCCGATGCACATCGAGACCTGCAGGTTTTCATAGAAACTGCCGCCGATGCGCATCAGGTAGGTGACCGCCAGCGCACACAGCAGGTTGATCACCAGCGTGGGCAGCAGCGAACTGGCCAGTTCGCGCAGCAACAGCAGCAGGCGGGGTGGGACGGAGGTATCTCGTTGATTCATGCGTTCTCGGTGGTGAAGCGGGCTTGCAGGCGTGGCGCGCTATCATCGCCGGCTTCCAGCCGGTGGGAAAGCGCCCGAATACGCCCAGGGCGTGGAATAGTAACCCGATTCCCCAGCCAGGGAGAGGCCCCGGGCTCCACCAGTGGCGATGCGGGCAGGGTCTTCGCGCAGGATGCCCCCGGCGCCAGCCACACGCCAGCGTCCTGCGACCAGGTGCCGCTGCCATGTCGCCAAATGCTTGTGGCGCGGCGCGATCTGCACTACCTTATGCGCCCATTGGCGGCGCTCGCGCCTGCCTATCCCGATCGTCCTGTCTGGAGAGAACACCATGTGGCCCTATCCCAAGATCCTCGCCCATCGCGGCGGTGGCACGCTGGCGCCGGAAAACACCCTGGCCGGCTTTCGCACCGGCCTGCAGCACGGTTATCGCGCGGTCGAGTTCGATGTCATGCTCACCCGCGACGAGGTCCCCATCCTGATGCATGACCCCCAGCGCGGGCGTACCCTGCCTGGCAGCGGCAAGATCGCCGAGACCGACTGGGCCGAGTTGCGCGAGCTGGAAGCGGGGGCCTGGCTGGACGCGGCCTTCGCCGGCGAGCGCATCTGCACGCTGGAGCAGGGGCTGGACTTTTGCCTGGAACACGGCATCTGGATGAACGTCGAGATCAAGCCGGCCGCGCCCGAGTACGCCCGCCGTACCGCCGAACTGGCCGCGCAGGTGGTGGCGCGCCGCTTTGCTGCTGCGCCGGCGGCGCCGCTGCCGGTGCTTTCCTCGTTTTCCTTCGAGGCGCTGCTCGTCGCCAAGGATGTGGCGCCGCAACTGCCGCGCGGCTTCCTGACCGACGTGATCCATGACGACTGGGAAGCGCGCCTGCAGCAGTTGCAGGCGGTGGCCCTGCATACCAACCACAAGCACCTCACGCAGGCGCTGGCGGCCGCCGTCAAGGCCGCCGGCTACGGCCTGTTCTGCTACACCGTCAACGAGACGGCGCGTGCCGCCGAGATCCGCAGCTGGGGCGTGGATGCCTTCTGCACCGATCGCATCGACCTGATCGCCGCCGATAGCTGGTAGCCGCGCACACCACGCCATCGCGCTGCTTGGAAATGAGCGGCAAATAGCGCTCTTACCGGCGGACTGAATCGCGCCATGCTCGCTATGATGGCCCTGCGGCTGACAGCGGCCTGCAGGGGAGCTTCCAGGAAGCTGTCAACGTGCCGCAAAAGCCCTGCGTTAAGGATGCACAAGGCCGGCGCCCGTGAGCACGCCGGTGGACTTGTGGAGCACAACAACACTGAGATATAGAGGAAAACGATGAAGATCAACAAACTGCTGGCTGCCGTACTCGTCGCCGCTTTCGCCATGCCCGTCCTGGCCCAGCCCGCACCGGCCGCGGCTCCTGCAGCCGAAGCTCCGGCCGCCAAGCCTGCGCACAAGAAGCACAAGAAGCACACCAAGAAGGCCAAGAAGCACAAGAAGCACAAGAAGCACGCCAAGAAGGCCGCTCCGGTACTGCCCATCAACAAGGGCGCCTGATCGGTTTTCCCGCCACTGGCCGGTTCACCCCGGCCGGGGCCAGGATTTACCGGAAGGTGCGGCTGATCGTTAAGGTCCGGACGCGCGATCCTTCGCGCCATGCCGGGTCAGCCGGACCTGTCACCCGTCGGGAATATCCCGGCGGGTTTTTTTTCGCCTGTCCCATCGGCAGCGGCCAGGGCTGCCGGTCCCGGGGGCGAGACCTTCTGCAGGGCCTGCCATCCGGCAACGCCGCCCCGGCTGCTTATCTGCGGCCGGATCACGTATAATCGTCGGTTCGCAATTGTTTTTTGCACCGACTATCATCCGGGCTTATCCAGGTCCATCTACCAGTCTTCGAACATGAACTCAGCCGAAATTCGCGACAAGTTTCTGAAATTCTTTGAATCCAAGGATCACACCATCGTCCGCTCCTCCAGTCTGGTGCCGGGCAATGACCCGACCCTGCTGTTCACCAACTCGGGCATGGTGCAGTTCAAGGACGTGTTCCTGGGCACGGACAAGCGCAACTACGTGCGCGCCACCTCCGTGCAGCGCTGCCTGCGCGCCGGCGGCAAGCACAACGACCTGGAGAACGTGGGCTACACCGCGCGTCACCATACCTTCTTTGAAATGCTGGGCAACTGGTCCTTCGGCGACTACTTCAAGCGCGAATCGCTGAAGTGGGCCTGGGAACTGCTGACCCAGGTCTATGGCCTGCCGGCCGACAAGCTCTGGGCCACGGTCTACCAGACCGACGATGAAGCCTACGACATCTGGACCAAGGAGATCGGCCTGCCGCCCGAGCGCGTGGTACGCATCGGCGACAACAAGGGTGCCCCCTACGCCTCCGACAACTTCTGGCAGATGGCCGAGACCGGCCCCTGCGGCCCCTGTTCCGAGATCTTCTACGACCACGGTCCGGACATCTGGGGCGGCCCCCCGGGTAGCCCCGACGCCGACGGCGACCGCTACATCGAGATCTGGAACAACGTGTTCATGCAGTTCGACCGCCAGCTCGATGCGGCCACCGGCGAATACACCCTGACCCCGCTGCCGGCGCCCTGCGTCGATACCGGCATGGGCCTGGAGCGCCTGGCTGCCATCCTGCAGCACGTACACAGCAACTACGAGATCGACCTGTTCCAGGCACTGATCAAGGCTGCTGGCCGCGAAACCGGCGTCACCGACCTGACCAATGCCTCGCTGCGCGTGATCGCCGACCACATCCGCGCGACCTCCTTCCTGATCGTCGACGGCGTCATCCCCGGCAATGAAGGCCGCGGCTACGTGCTGCGCCGTATCATCCGCCGCGCCCTGCGTCACGGCCACAAGCTGGGCCAGACCAAGCCCTTCTTCCACAAGCTGGTCAAGGACCTGGTGGTGCAGATGGGCGCCGCCTATCCGGAACTGCCGGAAGCCGCCGAGCGCGTCGAGATGGTCTTGAAGCAGGAAGAAGAACGTTTCGGCGAGACCCTGGAACACGGCATGAAGATCCTGGAAGCCGCGCTGGCCGCCAATACCGGCAAGCTGGATGGCGAAACTGCCTTCACGCTCTACGACACCTATGGTTTCCCGCTGGACCTGACCGCCGACATCTGCCGCGAACGCAAGGTGGAACTGGATGAGTCCGGTTTCGACGCCGCCATGCAGCGCCAGAAGAGCGCCGCCCGCGCCGCCGGCAAGTTCAAGATGGCCGCGGCCATCGAGTACACCGGCGACAAGACCCGCTTCGTGGGCTATGAATCGCTGGCCCAGGAGGCCAAGGTCGTGGCCCTGTACGTCGCCGGCAGCCCGGTGCCGAAGATCGAGGCCGGCCAGGATGCCATCGTGGTGCTGGATACCACCCCGTTCTACGCTGAATCCGGTGGTCAGTCGGGCGATGCCGGTGTACTGGAAGCTACTGGCGGCCTGTTCGCCGTGGCCGATACGCACAAGATCCAGGCCGAGGTGTTCGGTCACCACGGTCAGCTGGTCAAGGGCAGCCTGGCCGTCGGCGATGCCGTCACGGCCAAGGTCGATGCCGAGCAGCGCGCCCGCATCATGCGCAACCACTCGGCCACCCACCTGATGCACAAGGCCCTGCGCGAAGTGCTGGGTAGCCACGTGTCGCAGAAGGGTTCGCTGGTGGATGCCGACAAGACCCGCTTCGATTTCAGCCACAATGCGCCGATGACGGCCGACGAGATCCGTCGTGTCGAAGATATCGTCAACCGTGAAGTGCTGGCCAACGTCGCCACCGGCGCCCAGCTGATGGCTTACGACGACGCGATCGCCGCCGGCGCCATGGCGCTGTTCGGCGAGAAGTACGGCGACCTGGTGCGCGTGCTCTCCATCGGTACGTCCACCGAACTGTGCGGCGGTACCCACGTCACCCGCACCGGTGATATCGGCCTCTTCAAGATCGTTGCCGAAGGCGGCGTCGCGGCCGGCATCCGTCGCGTCGAAGCCGTTACCGGCGAAGGCGCGCTGGCGCTGGTGCAGTCGCTGTCTTCCCGCGTGGCCGAAGCGGCTGCGGCACTGAAGACCCAGCCGGAAGAACTGCTGCCGCGTATCGGCCAGGTCCAGGACCAGGTCAAGGCGCTGGAAAAGGAACTGGCTGCGCTCAAGTCCAAGCTGGCCTCCAGCCAGGGCGACGAGCTGGTCAACCAGGCCGTCGACATCAACGGCATCAAGGTGCTGGCGGCGACCCTGGAAGGCGCCGATGTCGCGACCCTGCGCGAGGCCATGGACAAGTTGAAGGACAAGCTCAAGACCGCCGCCATCGTGCTGGCCAGCGTCAAGGATGGCAAGGTCAGCCTGATCGCCGGTGTCACCGCCGACGCGACCGCCAAGGTCAAGGCCGGCGAGCTGGTCAACTTCGTGGCCCAGCAGGTCGGCGGCAAGGGTGGTGGCCGTCCCGACATGGCCCAGGCCGGCGGCACCGAACCTGCGGCCCTGCCGGGCGCGCTGCAAGGCGTGGCGGGCTGGGTACAAGCCAAGCTGTGATCTGATTCCATCGCGGAGCGCGCATGAGTGATTTCAAGTTCTGCCCGGTTTGTGCAGCATCGCTGGTGCTGCGCGCCGATGAGGGCGAGGCCGGCAAGATCCGTCTTGCCTGCCCCGACGGCCACTGGACCCATTGGGATAACCCGCTGCCGGTCCTGGCCGCGCTGGTGGAAATCGACGGCAAGATGCTCACTGCGCGCAATGCCGCCTGGGCCGAAGGGCGTTTTGCCCTCATCACCGGGTTCATGGAACGCGACGAGACGCCCGAGCAGGGTATCGCCCGCGAACTGAAGGAAGAAACCGATCTCGACGCCCAGCATATCGAACTCATCGGCGTCTACGAATTCATCCGCAAGAACGAGCTGATCATCGCCTACTACGTCAGGGCCAGCGGCAGCATCACGCTGTCGCCGGAACTGCTGGAGTATCGTCTCTCGGAACCTGCCGACCTGCGCCCCTGGCCCGCCGGTACCGGCCATGCGGTGGCGGACTGGATGCGCGCGCGCCAGCTGCCGGTGCAGTACGTTGAATTCGCCGGTTCCAGCACGCCCATCGAGACACCGCAGGTCAACAAGTAGACAGCGCAGTCGGGTCATTTCATTGCTTTTGCACAAGCTTAGTGCGGCGAATACAACATATCTTGTGCAATGCATCAACTCGGCGCATGTTTGCAGTAAAATCGTTTTCGTCGTGATCCATTTTGAGTCGCTGTAATGACCATTCAATTTCACCGGGAGCTGGATGCCCGCGGCCTGAACTGTCCGCTGCCCATCCTCAAGACCAAGAAGGCACTGGCTGATATGGCCAGTGGCCAGGTACTCAGAGTGACCGCTACCGATACCGGATCGGTGCGTGATTTCCAGGCCTTCGCCAAGCAGACCGGCAACGATCTGCTGGAGCAGTCGCAGAATGATGAACACGAGTTCATCTTCTTCATGAAGCGCAAGTAATACCCTGCCAGGGTTCCACTGGGACTTCCGGCAATAAAAAACCCGCAGTCGTTCAGGACTGCGGGTTTTTTATTGTTCGATGGAAACTTCCTGATTCAGAATTCAGGATGGAAGCTTTCCGCCCGGGCGATGGGCCAGAACTTTTCATAGACCTGATAGCGATAATTGCCATCCAGCAAATCATTGGCTTGCAGGTACTTCAGCACATTGGACATCAACTGGATCTCATGATCGTTGATGCGCCGCACGATATGGTGTGGGCGCAGCGCCGAGGTATGCGGCAGGCCCGCTGCCTGCACCAGTTCCTGCAGCGCGTGCAGGGTGCTCTGGTGGAAGCGGAAGACGCGCTCGGCCTTGTCCGGCACCACCAGCGCGCGGGCGCGGTTGGCGTTCTGGGTCGCCACGCCCGTGGGGCAGCGGTCGGTATGGCAGCTTTGCGACTGGATGCAGCCCAGCGCAAACATGAAGCCGCGCGCCGAATTGCACCAGTCCGCCCCCAGCGCCAGCGTGCGGGCGACGTCGAAGGCGGTGATGATCTTGCCGCTGGCGCCGATCTTGACCTTGTCGCGCAAGCCGATACCCACCAGCGTGTTGTGTACCATCAGCAGGCCTTCCTGCAGGGGCATGCCGACGTGGTCGACGAACTCCAGGGGCGCGGCGCCGGTGCCGCCTTCGGACCCATCCACGGTGATGAAGTCGGGCACGATGCCGGTCTTGACCATGGCCTTGGCGATGCCGAAGAATTCCCAGGGGTGACCCACGCACAGCTTGATGCCGACCGGCTTGCCGCCGGAGAGTCCACGCAGCTTCTCGATGAATTCCAGCAGGCCGATGGGGGTGGAGAAGGACGAATGCACGGCCGGCGAGATGCAATCCACGCCCATCGGGATGCCGCGCGTGGCGGCGATTTCCGGTGTGATCTTGGCGGCCGGCAGCACACCGCCATGACCGGGCTTGGCGCCCTGCGACAGCTTTACCTCGATCATCCTGACCTGCGGTGACTGCGCCTGGGCAGTGAATTTCTCTTCATTGAAGCTGCCATCGGCGTTGCGGCAACCGAAATAGCCGGAGGCGACCTGCCAGACCAGGTCGCCACCGAATTCGCGGTGGTAGGAGGAGACCGACCCTTCGCCAGTGTCATGGGCGAAATTGCCCTTTTTTGCGCCCTGGTTCAGCGCGCGGATGGCATTGGCCGAGAGGGCGCCGAAACTCATCGCCGAGACATTGAACACCGACATCGAGTAAGGCTGGGCGCGATCGGCACCGACCACGACCCGGAAGTCGTGGCTGGCAATCTTGGTGGGGGAGAGCGAATGGCCTATCCATTCGTGGCCGGCCTGTTGCATGTCCAGCTCGGTGCCGAAGGGGCGGCTATCGACATCCGCCTTGGCACGCTGGTAGACCACGCTGCGCTTCTTGCGCGAGAACGGACGGCCATCCATCTCGTCTTCGAAGAAGTACTGGCGCAGTTCCGGCCGGATGGCCTCGAACATGAAGCGGAAATGGCCGATCAGCGGGTAGTTGCGCAGGACGGCGTGGCGCCGCTGCACCAGGTCGCGGACCCCGATGACCGACAACGCCAGCGGCACCAGTACCCAGGCCCAGCTGAGGTAGTGGCCGGCTGCCAGGAACAGCAGTGCGGCGGTGAGAACCAGGACTGCCCAGAATACGAAATACCGATTTGCCCACATAGGAAGGATCCGCTTGTTGTCATTGTTGAACCGGCGCCGGTCGACCGGCTGGCAGTCGCGGGCGGGCTAGGGAGGATTCTACCGCCGCCCGGCGCCGGCCCTGCGGGACGAAATGAGGGGTGTTTCCGGTCGATTTGCCGGTGTGCCGCGCGGGGTGGCTTGCATACGACCTATCGCCATGGCGTTTTTCATGCGATGGCATCCTTATTGCTTTATCGAATCATCCCCAAAAGCCGCCGCAGCACAAGACGGTTCATTGATTCCGATTACCACCTGTACATCTTCTACAGCATTCTGTAGAGGGGCGAGAGACGCGATGTCGTTATGAAAACAGCAGCTTCACCGGCCCGGTGTCGTCACGATACGGACCAGAACCACGCCATCGTGGCCATCCCGCGCTCACCGCGCCTGCTCGAAACCCTGCTGGCCAACCTCGATGGGGCGGTCTATCGCTGCCGCGACGATGAACACTGGACGATCGAGTTCGTCAGCGAAGGTTGCCTGGCCCTGACCGGCTACCTGCCCGAGGAGCTGTTGCTGAACCAGCGCATCTCCTTCCTGGAGTTGACCCATCCCGACGACCGCGCCATGGTGCGCGCCCATATCGATAGTTGCATGCGTGAGCACCGCCGCATCGACATCGAGTACCGTATCGTGCGCGCCGATGGTGTCCTGCGCTGGGTGTGGGAGCGCGGGGTGGGCATCTACGGCGCCAGCGGCCGGGTGGAAGCCATGGAAGGCTTCCTGCAGGATGTGACCGAGCGCAAGGAGGCCGCGCAAGCCTTGCAGGAGGCCGAGCGCCGCTATCGCAGCATCTTCGAGAATGCCATCGAAGGGGTATTCCAGACCACGCCCGATGGCACCTATATCGCCGTCAACCCGGCGCTGGCGCGCATCTATGGCTATCGCTCGCCCGAGGACCTGATCGTGGGCCTGCGCGACATCAGTCACCAGCTCTACGTGGAGCCGGAGCGGCGCCGCGAATTCATGCGGCTGATGGAGCAGCAGGGATCGGTCTCCAATTTCGAGTCGCGCGTCTATCGTCGTGATGGCGACATCATCTGGATTTCCGAAAACGCCCGTGCCGTCCATGACGACAGCGGTGGGCTCAGTTGCTACGAAGGCACGGTGGAGGTCATCACCGAGCGCAAGCTCTATGAAGCGGAAATGCGCCACCAGGCCACGCATGATGCCCTGACCGGCTTGCCCAACCGCAACATGCTGCACGAGCACCTGCAGCGTGCCATCCTGGCGGCGCGCCAGAAGGGTGGCCTGACGGCGGTGGCCTTCGTGGACCTGGACCAGTTCAAGTTCATCAATGACAGCCTGGGCCACCAGGTCGGCGACGAGTTGCTCAAGACGGTGGCGCAGCGCCTGCAATCCTGCCTGCGCGACAGCGACATGGTGGCGCGCCAGGGCGGCGACGAGTTCGTGCTGGTGCTGCAGAACCAGAGTGGTGGCGAGGCCGGCATCGCCGAGGTGATGCAGCGCATCCTGGCGGCCGTGTCGCGCCCGTGGCAGGCTGGTGGGCGCGAGTTCCAGGTCACTTCCAGCATCGGTGTGAGCCGTTACCCAGACGATGGCCGCGATGTGGAAACCCTGCTCAAGCACGCCGATTCGGCCATGTACCGGGCCAAGGAGCAGGGGCGCAACAACTTCCAGTTCTTTGCGCCCTGGATGGATAGCCAGGTCAGCAACCGCCTGGAAATGCTCATCAACCTGCGCCGGGCGCTGGACCAGCAGGAGTTCAAGCTGTATTACCAGCCCAAGTTGAGCTTGTGTGACGGCAGCGTGGTCGGCGCCGAAGCGCTGATCCGCTGGCAGTCCCCCGAGCAGGGCCTGGTGCCGCCGGACCGTTTCATCCCCTTTGCCGAGGAGGCCGGATTGATCGTGCCCATCGGCGAATGGGTCTTGCGCACCGCCTGCCACCAGAACAAGGCCTGGCAGCAGGCCGGATTGCCGCCGATGCCGGTGGCGGTCAATCTTTCTCCGCGTCAACTCAACCAGAGCCTGCCGGCCTTCGTGGCCGACGTGCTGGCCCAGAGTGGACTGGCGGCGTCCTGCCTGGAGCTGGAAATCACCGAGAACGTGGTGATGAAGGATGCCGAGAAGAGCGTGGCCACCCTGCATGCCCTGAAGCGCCTGGGTTTGCAGATCTCGGTGGATGATTTCGGCACCGGCTATTCCAGCCTGTCCTATCTGCGCCGCTTCCCGGTCGATGCGCTCAAGATCGACAAGTCCTTCGTGCGCGATATCGCTCGCGATGCCGACAGCGCGGCCATCGTCAAGGCGGTCATCTCGCTGGCCCATATTCTGAACCTGCGGGTCATTGCCGAAGGGGTGGAGGATGAGGAACAACATGTTTTCCTGAAGGAAAATGCCTGCGACGAGGTGCAGGGATATTACTTTGGCAAGCCCATGGCGGTGGCGGATTTCACGGCCTGGCTGGGCCAGCAGACGATCCGGCGCCAGGACATGGCGTGCAAATAATTGTCCGTGAGGCGCAACAGGCTCCAACCCCGGAAATCTTTGTGCTACACTCCGCGCAGTACTTTTTTATGCCTTGCGCCCGACCGCCGCAGCCTGTGCGGCCAATAACGGATCCATGACGCAAGGCCGGTAGTTGAAAAGGTGCAGGTCGGCCGTCCGCAACCCCGCGACATGACGGCTTTGCGAAAGCGCGATATCCCCGCGACGCCGATTTGCCCGGGTCTTAGATTCCAGCTCATTCAATCTCCAAACACCGGAAGGCAGCGCCGCCACAGACAGCACTGCGCCAGACTGGTCGTACCCGGCTTGCCCGCAAGCCGGAGTCGTCGCAGGCATGCCGGACGGAGACCAGCTGCAAGCCGAACTTTTGTTAACAACAAGACGCACAAGAGTGGTACATGAATATTGCTGAGGCCAAGAAAGTCCTCGAAACCGCATTGCTTTGCACGCATGAGCCCCTGTCGGTCAATGAGCTCAAGAAGCTGTATATCGATCCCGAGAGCGAAGAAGCCAGCGAGATCAACGCCGAGATGATCCGGCAGATGCTCGACGAGCTGCGCACCGAGTGGGCCGACAAAGGCGTGGAAGTGGTCAGCCTGTCGACCGGGTGGCGCTTCCAGAGCCGCAAGGAAATGAAGGTCTACCTGGAGCGCCTCAATCCCGAGAAGCCGCCCCGGTATACCCGCGCGACCCTGGAAACCCTGGCCATCATCGCCTATCGCCAGCCGGTGACGCGTGGTGATATCGAGAACATCCGTGGCGTGGCGGTCAATTCGCAGACCATCAAGATGCTGGAAGAGCGAGGCTGGATCGAATCCATCGGCCATCGTGACGTGCCGGGACGCCCGGCCCTGTTTGCCACCACGCGCAAGTTCCTGGATGACCTGGGACTGAGTTCGCTGGAAGAATTGCCGCCACTGCAGCAGGTCGGCGGCGAGGCTGCCGTCCAGGGCGCGCTGCTGGAATTGCAGGCACTCGCAGGGGGGGCCGCGGCACTGGCCGAGGAAGAAGCCTCCGGCACCGACGAGGATGCCCAGTTGCCGCTGGCTGATATCGACGAGGGAGCGCCAGCAGAGCCCGAAGCGGCCCAGGTGCAAGCTGATGCCGGCGACGTGGCACAACAGCAGGAAATGGATAACGCAGCGTCCCCAGGGGAAGAGGGCGCGGCGAGCAGTGAAGACGCTTCCCCAGAAGCGCAAGAACCTTTTGAGCAAGACGTTGCCGTAACTGGCACAGACGCCATCGAGGCCGCCGTTGAAGCGGCCGGCGAGCACAACGACACCACCGAGCGGGCCCAGGAGCGGGAAGACGACGCGCGTCCGCCACATCAAGATCCGAAGAATGAAGCCAACTAGTTCCAAAGACGAGCACAACGTCGAACCCGTCGCAGCCGATGCCGCTGCCACCGAGAAGCCGGTGAAGAAGCGCACCCGCAAGACTGCGGCTGCGACCGATACCCCGGTTGTCGCGCCCGAAGCGGTCGAAGCGGCTGCGCCTGCGCCCAAGAAGCGCGCGCCGCGCGCCAAGAAGGTTGAGGGCGAAGAGGCGGTAGCCGCCCCTGTCGCCGTGGAGGCCGCGCCGGCACCGGAAAAGAAGCCGCGCGCCGTCAAGCCGCGTGCCAAGAAGTCCGAGCAGACCGCCGAGGTGGTCGATGCTGCGGTCGCACCGGCGCAGATGAGCCTGGAAATGGAGGCGCCGTCCAAACCTGCCAAGGCCGAGGCCCGTGCGCCGCGTGCCAGGAAGGCTGCGGCCCCGGCCGCAGTCGAGGCTGCGCCCGTCGAGCCGCCCAAGGTCATCGTCACCGTGGGTGAGGAGGTCGTGGCGCCGCCGGTCCTGCTGGATGCCCCGCTCGATCCGAATCGTGCCAAGCCTGCCCGTCGTGGCGTGCGCGGTCCGCGCGCCTTGCGCAACAACCGCGCCGCCCAGCGCGCCGCTGCAGGTGCAGAGGGCGCGCCGGTCGGCAAGGACGAGGCTGTCGCAGCGCCCGAACAGCGCGGCCAGTTCGGCAAGAGCCGTGGTCAGCATGGTCAGCAGGGCCAACACGGTCAACAGGGCCAGGCGGGTCAGCAGCAAGGCAAGAAGAATTTCGACAAGAACGGCAAGAAGCCGAAGGCCCCGCAACTGGGCCTGCGTGCTGCCGAGCAGACCGATGACATCTTCAGCTATGTCACCTCCGACGCCTATGATCGCGACGAAGGTGCCAAAGCCGGTGGTCGCCAGGCGCACCAGATGCGCGGCAAGAATGGTCGCCGCGACCTGACCGCCGAGGACGATGCACCCAAGCTGCACAAGGTGCTGGCGGATGCCGGTCTGGGTTCGCGTCGCGACATGGAAGAACTGATCGTCGCCGGCCGCGTGTCGGTCAACGGCGAACCGGCCCACATCGGCCAGCGCATCCTGCCCACCGATGCCGTGCGCATCAATGGCAAGCTGATCCAGCGCAAGGTGAGCAAGCGCCCGCCGCGCGTGCTGGTCTATCACAAGCCGTCCGGCGAGATCGTCAGTCACTCCGATCCGGAAGGCCGTAGCTCTGTCTTCGATCGCCTGCCCACCATGAAGGCCGGCAAGTGGTTGGCCGTGGGTCGCCTGGACTTCAATACCGAAGGCCTGCTGCTCTTCACCACCTCTGGTGATCTGGCTAACCGCCTGATGCACCCGCGCTACAACATCGAGCGTGAATACGCCGTGCGTACGCTGGGCGAGCTGGAGGAGGGCATGCGCCAGAAGCTGCTGGCGGGCGTGGAGCTCGATGACGGCCCGGCGCAATTCGCTCGCATCGCCGATGGTGGTGGCGAAGGTGTCAACAAATGGTACCGCGTCACCATCGGCGAAGGCCGCAACCGCGAAGTGCGACGCATGTTCGAGGCGGTCGGCCTGACCGTCTCGCGCCTGATCCGCACCCGTTATGGTGCCATGAGCCTGCCGCAGACCTTGAAGCGTGGTCGCTGGGAAGAGCTGGAAGAAAACGCCGTGCGCAACCTGATGGCCGCCTGTGGCCTGGAAAAGCAGGCGGGTGAGGGCAAGTCCGGCAATACCGGTAACGCCGGCAATGCGGGTAATGCTGGCAAGGGCGCGGGCAGCAATGGTCCGCGTGGCAATTCCATGCAGAACAAGGGGCCGCAGAAGGGCCGCGGCGCCGGCAACTATGGCGGTGGCGGCCAGGGTGGCAATTACGGCGGCGGTCAGGGGGGCAACCAAGGCGGCAACTACGGTGGCAACAAGGGGGGTGGCCAGTCCAAGAGCCGCCAGCCCGATCCGCTGCAGACCGCATTGGGCTTCCCCGATGCCGGCAACGGCCAGCGTCGCGGCAATCGCCCGCAGCGCAATGGCAATACTGCGGCCAACTACATGTTGGGTGGCCTGCCGGGCATGAACCGTCGTCGCGGTGGTGGTGGCGGTCGTTGATCTGTTGATGCGGCTGTGGCCGCCATCCTGCGGCTTGCCGCGCGGAAAATGGCGGTGCGGCCAGCCGGCATGGCGATGGCCTGGTGCGTTGGGAAGGCGCCGATGACGTTTTTTATGGACGTTTTTGGCGCCCTCTATACATTTTGGATCACTGCGGGTTTGCTGCGGCTACCTGTATCGGTTATAATGTGTTAGTTAAACGCAACCTGCCGCGAATCGCATATGTGATAAATCATTGAAAGATCCGCCTGCGCCACGAAACTACGGGAGTAGGGCGGTTCGCGTGATGTGTGATCTCGATTTGCGTGAGATAACAAAAGATGGGCAGATGCCCATTTTTTTTTTGCTGATCAATTTTCGATGCTGGCCTTTTCGATGAGTCCGGCGTCCTGATGGAGAAATAGTCTTGCAATTGCTGGAACTGATCGAATCCACCCTTTCGGGCCTGGGCTACGAACTGGTTGAGTTCGAGAAGGCGCCGCGCGGCCTGGTGCGCGTCTTCATCGATTTCCCGTTCGATCCCGAGGCTGAAGAAGCGCATTCGATCACGGTCGAGGATTGCGAGAAGGCGACGCATCAGCTGTTGCACGTCTTCACCGTGGAAAACGTGCTGTATGAGCGTCTGGAAGTCTCCTCGCCGGGGCTGGACCGGCCCCTGAAGAAGTTCTCGGACTTCGTGCGCTTCGTCGATTGCGAAGCCGTCGTCAAGCTGCGCGTGCCGCTGCCTGGCACGTCCAATCGCAAGACCTACGAAGGCGTGCTGCGCACCCCCGAAGGCGAGGAACTGGTACTGGAATTTGAAGCAAACGATGGGTCGGCTGCCGTGTTGAATTTCACGCTGGCCGATGTGGATAAGGCACACCTGGTGCCGCAGGTCGATTTTAGGAGTCGCAAAGGATGAGTCGCGAAATTTTGTTGTTGGTCGATGCGCTGGCGCGCGAAAAGAACGTCGATAAGGAAGTCGTCTTCGGCGCGTTGGAGCATGCCCTGGCGCAGGCTACCAAGAAGCGCTATGAAGGCGAGGTCGACATTCGCGTCTCGATCGATCGCGAAAGCGGCGAGTTCGAATCCTTCCGTCGCTGGCACGTGGTGCCTGACGAGGCCGGCCTGCAACTGCCCGACCAGGAAGTGCTGCTGTTCGAAGCCCGCGATCAGTTCGCTGACATCGAAGTGGACGAATACATCGAGGATCCGATCGAATCCGTCGAATTCGGCCGTCGTTTTGCACAAGATACCAAGCAGGTCGTCCTGCAGCGCATCCGCGACGCCGAGCGCGAGCAGATCCTGGCCGACTTCCTGGCCCGTGGCGATGCCCTGGTGACCGGTACCATCAAGCGCATGGAGCGCGGTGATGCCATCATCGAATCCGGCAAGATCGAAGCACGCCTGCCGCGTGACCAGATGATCCCCAAGGAAAACCTGCGGATCGGCGACCGCGTGCGTGCCTATATCCTGCGCGTGGATCGCAGCGCCCGTGGCCCACAGGTGATCCTGTCGCGTACCGCGCCCGAATTCATCATGAAGCTGTTCGAACTGGAAGTGCCGGAAATCGAACAAGGCTCGCTGGAAATCAAGTCAGCTGCACGCGACCCCGGCATCCGCGCCAAGATCGCGGTCTACACCGCCGACAAGCGCATCGATCCCATCGGTACCTGTGTGGGCATGCGCGGTTCGCGCGTCCAGGCTGTCACCGGTGAACTGGGCGGCGAGCGCGTGGACATCGTGCTGTGGTCGGAAGACCCGGCGCAGTTCGTCATCGGCGCACTGGCACCGGCCAACGTCAGCTCCATCGTCGTCGATGAAGAAAAGCACGCCATGGACGTGGTGGTGGACGAAGAGAACCTGGCCATCGCGATTGGCCGTGGCGGCCAGAACGTGCGCCTGGCCGCCGAGCTGACCCGCTGGCAGATCAATATCATGACGGCCGAGGAATCGGCCGACAAGTCGGCAGCCGAGACCGCGCTGATCCGTACGCTGTTCATGGAAAAGCTCGATGTCGACCAGGAAGTGGCCGACATCCTGGTCGAGGAAGGTTTCTCGACCCTGGAAGAAATCGCCTACGTGCCGATCACCGAGATGCTCGAGATCGAATCGTTCGACGAAGAGACCGTCAATGAGCTGCGTAACCGCGCCCGCGACGCCCTGGTGACCGAAGCGATCGCCTCCGAAGAAGGCCTGGAAGGCATGGACGAGGAGCTGATCAACTTCGAAGGCCTGGACCGTGTGCTGGCCGGCAAGCTGGGTCTGGCTGGCGTGAAGACGTTGCCGGCCTTCGCCGGCCTGGCTTATGACGAATTCGGCGCGATCCTGGCCCTGCCTTCCGAGCGCGCGCGCCAACTGATTGAAAATGCATTTGAAGATGTGACCGACGATGAAATGAAGCTCATCGATTCCAAATACGATGAGCGCGCCAAGGCCCTCCAGGCCAAGGCATGGAGCGCAGTCGAAGGCCGCTGAGAAGCGGTGCGTCTCCACATCATCTGCCGAGCACATAGAAAAGAGGACTGAATGGCGAGTAACAACGTTGCCCAATTTGCCACCGAGCTGAAAATGCCCGCCGACCTGCTGCTGACCCAGCTGCGTTCGGCCGGGGTAGAGAAGAGCTCTGCATCCGATTCCCTGTCGAAGGAAGACAAGGATCGCCTGCTTGAACACCTGCGCCGTGCGCGCGGCGCCGCGCCGGAAGGCGAGAAGAAGAAGATCACGCTGACCCGCAAGGAAACCACCGAGATCAAGCAGGCCGATGCGACCGGTAAATCGCGCACGATCCAGGTGGAAGTGCGCAAGAAGCGCACCTTCATCAAGCGTGACGAGCCCAGCGTGGAAGAAACCGCAGCGCGCGCTGCGGCGGTCCCACGCGATCCGGCTGTCGAAGCGCAGGAGCGTGAGCAGGAAGAGGCTCGCCGTCAGTCTGAACTGAAGGCCCAGCAAGAGCGTCTGGCCCAGCTGGAGGCCGAACGTGTCGCCCAGGCCCAGGCTGCCGAGCTGGAACAGCAACGTGCCCGTGAAGAAGCCGAGGCTGAAGCCAAGCGCCAGGCCGCTGAAGCCGCTGCCGCCGAGGCAGCCAAGGCCAAGGCAGCTGTACCGGCTGCTGCCGCTGCTGCTACCGCCGCACCTGCTCCGGCCGTCGATCCGGCTGCCGAAGAAAAGAAGCGCGCCGCTGCCGAAGAAGCCAAGAAGAAGGCCGATGCTGCCGCCAAGGAAGCCGCCGACCGTGCCGCCGCCAACGAGCGTGCGCGCAAGGCCGTGGAAGACGAAGTGGCACAGATCAAGGCCATGATGAATGCGCCACGTCGCGTCATCAAGGCACCTGAGCCTGCTCCGGCCCCCGCGAAGACCTCCGAAGGTACGCTGCACAAGCCGGCAACTGCTGCCAAGCCGGGCGAGAAGAAGGATGACAAGAAGCCGGCCGCGCCGACGGCAGACAAGAAGTCGATCAAGTCGGCCAATGTCTCTTCGACCTGGCAGGACGACGCCAAGAAGCGTGGTACCGGCGGCATGAAGTCGCGCGGCGCCACCGGTGGCGGTGGTCGTGACGGCTGGCGTGCCGGCCCCAAGGGCCGTCGTCACTCGCATGGCGATGACCAGCGCGAAAGCAACTTCCAGGTGCCCACCGAAGCGGTCGTGCACGATGTCTACGTGCCCGAAACCATCACTGTGGCCGAAGTCGCCCACAAGATGGCAGTAAAGGCATCCGAGGTCATCAAGCACCTGATGAAGCTGGGCCAGATGGTCACCATCAACCAGGTGCTGGACCAGGAAACCGCCATGATCGTGGTGGAAGAAATGGGCCACCGCGCTCATGCCGCCAAGGCGGAGGATCCGGAAGCCCTGCTGGTCGATGGTGAAGAACACGCCGACGCCGAAGCGCTGCCGCGTGCGCCCGTTGTCACTGTCATGGGTCACGTCGACCACGGCAAGACTTCGCTGCTGGACTACATCCGTCGCACCAAGGTGGCTTCGGGTGAAGCCGGTGGCATTACCCAGCACATCGGTGCGTACCACGTGGAAACCCCGCGCGGCATGATCACCTTCCTGGATACCCCGGGCCACGAGGCGTTCACCGCCATGCGTGCCCGTGGAGCCAAGGCGACCGACATCGTCATCCTGGTGGTGGCGGCTGATGACGGCGTCATGCCCCAGACCAAGGAAGCGATCGCCCACGCCAAAGCTGGCGGTGTGCCGCTGGTGGTGGCGATCAACAAGATCGACAAGCCGGGTGCCAACCTCGACCGCGTCAAGCAGGAACTGATCGCCGAAGAAGTGGTGCCGGAAGAATACGGTGGCGATGCCCCATTCATCTCGGTATCGGCCAAGACCGGTGAAGGCATCGACTCGCTGCTGGAAAACGTCCTGCTGCAAGCCGAAGTGCTGGAACTGAAGGCCCCGGTCGATGTGCCGGCCCGTGGCCTGGTGATCGAAGCCAAGCTGGACAAGGGCCGTGGCCCGGTGGCAACGATCCTGGTGCAATCCGGTACCTTGAAGCGCGGCGACGTCGTGCTGGCCGGTTCGGCTTACGGTCGTGTGCGTGCCATGCTGGATGAAAACGGCAAGAACATCGCCGAGGCAGGCCCGTCCCTGCCGGTGGAAATCCAGGGCCTGACCGAAGTGCCCTCCGCCGGCGAAGAAGTGGTGGTCATGACCGACGAGCGCAAGGCGCGCGAAATCGGCCTGTTCCGCCAGGGCAAGTTCCGCGACGTGAAGCTGGCCAAGCAGCAGGCCGCCAAGCTGGAAAACATGTTCGACCAGATGACCGAAGGCGAGGTCAAGAACCTGCCGATGATCATCAAGACCGACGTGCAAGGTTCGCAGGAAGCGCTGGTGCAGTCGCTGCAGAAGCTGTCCACCAGCGAGGTGCGCGTCCAGGTGGTTCACGCCGCCGTCGGTGGCATCAGCGAAAACGACGTCAACCTGGCTGTGGCTTCCAAGGCCGTCATCATCGGCTTCAACACCCGTGCCGACGCATCGGCACGCAAGCTGGCCGAAGCCTCGGGCGTGGACATCCGTTACTACAACATCATCTATGATGCGGTGGACGAGGTGAAGGCCGCGATGTCGGGCATGCTGGCACCGGAGAAGCGCGAACAGTCCCTGGGCCTGGTCGAGATCCGCCAGGTGTTCGTGGTCAGCAAGGTGGGCTCGATCGCCGGCTGCTACGTGCTCGAAGGTCTGGTCAAGCGCGGCTCGCAAGTGCGCCTGCTGCGCAACAACGTGGTGGTGTGGACTGGCGAACTGGACTCGCTCAAGCGCTTCAAGGACGACGCCAAGGAAGTCAAGTCGGGCTTCGAGTGCGGTCTGTCGCTCAAGGGCTACAACGACATCGAAGTGGGCGATCAGCTCGAGATCTTCGAGGTGCAGGAAGTCGCCCGTACCCTGTAAAAAGGCAATATGCCGGCGTATCCTGGTGGATGCGCCGGCTTCACTGGCAAGATCCGTCGCTGCAACGCGGGAATCCCTCCCGCCACGGCCCCGGCGGATTGTTTTTTAAAGCATGGCAAAACACAGCAAATCCATTCCCGGACGCGGCTTGCGCGTCGCCGACCAGATCCAGCGCGACCTGTCGGAGTTGATCGCCTTCGAGTTGAAGGATCCGCGGGTGGGCATGATCACCATTACCGAAGTGCAAGTCACTCCGGACTACGCGCACGCCAAGGTCTTCTTCACCACGCTGGTGGACAATCCCGACGCGATCAAGAACACCCTGGCCGGGCTGCACAAGGCGGGCGGTTACCTGCGTACCCAGCTGGGTCGGCGCCTGAGCATCCACACCTTGCCGGAATTGCATTTCGTACACGACAACTCGACCGCGCGCGGCATTGAAATGTCACGTCTGATCGATGAGGCCAACGCCACCCGCGCCAAGGATTCGGACGACGAGGCCTGACGGCAGTCGTTGTCGACCCGGCAGCGGAGGGCCCCTGGCCGCGCTGCTTCGATTCAACTTCTTGGAACCGGTCTGCATGCCAAGGTATGTGAGGCCGGTCTTGCATTGCATGGCAGACAATACGACGGCGGACCTGGTGTCCGCTTCCCCGCAAGCGCAGGAGCCTACCCCGGCGCGTGGCAAGCGCGGCCAGCCCGCGCGAGCGCCGCGTCCTCCGCGCGTGCCGGTACACGGTGTGCTGTTGCTGGACAAGCCTGTCGGCCTGTCCTCCAACGATGCGCTGATCCGCGCCAAGCGCATGCTCAACGCGCCCAAGGCGGGCCATACCGGTACCCTGGACCCGTTTGCAACGGGCTTGCTGCCGCTGTGCTTCGGCGAAGCCACCAAGTTCTCGCAGGACTTGCTGGAGTCCGACAAGACCTATGAGGCGCTCGTCCATCTGGGCGTGCGCACCGATACCGGTGACACCGAAGGCCAGGTCATCGCGCAGCACCCGGTCGCGGTGAGCGTGGCACAGATCGAAGCGGCCATGGTGCCGTTCCGTGGCCCCATCCGCCAGGTGCCACCCATGCACTCGGCCTTGAAGCGCGATGGCAAGCCGCTGTACGAATATGCCCGCGCGGGCATCACGCTGGAGCGCGAAGCCCGCGACGTGACCATCCACGCCCTGGAATTGCTGGACTACCAGGCGCCGATGTTGCGTATTCGCGTCACTTGCAGCAAGGGTACCTACATCCGCGTGCTGGGTGAAGACCTGGGCGAGGCGCTGGGCTGTGGCGCCCACCTCAATGCCTTGCGCCGCACCGGCGTGGGGCCCTTGACGCTGGACGGCGCCGTCACGCTGGAGCAGTTCGACGCCGCCGGCGAAGTCGAGGCCCGCAAGGGTCTGTTGCTGCCGGTGGATGGCTTGCTGCGCAGCTTCCCTGCTGTGGAGCTCAGCGATGAGCTGGCGCGCCGTTTCCTGCACGGCCAGCGCCTGCCGCTGGGCAAGGAAGGGGTGGCCGTACCGGAGCAGACCGGCCGCGTCAGGGTTTATCGCAGTTCGGATGCCGCCTTGCTGGGCACCGGGCTGTTGCAGGAATATGCCATCCTGGCACCCGAGCGGTTGATCTCGACCGCCTGAGTCGCCAGGACAGGCAAGCAGCTTGCACGGCGCCTGGTGGAAGCATCGCCAGAGGCCGGCAAGCTGTTGAAAATACAGGTTTTTTCAAAGTTCATGCGTCGCAACATGCTATAATGCGCGCCTTCCAAGAATCGGCATCCCAACCCACATTCACCATGTCAAACAATATCCGCGCAATTCGCAATATCGCCATCATCGCCCACGTTGACCATGGCAAGACCACCCTGGTTGACCAGCTGCTGCGCCAGTCCGGCACGTTCCGCGACAACCAGCAGGTCGATAACCGCGTGATGGACTCCAACGACATCGAAAAGGAACGCGGCATCACCATCCTGTCGAAGAACTGCGCGGTGGAGTACAAGGGCACCCACATCAACATCGTCGATACCCCGGGCCACGCCGACTTCGGCGGTGAGGTCGAGCGCGTGCTGTCGATGGTCGATTCCGTGCTGCTGCTGGTGGATGCGCAGGAAGGCCCGATGCCGCAGACCCGCTTCGTGACCCGCAAGGCGCTGGCCCTGGGCCTGAAGCCCATCGTGGTCCTGAACAAGATCGATCGTCCGGGCGCACGTGCCGAGTGGGCCATCAACGCCACCTTCGAACTGTTCGACAAGCTGGGTGCTACCGAAGAACAGCTGGATTTCCCCGTGATCTACGCCTCGGGCCTGAACGGCTACGCCAGCATGGATCCGGACGCGCGTGACGGCAGCATGGAGCCGCTGTTCGACGCCATCCTGAAGTACGTCCCGGCCCGCAAGGATGATCCGGACGCACCGCTGCAACTGCAGATCACCTCGCTGGAATACTCCTCCTACGTCGGCAAGATCGGCGTTGGCCGTATCCTGGCTGGTCGCGTCAAGGGCGGCCAGGACGTGGTCTGGATGAACGGTCCCGACGACAAGCCGACCAAGGCCCGCATCAACCAGGTGCTGACCTTCAAGGGGCTGGAGCGCGTGCTGGTCGACGAAGCCCTGGCTGGCGACATCGTGCTGATCAACGGTATCGAGGAAATCGGTATCGGTTCGACCCTCTGTGCGCCGGACGCGCCCAATGGCCTGCCGATGCTGAAGGTCGATGAACCGACCCTGACCATGAACTTCATGGTCAACACTTCGCCGCTGGCTGGCCGCGAAGGCAAGTTCGTCACCACCCGTCAGATCCGCGACCGCCTGGAAAAGGAACTGAAGTCCAACATGGCCCTGCGCGTGGTGCAGGCCGAGAACGACGATTCGACCTACGAAGTGTCGGGCCGTGGTGAATTGCACCTGACCATCCTGATCGAAAACATGCGCCGCGAAGGCTTCGAACTGGCCGTCTCGCGTCCGCGCGTGGTGTTCAAGATGGTTGATGGCGTGCGTCAAGAGCCGTATGAAAACCTGACCGTGGACGTCGAGGAAACCCACCAGGGCGGCGTCATGGAAGAACTGGGCCGTCGTCGTGGCGACCTGCAGAACATGGAACCGGATGGCAAGGGCCGTGTGCGCCTGGAATACCACATCCCGGCACGTGGCCTGATCGGCTTCCAGGGTGAATTCATGACCCTGACCCGCGGTACCGGCCTGATGAGCCACGTCTTCGACGACTACGCCGTGGTTGACACCACCAAGGGCGAAATGGCCGGCCGTCGCAACGGCGTGCTGATCTCCCAGGACGACGGCGCCGCCGTGGCCTACGCACTGTGGAAGCTGCAGGATCGCGGCCGCATGTTCGTCAGCCACAACGACCCGGTCTACGAAGGCATGATCATCGGCATCCACTCGCGCGACAACGACCTGGTGGTCAACCCGATCAAGGGCAAGCAGCTGACCAACGTGCGTGCTTCCGGCACCGACGAAGCGGTGCGCCTGGTGCCGCCCATCGAGCTGTCGCTGGAATACGCCGTGGAATTCATCGAGGATGACGAACTGGTCGAAGTCACCCCGAAGAGCATCCGCCTGCGCAAGCGTCACCTGAAGGAACATGAGCGCAAGAAGGCCTCGCGCGAAGAGTCCGTCTGATGTGGGAAGGGCGGCTGCGTATGTGGCCGCTTGGGAGGCAGTGTGCTGACTGGTGGTGATATCCGATTTGTGAATACCTGATATCAGCACAATAAAGCAGACAGTAATGATGCAGTGCCATATAGTTATACCTGTCTCCTCCAATTTCCTCCTAAAGAATTGGATTCAAGCCCGCAACTCCGGTTGTGGGCTTTTTTTTTGCCGTTTCCGACCCGAACGGCCCGGGCTGCAAGCCACGTCGAATCTGCTGTCTCCTTCATCTATTCCTCGCAGGCCTGTTGATGGCGATCAACCGGCCTGCTCGAAGTGTAAAGATGTTGGTCTTGCGCAATAATTGTGCATTGCGAAATGACGGCTGCCGGTTTGTGGTGCAGAATCGTGTCCGCTGTACAAAAATCCTATCTCACAGAGGATAGAGGGGACACCAGCCCGCAAGGCGCAAGCCTTGCGGGCTTTCTATTTTGCACCGCAGGCTGCGCCGATACGCCTTGCGATGCCCGGCGCGATCACCGACACTGCCTTGGAAGGCCTGCGCCCGGACGCAAAACCGAATATGTTGAATGAATCACCTGCTTAGCCCATGAAGAAAGCCCTGCCTCCGCGCACCTTGAGCGTTGCCCCCATGATGGACTGGAGCGAATTAGGTCTGGATGTCCTATAGGTAATGGGTTGGTAGTATTTTTTGTCCAAATTTTGTCCACTACGCGCAGAATTTGCATATTTGGAAGGCACGTGGGCGCACAGTTCGGTTTGAGTTGGCAAGTCAAACTGTAACGAGCTGAACAGGGTGGCGGCTACCTAGACGCCGATAAGCGTCAGAAGTCCGCTTCTGGCCGAGGCTGTGTAAAAAGACTTGCCGCCGCGTGAAGTAAACCTTCCGAAGCGAATCCTGTCCAATCAGCAGTTCATCGTTCAGGACAGTTCGTCGCCAAATCCGATTCTATGTCAACAAAACCGGTTATCCAGTAAGGCGTTCACCAAGCTCGCTCGATGACTTCACAGCCAAGATCTCCGCCTGACTCAGTGCAGAGATGTTCAAATCTGCAACGCAAAGAATGCCCCCTAACTAGATGTTCCTGTACCTAAAAGGACTGGAATACGATGGCGCGTATGACCGGGTGGCTGGCGTCAACAGGCAATGGAAGCTGGGGAAATGGACAGAGTAAAATCTGAGAGAAAATCAATAGTCAGTGGTTCCATTCGAAATCGCGCAAGACACTGGCCAACTGTGCATCCATAACGCCCATGTGCTTCATGAACATGACCGGCATCATGCTCTGGACGATGTCAGATGGCGGGGTATCCCCATCATCGATATAGGGCTTCAGCCGGTGCAACAAAGTAAGCAAGGCACAATGCTCTTTCCGGTGGGACTTGAGACCGACATACGCAATCTTGTCCATTAGTTCCTCTTGTTTGCGGAAGCCTGTCTCGATCTGCCTGACCAATGTATCGAACGCCCCCGCAAAATCGGCGTTAGGTATTTGCGACAACTGTACAAATCCCGCCAGCACCTGCTGATGAGCGCGATCCATTTCGGCTAGTGCTAACGGGATTAATGGCAGAAAACTGGATTTATCCATGAGCGATTTCCAGGTTGTTAAATCTCCAGAAGGCGCTGTGTGATCGTAAGAGAATGCTACGCCGGAAGAGGCCATTTTCATAGCTAGGCAGCG
>QFZN01010943.1_pt1 | contig 40187 bp, 21 predicted proteins | sample 1740101 | NCBI WGS metagenome assembly QFZN01 (sample SAMN09210849, study PRJNA391713) | Ciliate metagenome, whole genome shotgun sequencing project. | isolation source: combination of 50 Heterometopus sp. ciliate cells from an enrichment culture... | host: Heterometopus sp. ...
ACCCCGTGACCAAAAGCGCGAGGAGGAGGAAGAGAAAAGGGCTGCACCGCGAAAAGTTTGTGTGTGTGAGTATTTACAAAAGTAAATTGTGCTTCCCGGGCGACTGGAACGTGCTGGTGCCCTTGACCGAGATGCTCTCGCTCTTGCGCGTCCTTCTCTCCGTTTCTCCCATTCTATTATGCCGCTTATAATATCCGAGTGGTACCTTTCACCGCGGACCTTCTTCATCCTCACCTTCTTCCGCTTCGGCTGGTGTTGTTGTTGCTGCTTTGCCCGACCCTCCTCGATTATGAACTGGCTGGCCTCCTTCTCGAGTTCCTTTATATAATGCATGTAGACCCGTCGTGTCTTCCCCGGGTTGATCTGCTGGGTGCGTTCCCGCCCCTGGAGGACCACCGAGTTCACTGCCGCTGATATGGGCCTCCTCCTTCCCTCGCTGCACCTCATCTGGTTATTCACAACGTAGCTCCTCGCAGTCCCCCGCATGCTCACAACCGCGGTCATAGGCCGCTGCTGCTGCTGAATCATCGAGAAGACCGGAGCGGAGTCCTCGGCCGCGTAGAACTCTCCAGCAGTTCCCGGCCGGGTCTCGTCCTGCGGCCGCGGGTTCTGCGCCTCCTCCCCCGACCGCGGACTTGACGACACGCTCCCCATGCTCCTCCTCGTTGTCCCCATTGGCTGTTCCTGCTGCTGCGTCTGCTGTTGTGCCGGCACTTGTGGCCTGACGTGGGAGGACCCAACGCGCTGGCTCGCTGTTGCCGGCCGATACTGGAGCCGCAGTCTCCCAACGGACTCAGCCTTGCGCAGCTCGTTGGTCGGTTGAGCAACATTTGCGGCGGTGGAGGTTCGCTGCGAAAATCGCGCATGTCTGCCCACCACGCCGAAGCCCGAGGAGGAAACCATCCGCGCCGTCGTGGGTCTGGAACGGAATTCCTGCCGGGCAGTCATGGGCCGGCGTGGGGGAGAGACGGGCTCTTTCCGTGCCGCGGGTCGGGCCGAGCGGATGTCCCGTAGTATCTTGTGCGGACCGTGGGATACAGGCGCTGCGGACTGGAACTGGTCGAAGGCCGCGAAGACCTTATCATCCTCCTTGTCGGCGTTTGTCACCGTAACAACGGTTTCAGCCTGTTGAAGCTTCCCTTCAGCCGCCGCGGTTACGGCCTTAGCCAGGAACTTGATGTCCGGATCGTTCTCGTCGTATGGCTGCATATTGTCTGACGATTGGTCTTCCTCAGGAATAACGTTGTCCTCGCCCTGGAACTCGGGCGGCTTATTGCCCGCGGCGGAAGCCAGCGGAATACCTGACCTGCCCTTGGTGCGCCTTCTTATCTCCTCTACGAAACTCTACATATGCCTTTATTACGGAGAGCCATGTGCGCGATTCCGCCCGGCTCGGCCCGTGCCATTGTCCTTAGAAGCTCGATAGGACTGGTGGAACGTGCGATCTTGCAGATCTCCTGTCTGCTGAACCTGCTCTTTATGCTCCCCAGATCCCTATTGTTAGTTACTGCAGAAGTACTCGAGAACCGCCGAGGTCACCATCTCGTCCTTCGCTATGTCGAACAGTCTCTTGTGCAACAGATATGTGTTGACCTTGATCCTCGGCTTGAACATGAGCGGCCGGTCGTCCTCTCCCTTCCTCCGCGGCTCGCGGGCACTGGCCGGCCTCAGCCTCGGGGCGCCCTCACTCAGCGGACACCGCGACCCCAGCACATCTTGCTTCTGTCTCTCGTAAAAGAACATCCTATCGATTCTTGCAGTCACCAGTACCCCTTTGTCGATGCCGTGTCCATCAGTCGTTCAGACTTGTAGAAGAGCCGTTTCCAGCCCTTGAGAAGGTAGCGGTCGGTGTGCGAGAGGATGAGCTCGAAGTCTTTCCTCAGATCGGCGCTGAACGCGTCCCCCGTTTGTTTCCTCTACCGATTTGTTCTCTCCGTCATACGCTAGCGGTGGAAGCGTCTTTTCCAGCGGCGGCGGCGCTCATTGGTCGACTGCCTCTTCGTTGTGGGGGCTGTTCCTGTACCTCTGTGATGGTGATTGCTTGGGTGGACTTACTGTCGAAAAGCGTGCTGAGTTCTTTGGGGGTCAACGTGTGGGACTGATCTGCGCCCTGGGACGGACTGTGCGGCGAGTCCTGGCCCCGGCTGCTAGCTAACTGAACGGCCATTTGTATTCTGCTGTGAATCTGCCTTTTTATGTTTATTATATATCACCGCGTCATATGATACCTGCGTTAACGGCCCTCATACACCCCGCGAAAGCATGTGTATCAGCATAGCATCCCGTAAGTGAGGATAAATAGTGCGACACCCGAGACCCCCGTAGGATGTGAAAACGAAGCGTAGTATATGTTACCGCTTCTTCTGCTGGATCGCCTTGGACTTGAGGTCGCTGAGTTTCCCATTGATCTTGCGGAAGCCCTCCATGAGCTGGAGGAAGTTGCCGTCAGAGAAGCTCTCCACGCGTTTCTGCATTTCCACTATCCGCACCATAAGTTTGTCGAAATCAATGTCCAGGATGGTGCCGCGGAACTCGTCATCGTCGTCGATCTTGAGCTTGTCGCCGCCCTCCAGCCACGACTCTGAGTGCATCAGTTCCAGCTCTTCCGCGTTCGACACGCCCGCCAGCGCCTTCCGCTTATAGAATACGCTCTTCGCGCTGTCTCCCTTTGCGACTATGGCGTTTAGCTTCTCCTTCAGGTCCTTGACCTCAACCTTGGTGTCCATGCGGATAGCGTTGCGCTTGATGCGTCCCTCGAGCTCGTCATCTACCTCCTTGTTGTAAAGTGCGAGCTGGATCTGCTTCTGCAGCTTCAGCTTCTCCTTCGCCCCCGCCCGTTTCTCCAGCTTTTCCATCGTCAGCGCCGCCTGTCTCTTCTGCTCATTCTCCATCGCCCCAATCAGCGTCGACAGCTCCTGGTTGTATTCGGCCATGATGCGCTTCCGCTCGTCCTCAGTTATGTCTAACCGATTTCTGAGCTCCTCCTCCTGTCGCTTCTTGGCCTCCTCGAGCTCGTGCTTTCGTCTGAGCAGACGTTCGGTCTCCTTTGCGCTCCACTCTTCCACGAGCTTCTGCGTCTCCCCGTTAAAGCTCTTTATCTTGTCCTCGTTCTCCATCGCTATTGTCTGCAGTCTTTGTTTCTTCCTTTCCAGGTCGCGGAGCCTCTTGGCGTTCTCATCGGTCAGCTGCTTCCTGTACTCCTCCAACTCAGCTATCGGATCGACCGTGTTGTTTAGCATAGTCCCGACGAACCCGTTAGTCAGCGCCAGCGCGTTCAAGATGTCGAGCTTCTCCCGCTGCTGCTGCTCCTTGAGCTTCATGAGCTCCTCGCCATTTCTTTGGCTCTGCGCCCGGTAAAGCGACTCTTCCAGCTCGTTCTGCTTCTTGATGTAGTCAAGCTCGAGGTCACGGAGCTCGTCGTTCTCCCGGTTCTGGAGTTCTTTCAGTCTTCGCTCGTACTCGTCGAGAGGCATGGTGCCGCTGTCCTTGGACTCTTTGAGGCGCTCAAGCTGGGCGAGCAGCTCTTCCTTGATCTTGTGCGCCTGGAGCAGCTTCTCCTCTATCAGGTCCCCCATTCGTGCGCTCAGCGCCTTCGACTTCTCCTGGTACTGACGGGACAAGAGCGCGGAGAGCTCCTCGACGTGGCTCTGGTCAATCAGCCGCTCGATCGCCACAGGGAGTTCCGCCTCGGACATTCGCGGCTTCAACTCTTCCGTCAGCCGTCTGTACTTCTCTGTCCTGATGCGTTTCCGCTCCTCCCACATCTTCTCTGCATTCTGTTCCTCCACCGCAGCTCGCTTGCTCAGTGCTGAGGCCCTCGCCTCGTCCTCCTTGGCCGCCCTGAGTCTCCTCTTCTCTGCTAGCGCCTTCTGGAACTCTTCTTCCTGCTTCATCAGCTCATCGGAAACGCGCCGCTGGATCTCGTCCTCAATCCGCTGGAGTTCGGCCTTGATCTTGCCCTTCTTGTCCTCACTCAGCCCCAGCTCGCCCAACTTCGCCACCAGCGCCTCCTTCCGCTTGTTCAGTTCCTCGCATTTCTTCTTTGTTCTGTGTGCCAGCATCCGCTTCTGCACCTCGCTCTCGGCCTTCATCTTCTCCTCCTCCTGTGCCGCCTCCTCCTTTACCGCAGCAAGACGCCCCTGCTCAACGTCGCCGATTCGGGAAAGCTCACGCCCGCGCTCCTCTCGTATCGCAGCCAAGGCGGCCTCCTCGTCTCGTTCCTTCGTCTGGTCGGCCTCCAGCGCCTCCTGCATCTTTTCGTCAATCGCGGTATTTGCCAGCTGATTGCTCAACAGGGTTTCTGCGTCCTGTATCTGGGCCAGTTGAGACTCCTTTTGCATCACTGTCGCCTTTCGGTCCAGATCGGATTGAGCAGAGAGCTCGTTGTGCCGTTCCTTGCGGCGGCGCTCAAGCTGAGCCTTGAAGTCGTCCAACTGCCGCTTCTGGTCCTCGTCGTACATGCGTTCCAGCGAACGGCTTGCCTTCTCGAACATCTCCAGAATCTCGGTGCGTTTCTGGGCATCCGAAGTCTTCCGCAGCATCGAGTCGAACTTTGCCTTGAGCTTGGTCTGATTGTCCACGCGCGAAGCCTCAATCTCAGTCTCTTTGGCCCGGATCTCCGCATCGATCCCTTCGTCGACCTTCTTCTTGTTTATTTCTAGTGCCTCATCGACCTGCCGGAGCTTGTCACGGTGCTCAGCACGGATGCCGCGACGGACCCGGTCCAGCTCGTCCTTTTTGCGCATGAGCTCCAACCGCTTGTTCCGCCGTGCCTCGAGTCGTTGCATCAGATGTGGCTGGATGTCCTGCTGGTCCAGGAGCAGCTGCTTCTGCAGTCTTTGCAGCTGTTTCTCGTACTCTTTCAGCAGCTCCTTCTTGTCCCCCTCCGTCAGTCTCGAATTCTCCAGCACTCCTTCCTTGAAGTTCTCTAGTCGCTTGTTCTGCATTTCGACGTAGCTGTCCATGAAATCTTTGTTCAGTCGGTCCACGTCCTCCTTATATTTATCCATTTCGGTTTCGTCCTTCAGAGTGCGGGTTCTTACAGCCTCATCGAGTCTGGCCTTGTCTGCCTGCTCCTCATCTTCCTCATCCTCGGCCTCAGCCCGGGCAGTGTCGTCCTGCCCGCCGTGGACAAGTCTGAAAGCATCCTGCGCAAGCTTTCTGACCGCCTCCTCGTTCTCCGCCTCGGATTCCTCAGGCTTCTTCGGCTTGCTGAACAAGTACTTGATGTCCTTGCCGAAGATGCGCGCGATGGCTTTGAGCTTCTCCTTCACAAATTTCTTAAGCTGGCGCATCGCAGCCCACACAGTCGCGATGTTTGCACTATCCTGTCCTGTCTTCTTCTTGAACTCGGATTTCACGTATTCGGAGTGCTGCTTTAGTTCTCTGTAGATCTCGTCGAAGATGTGAGGATCGACCTCGTTCTCGTTCTGTTCCCTCGTAATACGTATGACAGACTTGGAGGTCACCATGGGCGACTCCTCGGTGACCGGCCGGTTGGAAATATCGTTCGCGGTCGCATTGGCGTTGGTCACGAGCGCCTTCTTCCCCTCAGTCTCCGGCCGCTTGAAGGCGATGCGGGCCGAGGCACGTTCGCGCCAAGATTTGTTGTGGAAGTACGTGATGAGCACCACCACGCCGGGGAACAGCACCAGGAGTGCCACCAGCGCACACCCGATGAACACCCAATCTGGCGTGAGACTTATCTTCTCGTTCTGCACCACTCCCATCTTCATCAGATTGCTCGAGGTCACTGGGACAATGTATGTGTCGGTGTCGGCACAGGTCTCTGAGCTGTTCATAACTGCGATGATCGTCTGCTGTGTCTGGTCAGCGCTATCAGCGAAAACGTATGTCCCTTCCTGGTTGAATGTGTAGATAAACATGTCGATCGATTCGCCCCCGCTGATGCGCGTCGCCAGGTCCGTAAATGTTGAGTAGTCAAAACTGGGATTGGTGTTGGCCATCGCGTCCTTGAGATAAACCGGGTAGCTGTTTCCGGATACGTCAAATGTGACGGTGTCGCCCTGGCTAATGCACATCGCCGGGTTGATGATTGCGCTGGTGGACTCTGCCACGGCCAGAATTCGCCTGAGTTCGGCCTCATTCAGCCTTCGCTGTCTTGCGTACTGCTTCAGCAGCGTGGTCGAGGGCTGATAGTTCGCAGTGAAGTACCCCGCGGTCGTGGACAGCGAAGCCACCTTGCAGCCCCCAATATCACACGTGGCCTCACCTGCGATCTGCATCGAAGTTGTGTTTATCACCGTGGAGTTAGCGAAGACGAGACGACCCTTGGTGTTGACAGTCACTGTGAGCGCGGAAGAACGACAGGTGGCGTTGCAGACTTGGTCGGGGTCCTGGACAGAGGCACACTCGCACATGCCGACTCCCGGAGTCCGTTTGCCAGAGCCGCCCCGACACTCCTTGTCGCAGCTGTTCTGAGCCACACAGTTGCCGAGGGTGTCGCGAAGGTAGCCTGAGGCGCAATCTTCTTGCAGGAGTGGTCTACAGTCGTACTTGGAGTCATCTTCGTCGTTTTCAAGAACGGAGGTGTAGTACTGCTTGCACACACATTTCCCGTCAGCCATCTGGAAGACACGGTTTTCGCCCAGACAGGTGCACGTGGTTGAGCCGAAGCCGGAGATCGAGGTGGGGCCGCAGGTCTTGCACCCGGACTGACCCACAAGGCTGCTGTATGTGCCCTCCTCGCACGTCATGCAGGCTGACGAATCGGCCGAGCAGCTGCTATTTCCAAAGGTTCCTGCAGGACATGGCGTGGGCTCGTAGGATCCCTCTGGACAATAGTAGCCCTTCGGACAGACGTAGCCGCCATCCTTGTCCGGATCCACAGGGTTCTTTGAAGAGGTATTGGAAACACAGACATAGCCCGCAGGACAGATCTTGCACGTGGTATTTTCGCTGGAGGAACGCTCGGAGTACGTGCCAGGCGGACAGCTGCGGCACGAGCTGGCCAGGTCGTAGTTGTTCTCCGCGTTATTTCCCATCGTCCCGCTCGGACACGGCGTCGGCGCTGATGACCCCACGGGACAGTAGTACCCATTGTTGCACTTTATCGGGTATATCGTCTTTGCTGGACAATAATATCCTGCCAGACAGGCACGCGGATAGGATATCGTGCTTCCCTTGTATACACTGTACATGCAGTAGTACCCAGCAGGACAGTCGAGGGACTCAGAGGAGCCGGCGGGGCAGTAGGTGCCCTCAAGGCAGATGACTGGGGTGACTGTCCCCACGCGGCAGTAGAAACCGTAGAGGCAGGTGTAGCAGTCTGTTTTCGCCTTCATTCCGGTTATGTTCGAGAACGTCGCGTTCGGGCACTGCACTGGCTCTTCGGCCGAGATGGGGCAGTAGTGTCCCACTGGACAGAGATACTGTGTAAGATTGGCGATGCTCTCAATGGTGCAGTTATACCCAGGAGGACAGCTCAGACAGTCTTCCAACTGTGTCCGTTGCGTAACGCTGGAGTAAGTCCCCGCGGGACACGGCGTCGGCGACTCGGACTTCGCCGGGCAGTAGTATCCCATTGGACAGTCGAAGGGAGTCGACACGCCGCTGACACAGTAAGATCCTGCATCGCAGTCCGTGCAATCGCTCGCCGCTGCGGCTCCCGTGGTTTTCCTCACCTTTCCTTTCTCGCAGACCGTCGGCGTGGTGCAGCCTTTCGTGCAGTAGTGGCCCACAGGACACAGCATGGAAACCTGATTGGAGGCGGTTGCATAGGCCTCGCAGTAGTACCCGGCGTCACACTGGCCCGTGACCTCGCCTGCAAGACAGTAGTGGCCCACAGTGCAGGGGCGACATTGGTCCGCGCTTTGGAGTCCGACGGCGTTGCTGTACGTTCCGTCCGGACACACGATTGGGTCCGTGGTGCTCTGCGGGCAGTAGTGTTTGGCCGTACACTGCGATGGCGTCGTGCTCCCCACCTCGCAGTAGAACCCGGCTGGACAGGTCTGACAGACTCCTGCTGCAGTTCGCGGCTCGTAGCTCCCCGCCGGACAGTCGAGTTCGGCGGTTGTTCCGGAAGGACAATATTTGCCGGCGGTGCAGGGGTGGCCGCCCTCGGTGGCGTCGTTGGGACTGGGAGTGGCTGAGCCCGAGATGCAGAGGAAGCCGGCAGCACAGAGATTGGCAGAGGGATCGATAGTGCCCGTCTTGTCGCAGTACAGGCCAGCTGGGCACGGGTCGCAGGTCGACTGTCCCACCAAGGGTTGATACTTCCCAACAGGGCACGGTGTCGGCGCCTTGCTCCCAGCCTCACAGTATTGTCCCTTGGGACAGAGACCCTCGGTGTTGGTTCCGGCGACGAAGACGGCGCCAGAGGTCGGCTGCTTCGCGCCACGGTAACAGACATAGCCGGCGTTGCAGGTTCCGTCAGTGGCGCTATTCCCACCAAGACAGTACTTGCCTGGGTCGCACGGGTAGCACTGGCTTGCAGACTCGAGATTTGTGATGGGGTTGTATGTGCCAGCCGGACAGGGAGTCCCCACCGCGGCCCCGCCAGGACAATATACAGCCATGGGACAGTCAGAGTAAGTGGACATGCCGCTGAGAGGACAGAGTCTGCCGACCGGACAGGAGGTGCAGCTGCCCTGGCCCTCATACGGGTTGAAGGTGCCAGGAGCGCAGTTGGTCTCGACCAGAGCGTCTGCGACACAGTATGTTCCAATCGCACACTTTCGTCCCGTGGTGGTGTCGGTCGGCGTGGGGATCGATGCGCCCGAGAAGCACAGGTATCCTGCGCTGCAGTAGAATGTTGTGGTGGCCGTGCCGATGTAGTAGTCGGAAGAGGTTTTGCCGCGATATGGGCAGTAGTAGCGCTGGGGGCACAGCTTGCAGTCGGCGACAGAACTGCTGCCCGTGAGATCGTTGATGGTCCCGGGCTGGCAGGCGATCGGCGTGATCGTCCCTTCCGGACAATAGTGACCAGCAGGACAGGCACCGCCAGTGGAGTCGCCAGGCGGGTTGACAACTTTGACCCCACGCACACAGTAGTACCCAGCAGTGCACTTGACTGTGGCGTCGCTCAGTCCAGTGGTCGTGCACATCTTTCCGGGCGGACAATCCTCGCACTCTGCCGCAGATATCATTCCCTGTCGCGGGTTGAACGTTCCCACTGGACAATCCGTCGGCTGTGACGCTGCTGTGCAATACTTGCCTGTGGGACAGATCGTGGGCCACTGTGCGGCGGTGGCGTCGGTGTTCTTGCAATAGAATCTGGCAGGACAGGTCAGACAGGAGGACTGGGCGGGAAGAGGCTGGTAAGAGTTGTAGGGACACAGGGTTTCGCTCGCAGATCCGGCAGGGCACATGTATCCTGGGTCGCATGGATATTTCGTTCCCTGAGCGGTTCCTATTGGGCAATAGTAACCAGCGGGACAAGGAGTGACGGGAGTGGTGAGTCCACGACGAGGACAGTATTCGGCGGCAGTGCAGGTGGTGCAGTCAGCGAGAATTGCGCCGCCTGTGGACGATCGGTAGGTTCCGGGCGGACAGGCTATGGGCTCTCCAGTGCCCTCAGGACAGTAGTTTCCAGCCGGACAAATAACGCCCGTCATGCCATCCGTAGGATTCGGAATGGTGGCCTTCCCCATGCAGTAGTACCCCGCCTGACACTTGAGCGTGACAATATCTGTGTCGCTGAGTCCTGCAGTTCCACAATATCTTCCTGGCGGACACGCCATCTCTGCCGCGATTGCGGCTGGGCAGTAATAGCCCACGCCGCACACCACGCCCTGGCTTGTCCCGGTCCCTTCTGCGCAATAGTGGCCGGCTGGACACTCGTTGACCTTTCCCTCGCTTGTCCCTGGATTCTGTGGACAATATTTTCCAGCGGGACAAGCCTTGCAGTCGGAGGATGACGAAGATCCGGCCTGCACGTCGTAATAGCCATCAGCACAAGAGACGATGTCGCGCTGGCCAGCGGGACAGTAGAAGGAGGTCTTGGTGACGCTTGGGTCGCAGTAAGTCTTTGCGGTGGCACTGCACCAGTACCCGGCCGGACACGGGCTGCACGACGTCTTTCCGGTTAGATCCTGGTAGTCGGTGCTGGCGCAGGGCTGGAGCGCGGTGGTGCCCTGGGTGCAATAGTAGCCCTTGGGACAGATGTGGTCGGCGGGCCGAGGAGTGCGGAAGCCCACAGTCATGCTGCCGTCCTTTATGCAGTAGTATCCTGCGTCACACATCCCGGCCTTGACTGTTGCTGCCAGTTGGTCGCAGTAGTAGCCATCGTCACAGAGAGTGCAGGCGGTAAGGCTGGTCTGAAGCGGGGAGGCCGAATATGTGCCCACAGGACACGGCGTCGGGGCAGAGGATCCGGCCCCGCAATAGTAGCCTGCAGCACATGCGCCGCCGCCTTGTGCAGTCGATGTGGGAGTCGTGGTCGTGGCCACAAGAGTGCAGTAGTAGCCGGCAGCGCAGGCTGAACCCGGAGTGCTCATTCCGGCAGAGGGACACGCCTTGCCAGGCGGACATGGCATCGGATAAGAGGTGCCTGAGGGACAGTAGTATCCCGCACTGCACTTGCCACCAGTCGAGTCCGCTGGATTACTAACCTTGGCGCCCAGGATGCAGTAGTACCCAGCGGCACATAGTGCTGTAGTATCAACTGCAGTCTGTGCAGTATTTGGACAATAATAGCCCGGGGTGCAGGCAACGCACTGGTTCGATGAGAAGGCGTTTGTGTTCGGATTATATGTTCCTGCAGGACAGGCATTCTGGGTGGCGATGGCGCTGGCCTCGGGACAGTAGTATCCGGCTGCACAGTCGTGGCTGGCGAAAGCGATGCTTCCCGAGGGACAGTAGTAGCCTCGTGGGCACGGCATGCAGCTCCCCTGTTTCACCGAGTTCTGGTAATAGCCGGGGAGACAGCTGATTGGAGCAACGCTTCCAGCCGGACAGTATTGGCCCTTGGCGCAAGAGTAAGCCGTCGGCCGTGGCGAGCTCGACCCGGCCGGACAATAGTAGCCCTGGAAGCAGTCGCCCTCAGGGGCGGAGAGGCCGTTTTTGCTGCAGTATTTGCCCGCGGTGCAGGTGGAACATGCTGATGATGCCGTTGATCCTGTCGAGGGGTTATAGGTGCCTGCGTCGCAGGGGATCGGGATGCCGGTGCCAGCTGGACAATAGTGACCCATAGTGCATTGTATTCCGGAAGAGGCGGAACTGGCCCCGGAGGCCGAGTAGATTCCGGCGTTAGTTTGGCCGCTGACTGTGGCCATCCCGCCCACACAATATTCTCCAGGAGGACAGGCCGTGCAGTCGCTGGCCGCTTGAAGGTTCGTGATTGGCGAGTAGGTGCCCGCAGGACAGTCGATTCCCGCATAGGAGCCCAGCGGACAATATTGACCTGCAGGACAGTTCACAAACGTGCCCGTGTTCCCAGGTCCCGCGCACATGTAGCCAGCAGGGCAGAAGGTGCAACTGCTCTGGGCGTAGTCCGGAGTGTAACTGCCGGCGCTGCATTTTGTCTCTAGCCAGGTGTTGCCGAGGGTGAAGTATCCGGGGTCGGCAGCAACCTCCCGCGCGGTCTTGGATCCGGTAGGACAGTAGTACCCCGCCATGCAGCTGCCCGACACTCCAACGATCACCTCCCCCAAGCAGTATTTTCCCTGCGTACATGTCTTGCACTCGCTGCTAGCCTTCATGCCTGTGGTGTCGCTGTATGTGCCGGGGAGGCAAGGCTGTGCAGCCTTCGAGCCCTTGGGACAGTAGCCTCCGGCTGGACAAAGTGCGCCCGTGGTTCCGTCGGTCGGGTTCGGCACGTACGAGTTCGATATGCAGTAATAGCCCGGATCGCACTCGCCGTCAGGTAGCGTGAGTCCGCCGACCGAGCAGAAACGACCGGACCAACAGGCGGTGCACTGGCCGGAGCTGCGGAGGTACGGACTGGCGCCGAAGTAGCCCTGCGGACACTTGGTCGGCTTCTCAGCTGCCGCAAGACAATACATGCCCACTGGGCACGGTCGCGGCGTGGCGCATCCTATTGTGCAGAAGTAGCCAGCAGGGCAGGGACCACAGTCTTCGACACGGGCGCCGTTGGTCTTGGAGCGGAAGCTGCCCACAGGACAAGGGACCATCCGCGCCCGTATCGACCCGGCCGGGCAGTAAAAGCCTGCCGCGCAGTCGCCGGTTGGGGTCACGCTGCCTCTGACCGAGTACTTTCCAGCGGGGGTGGTGATGCAGTCAGCGAGCAACTTGCCGCCCATGAAGGGATAGTACGTGCCAGGAGGACACGGTGTAGGATCGACTGTGCGAAGTCCACAATACTTTCCGGCAGGACACAGCAGGGACTCCGCCGGGTACTCGCCCACCCCGTCCGGACACACGTACCCTGCCTCGCAAGCATTCACGTTCCCGCTTATCGCCGCCGCCGTCGTCGTTGGTGTGTTACAATAGTAGGTGGCACCGCAGAGCGTGCACACGGTGGCGCCAGCCGCAGAGTAGTAGCCGTAGCCGCACCCAATCTGGACGGTTCCGGCATCTGTTGGACAATAATACCCCGCACTGCAGGTCAGACATGCGGCTGCGGTCCCCATCCCTGTCGATGGGTTATAGGTTCCTGCCTTGCATTTCAGCGCTAAGTACGAACTTGCGGTCGACGCTTCTGGGCAGTAATAGCCGGCTGGACATGTGACGCACTCGTTAGAAGACTTCAGACCCACACTGGGGGAATAGGTGCCCGCTGGACAAGCGTTTTGGTCCTCTTTGGCCGAGCCTTCGGGACAGTAGTAGCCGTCCTTGCACTCTCCGGCAGGGTTCGCAGAGCCAGCAGGACAGTACTTCCCCGGCGGACAGAGGTACAGACATTCGGTTGCGGCGATGGCCCCCGTGAAGGGCAGGTACTTTCCGGCATCGCACGGGTACTGGTCGCTTGTCGCTGTTCCGTCCAGACAATAGTAGCCAGCAGGGCACTTGACCATGGGATTGGTGAATCTGTTGGTGCCGGCGAGACAGTACCAGCCCTTGGGACAGGTCACGCAGGTGCCGGAGTCCGCGGCGTCGATTGCATCGGAATATTTTCCCGCCACGCACGGATACTGGGTGGGATACGCAGTTCCGGCTGGGCAATAATAGCCCGGAGAACAGGAGACGCCTGAGTCTGCCAGGTTTCCATAGATCGGGCACGCCTTTCCGGCACTGCAGGCGAGACAGGAGGCCGGAGCAGATTGGCTAGTGAGGGAGTTGTAGGTGCCGGGAGGGCAGAGGACGGGCGCAGTGCTGGCCGCGGGACAATAGGCGCCTGCAGGACACGAGGTGCAATCTGAGGCCTGGGTGATTGGCTTCGAGCTCGAGTATGTTCCAGCAAGACACTTGGAGCCGCTGTCAGAGGCCCCAGCAGCACAGAAGGAGCCCGTGGCACAGGCGATTGGCTCAGATGCCCCCGATGGACAGTAGCTCCCTGCTGGGCATACGTTGCAGCTAGATGTGGAAGAGGCTCCGACTGTCGGGTTATAGGTGCCAGCAGCACAAAGAGTGGCATCGGTTGAGGATGCTGGACAGTAGGCTCCCTTGGGACAGGGCAGCTGCAGCGTCATTCCCTGCAGCGGGCAATAGTACCCGGCCCCGCATGCCGTGCACGCAGAGGTTGAAATGGATTGACCTGCGACGGTGCCGTAGGTGCCCGCAGGACACGGCACAATGGAAATCACGAACGTGCTGTCAACCGTGGCCGAAGGGCAGTACGCTCCACGCGGACACATAGAGTTAGTAGGCGAACTTGTGGTTGAGCCCGGAACGCACGGGTATCCGATGGCACACAGAGTGCAGGAGGCGTGTCCGGCCGTGGAGTAATACGAGTGTCCGCACTTCACTGGCGTGCCATACGTCGTTGGGCAGTAGAAGCCTGCGGGACACTGTGTGCACGAGGTGGCGCCGTCGTGAGAGTATTCCCCAAGCGAGCAGTCCGTACACGTTGCGACGCCGGCTGGTGAGTACTTTCCGGCCTGGCATATACTGGGCCGGGAAGACTTTGCCGGACAGTAGGCACCAGCTGGGCACGTGAGACAGTCCTTGTTGCCCTCAGGGGAATACGTTCCAGCCGCGCAGTCAGTCGGTGGCAGACTTCTTGTCCCTGCAATTGTAGTCTGCGGGACAGATGACGCAGGCAGGCATTCCGGTGCTTGAAGCGTAGTAGCCCTCGTCGCACTCCTTCTCGAGAGGACGATCGGTGTTCGGACAGTAGTGGCCAATGGAACAGGGGGTGCAAACGGTCGAAGCGGGCAGGGCGTATGACCCGGAGGAGCAAACGGTGATCGAGGTTCCATCGGTGTTCGGACACGCGGAGCCTGCTGGGCAGATTGTGCACGTTATGGCTCCTGAGGTCGAATAGGTTCCGCTTGGACACGAGTACATGGTGTAGATATCGGGACAGTATGAGCCTGCCGGACAGATCGTGCACGTCCCAGGGGTGCTGATATAGTATCCAGAACTGCAGGTGGCCACGGTCGAGGAACTCGTGCTGCTTGAGGTTTGGCTGCTGGTCAGCGCAGTGCATATGCTCGCGCCCACGTTCGAATACATATTGGTTCCACACGCAACTCTTGTCGCCGAATGGCCGGTTGGGCACTCGTAGCCCTGCTCACACTGTACGCACGCGGTTCTCCCCGAGTTGGAGTAGTAGCCCGCGCCGCAGGCGGTCGGAGTGCTGGTTCCCGCAGCCGCACACATGAAGCCATCGGGACAGGCAAGACAGGAGGAGGACCCGGCGGGGGCGTATTGGCCAGTGGAACAACTTCCCGCATCGACTCCCGCGGGACAGCAGTGACCGGCAGTGCAAACCACGCAGCTAGTCTGGCCAGCGTTCGGCATCGACCCGACGGGACAGGTCAGCGGACTGTTGGCGGTAGAAGGGCAGTACATCCCGGTCGTGCACGCGTTGCAGGTGGTTGCATATGTAAGAGGGAGCACGTAGGTCCCGGAGGAGCAGGTGGAGCCTACAGTGGTGGAGGAACAGAGGGCGCCGCCAGGACAGGGCAGACAGCTGGAGGATCCGGAGGAAGAATAGTATCCTGTGCCGCAGGCTACAGGCGCCACGGTGGGGTTCGCGCAATAAGAACCTGCAGGACAATTGGTGCAGGCGCTTCCGTCGGTGGAATATGTCCCTGCCCCACACACGGTCGGCAGCGTGCTCGTTGATGTGAAGCCCATCCCCGCTCCCACTGTGGTGCATCCCGACGCTCCGATTAAACTGTAGCTGTTTCCAGTGCAGGCGACCGCTGCGGTTTTGCTCGAGCAGTCCATGCCGGCCGGACAGGTTGTGCACGCACTATTGCTGTGGGTCTCAGAGGATACCTTGCTCCACCGGTTGAATAAGTCCCGGAAGGACAGGCCTGGGTGAGGTAGTCGGCCCCGACGCAGTAGCTGCCGCTGGGGCATGCGACACAGCTTGTCCCGCTCACGTAATCTCCCGGGCTGCATGACAGCGAATAGGTTCCTGCGCAGAAGCTACCAAAAAGAATAAGCATGAAATGACGTACTATCCGCTCACACCAGCGCTGCAGCTGGTCGTTCCGGTCCTGCTGGGACAGACGTAGGGCGCGAAACAGCTGGTGCATACGTAGGCTCCCCCGGTCGAGTACGTCCCAAGCGCGCATATCGACAGTGTAGTTCCGTCGCAGGCGAATCCTTCGTCATGTAAGAATAGGCAGTAATACCGGCAGGACAGGTAACACAGCCGGAGGAGTCGTCGAAATAGTTGGAGTACAGCGTTGGCCCGGAGCATGCCACGACGCTGCCCGAGGAGTCGCCCAGGTCCGGCGTGTATCCTGAGGGTGGTAAGGATTGAGAGGGTACCTGGTGGCGCGGTGTAGCAGTAGTAGGAGTTAAGAGGAGAGTAGGTGCCGGTGGCGCAGGTGCCGCTGTCGGCTCCGGTAGCTGGATCGCAGTAGTGACCTTTGGGACACGGGTCGAGGGCGGAGGCGGCTTGAAGGAGCAGCAGAAACAGTGGCACGATGAGTCTTGTTCGATGTCTCATCATTATAGCTTTTCTTTTATTATTCCCGAATTAGACTATTTATAGCGTTGATTATGGAAGACACATCGATTCCTAATTAGGTTGATGAGGCAACATCTTCTAATTATTTAGATAATATAACGTGTATCGTGGGAAGGGAGAATTAGAATTGGCTGGCCGCGCATATTCGCCGGAACAATCTTGATTATTAATTGTATTGCACATGGTTTATAAAACAACAAGACAGCTCTCTGTTCCCTCACAGCTTCCTCGGCACTCCAGCCAGTTAGCGCTAAACTTATGCAGACCGACCAAAGTTAAATAAAAGAGAAATGTGATAAACGAAACCTCCTATAGTTGACTAAACTGTGTAAATTCCCCCTGATCTATGAATGTGGCTGCACCGTCGGCAGCGCCTTGCACGTGTTATGTCTCAGACTCATCTTGAGTCCTTTTATCCCGACCTGGTAGGCGAAGGGCGAAAGCTTGGCGGTGTCAGTGCTGCCGTCGTTTGATCCGGACTCCACATTTTGTCCGAGTTGTGCCGCAGATAGCACCTTTACGCACTTTAGCATCGCCTCCTGCTTCGTCCTCTCTGTCGGAATATCTGCATCTTCCTCCTCTGAGGGCTTCCTGCTCTTCTGCTTCTTTTTCTGGGGCTAACCGACTGTCAGAATCGCTCTTTTACATCGTTCTCCCAGTCAAGACGTTCCACGGGGTTTGACAACAAGCACCGGTTGAGGACATCCGCGAGGTAGTCGTAGTCCGGCTTCTCCTCGAACCCGAGCGACCTGGCATAGTACAGCAGCGTTGCAACCTCCTCTTCGCAAATTATAAGGTGTTTCTTACTAGGAAGGCCCTGACACAGTTCTTCGATCGAGATGGACATCTTCCGCTCCATGATCTGCTCCAGCCTCTCCTCCTGCGAACTCGCCTTGATTCCTTCCCACGGCAGTCTCCCTGTCAGAAGGTACACCAGCACGTAGCCCAGCGACTCAATGTCATCTCGTCTGCTGGGCTCGATCCCCATGTGTGTATTGAGACTGGCGTAGCGGGCGGTGCCGATGAGACAGCGCTGGTCCGAGTAGGCCATGTGCTCCCTCGTCTTCGCGCTTCTATAGCGTTTGGCGAGGCCAAGGTCGATCATGTGGACCGCTGTGGAGGCGCTGCCGAGGCCCACAACGAAGTTCTCCGGCTTGATGTCGCGGTGCACGAAGTCGCACGAGTGGAGAGACTCGATCAGACTCAGCATGCTGATCCCAAGCACCGCGACCGTCCCAACCGTGAATCTTCCCCCAGATCGGGTTAGAAGAACGTCGAGATTGGGTCCGAGAAGTTCCATGACCATGGCGCTGTAGTCCCCGGCCGGGCCGAACCAGAAGACTTGTGGAATTCCTACGGGCATGCCAGACGTGGGAATACCTTGCTCGTGACCCTGAACCTGCCGGTAAGCTTTGGCCTCGCGGGCGAGCCGTGGACAGGGAGCTGACGTTTTCTCCTATCGAGGTGTGACTCTGGCTCAGGGCTTACGAGCTTAATGGCCACCTTCGTGCCGTCGGCCTTGCAAACTCCTTCAAAGATCTCACCGAACGCGCCCGTGCCGATCTGCTTGCCGAGTACGTACTTTCCGCCGATTAACATTATTATCTCGTGTCGCGAGCCATAGTAATTATTAGTTTCTTTTCGCACTTACGATACTCATCATATAATAAAAGTGCTCATGCGGCTTATCGCTCGCATGGTAGCAGCTGCAAATCTCGCGTGCTGTGCAGAGTGTGCCCGCCTTGTGAATGTGGAAGGCCTATGTTATAAGCCGATGATAATCTTATCTAGCGAACCCGCAGTGCGTTATATGAATACGTTGTGACTGTTTATAGAGATATACTGGGCGCGCCTAATTTAGTTTGTGATGGACTCGAGGTTGAGCGCGGGGACCGGCTGGTGTTTCTTGCCCAGCCCGCCAATCAGCTGCTTCTCGTCCTCTTCCCCAGACGTCCCCGTCGGCTGCGGGGCCACTTCGTCCCTCTGCGGCACGGACTGAGGTGTAAGCATTTGGCTTATGCTCGAACGTGGGCTCGCCCTCAGCAGCGACATATAATTCAGCGGCGACTGGTAGTTGCCCGAGAAACCGGCTGAGAAGCTTGTCGGCTGGTAATTGAACATGAGCGGACTGGGGGTGGACAGCGGCCTAATGGACGGCTGCGGAGGAGTGCACTGGAAGCACTGGTACTGCGGCGAGGGCGAAACCTGGTAGTCTAGCTCGGCTGTAACAATGCGCGGGAAAGTACCTTGGAAGGCGAGGAAACCGGTGTTGGGCATGCCCATTGAGGTGGGGTAGCAGTAGGCGGCGAAGTTCGGCGGACTCATCGAGGGTCCCATCATCGGATCCTATTCCGATAGCGAACATGGGCACAAACCTGCATAAGGAACGGCGACTGCGGCTGACAGAGGGGCTGGAAGGGCGTTACACTCCTCGCCTCAGATGTCTGTCCCTGCTACCTCGATTACCACCTTTCTTTACCTCCTGGCGTTCTCTGCGAGAAACGGGCGTGGCGACCAGATTGGGCGGGACCTCGCGCAGCTTCTTGACCTCGCGCACTCTAGATTTTAGGCCAAGAAGAGGCGTACCGAGAGTCGGCAGGATCTTGGGGATGGGAACGCTTGGCAGGGTTCTTGCGCCGACGCGTCTGGAGAAGGTAGTCGCCCACCTTTGCTATCGGCATCGCTATCACCTCCGCCAGCGACGCATCCAGGCTCTTCATTAGTTTAAAAAGGATCGACTCGTTGATGTGAAGCTCTACAAGCGTAACACGCGAAACATACTTTTGTATCGGTCGTCGAGTTTGAATTCCTTATTAAGCTTCCGAATGACCTTGCGTAGCTTGCAGTAAAAGAAGTTCTTGATCTGGTTGTCCGACCTACCGCTTCCTCTCGCCTCGCACCCATACCGGCCAGGAAGCAACTTGGCGATGTCGACCCACTTATTCCCGTTCTCCTTGTGCGCAACGAATATTATCCGCTGCTCCTCGACTGTGAAGTGCTCCTTGCTGATCCCTGGGTTCACATGATGACGCCACCTAAAGTTCGTAGCGGAGGGGGACGAACCGCTCGCGGCACTGCTTGGTCGACTTATCGCCGAACCCGCGGCTGCTCAACTCGCTTATGATTTCCTTCCATGCGCAGCCTCGCTCCTTCACTGTTTCCATTAAGATTTTATCCTCCTAAGGATGAGGACGCGGGGTACCTCTTCGGTCCAGACACGGTTGGCGCTGCAGGCTGCGAGGCCCGCGCTGTCGTCGTCCTCGGAGTCGTCCGAGTATGTAAATTGCAACTTTTTCTCTTGGTCCATTATAAAATTATATTCTTGGGTCGTAGGTCTGTATTCGGCGTACCAGCTAATATTGAAAATTATAAATTCTTTCGTAGATTTAAAGGGCGCTAGACAATTACACACACATTATTGACATACACACTGTGCGGACGCTTCAGCACTGCCCCAGTTTGCGACCCGCGCGCCACGGCCTTTCCACATAATATCGGATGAATATGTTTCTGGATGCGAATAAATGCGGACATAAGCTGAATGATTATGCGAATTTATATAATATCTTCATGAAGAACAGTGGAAGAAAGCCAAAGAATAAGACTACATACTTCTTCTATCTGGGCGGCGACTGCCTTATCACAAGGATCACCTTCCCCGGCTCCAAAAAGGAAGCGTCAATGACGTGTTTGCTGGACAAGCCGATGCCCATGTGCAGGAAGGGCTCCGAAATCTGCATCTTTCGCACCAGACAGGAATGTCCTGAGGACACCCAAGAGATATTGCTCAGGTTTGGGATCAACCACATGCAAATCACTAAGGTGGACAGTTCCCAGGACCATCGCGTTATCGACGAAACCAAAAGCATAGTTCTGGACCTGTTCCTAGGCGAGTGCTACCTGCCGCTAACATTCACATTCTGCAAGGATCTCTCCTACGTGTTCCTAGTCCAGCTCCAGTCTCACGCCATGTACGACCGTCCGGACACCCTTCAGCTCGACCCCGAGGTCCAGTTCCTCTACTACGCCTACCACGTTCTGGTCGGCGAGGACGGGTGGTCCAGGGAGGAGAAAATTAGAGCCATATCCGACCTGGTGTGCTACTCCGAGCCTGCAGTCATGTGTCTAAACGTGGACGAGATCTACAAGGATATCGCGGACCAGCTTGAGCGGCCGGAATATGCCATCGCAGGGATAATGATTATTGGCAGGCTGATGGATAAGCTCCCCGAGCTCTCCCCCAAGATGTCCGGCTACGCTCTCTGCAAACGGATTCACGACAACATCATCGCCCTTGTGGCCCAGCATGGCGACCTCGCCTCCATTATTGGAAAGGTGTCGGACAAGAAGGAACTGCTGGATAAGAGCAAGCACATAGCGTATACCGGGTTTACGATCGTGAACTACGTGGCCATGCAGGGGGAGGACGAGGGCGCTGCAACCTGTTGGGAGCGGCTTGCTGCGAACTCTGGCGAGTTCAATGAGATCGTCACCATCTACCTCAATGCGCTGATCCAGCACAAGAAGAGATTGACGGAGAACGGATACCAGTGCCTTGAGGCACTCATTACAGAGGCCAAGTTGAGCGTCCGGGCGAAGGCGGAGTATATGCGAAAACTGCTGATGTGCTCCCCTAACCTGATACACTTCGTGCAGAAGCTCTTTGTAGCCATCAACGACCCCTGGATGAAACTAACTGAGCTCGAACTGGACAGCGCGATCAGTGGCTACACAAGAAATTGCATCCCGTCCTTCGAGCACATCTCGGCCTTCATTGACCTGATACAAAAGGGGGTGATTCGCGACAGCTTTAAGACGATGATACTGAAGAACTCGGATTTCAAGGCTATGATTGACGAAAGCTTCAGCCAGCAGCAGGCGGGACGGACACAGACCTCGGACATCACGCCGCTCATTGAAATTCATATCAAGAACTGCACCGAGCTCGTGCAGTCGCTCAAGGAGAAGGTGGAAACCTTGCTCCAGCCGCTGCTCTCCAGCGAGAAGACCCGTCTTTCCGACCTCATGGCCAAGATTGGAAACAAGCTTGACGCGAGCATCCTGATGAACTTCCTCCACGAACGCATCAAGCAGAGGTTCAAATGCATTCCGAAGAACGAGGTTATAAGAGAGCTGGCAAAGGACGTGGAGGAGCTGCGGGGCAGCACTGTCACTAGCGAATACATTCAGCTGTCCCTCAAATATTTCAAGAGCATGTACAAGGATTACAGGGACCTGATTGGCTTCTGCGACCTACTCGAGGTTTTCTCCGACGAGGTCTATCGGCGCCAATGCTACAAGTACATATTCGCAACAATAAGGGACGACTACATGGAGCGGGAGAACGGCAACTTCGAGCCTCTCACGCTAATCGGCGAAAAGATGAGAGAACACAAGGAACGCACCGGAGTCGCCGGCATATTTCTCGAAGCCTGCGAGTACTTCGACAACACAAAGGCGACGGCGTATGAGGCTTCCAGACTGGTGGTCACGTTCCTTGACACGCTCAAGACCTTCCTGACAATCGCGGCCCCGACAGCAATTCCCAACACGATTTCTGCTGTGGCGAAGTTCTACGAGGAGATACGAGAGGAAAGCGTGGTGCTGGAGGTGGCGGAGAGCATCCGCTGCGGGGACTGCGACCGGTGGGACGGACTGATCACGATCTTCGCAGTGGTTCGGGGTCGCGCTGGGGCCGGGAAGGAGGTCGAGGCTGTTCTCAAACGATTCTTCGACGACGTGGAGGATATCAAGCGGGCCAGACAGCTTTTCAAGGAGTTTATGGGCGAGGTCGAAATCCTCGCCGCGGAGGAACGGGCCCGGCTCAGAAAGCTCTATTCTGACTATTACGCGAACTACACGACAAAGACAATCCGACACATGAAGAGCGAGATGCCGGAAGAACTCAGCAAACTGGTGGCACCGCTCCGTTCCTTCTACGAGTACAAGAAGATCTGCAGCGTCCGGTGTCTCCTCGCAAAAGAGCTCGCCGGCCGGGTGGAGCTTTCTAATTTCGCAGATCGCTTCGATCTGGCTCTCGCTGATGCAAAGAAGCAGCTGAAGTACTTCTTGTACTCGTCAGACACGTTGTCGATGGGCACCTATGAGGAGCTGTTCGGCGAGTGTGGGAACATCGCGGACGAAATGGCCAAGCTGGAGCGGATCATGCCGCAGGATGGGGGAAAGATCGCCGAGCTCTCGAGGATGCAAGTGGCATACGAGGAGAAGAAACGTGTGCTCTCGAGTATACAGGACATCCTTCGCACGCGGGAGGTCGTTGCTATCAAGGGCACCGAGCTGTACCAGCGGCTGCTGGACTATGAAGCCCGAATTGGCAAGTCCCCCGTAAAGGAGGCAGCGGCTCTCACTGAGGATGTGAAAAAGTTCGTCAGGTCCGTCTTCGGCGAAAGCACGTACCGCATGCTCGAGATCTTCCGCGCACTCTCCCAAGGCAAAGAGATGCTCCTGTACCTGAAGGGCCGGAAGTCCGAGGAGCTGAACGAGATGAAGAACCACATTGCCGATTATGACGATGGGATCCTGCAGCGAAAAACGTTCGACGTGCTGCTGGCCCTGCTCGGATACATAACGGAGGCGGAGACAAAATCGGACCCGAAGGGCTTCTCTGAGTCGACGGTGCAGTTCTTCGCGACGCAGGGGGCAAACGTGGAGCCCCTGCTGCTGAACAGCAAGCTCTTCCTGAACAAGCTGGACGCGTTCAGTCGCAGCACCCACGAAAAGGCCATCCTCCACATGGAAGAGATCGACCACATGCTCCTTCGTTCCAGGTTCCTCTTCTCCTGCTATGATGGTGTCTGGGCCCTCACCATTTCTATGGGGGAGAAGGATTCCGGCCAGCTGAGCTACGAGCACCTGCAAGAACTGAGGGAGAGGGCCATACACTCGCGGAACCTCGGGCGAATAGAGGCTGAGAAGGGCGCGAAGAAGGAGGAGCTGAAGAAGTTCGACGACTTCTTGGAGCTGACGAATCTGCTGAAGAACCTAATGAAAACGCTTAAGCACATACACGAGCTGTCACATCCGGAACTGCCGGCCTCTGACTCGGCTGTGGTGGAGGGCGGAGACCTCAACGGCGTGCGCGAGCTTCTTGAAAAGAGGACGAAGATGAGCGAGGATTGGGAACGGATTATTGTATCGGCGTACAGCGAGTACGCGGTGCTGACATACTTCTTGCCGTCGCAGCTGTGTGTCCTCGAGGCATACTTCTGCAACTCGTACGAGAACCAGTTCGCCGCCAAGGAGCTCCTCAAGTTCGCGGGCATCAGTGTCCAGCAGACAGTCCAGTCCGACTATTTCAAGCCGACAGGCCTGCAGGAGCGGATGCTGTACCTGGGGAAGTACATAATGAGTCTGGTGGACTCGCAGCCCGAGCTGCCCCTGCCCACTTCTCCCGTCCTCGCATATGCGGTTCAGACCTCCAACATAACCGAGGGCATCCTCGAGGTCTACGCCAAGCTCAGATGTCCCCTTCCTCGTCCCAACCAGGTTCTCTTCTGTCACAATTTCACCAAGTGGGAACAGGTGCTGAGCTTCGCATATCGGGCCTCGCGAAACATGCACAGACTCTTCACCATAGTGCAGGTCGAGAGCCTCTCGTATGAACTGCAGAGGAGATTGGTGGGCATCATACAGAGCGGAATAGAGACCTCGAACAAGGTGCCGCTGGGGTTCGTGGTGCGGACGCTGGACTCTTTCGTGCTGCAGCACTTCGGCTCAACCAACACGCTCAAGTTGTTGACCAAGCGCCAATGGCAGGACGACGACGTGAGGGAAAAGCTTGCCGAGCACCTCAAGCCCGACTACGACACTGTGCGCATTTTCATCTCAGACCTCGCCGGAGTCGGGAAGACCACGTACATACAGGAACTGGCAAAACGCGACAAGATCACGCTTCACAGCTTCTCCATCTACGGAGAACTGAGCCTCGAGAATATAGTGGAAAGACTGGAACAGTTCGACCGGAGCCAGCCGTGGTTCAACTCTGGGTTCTTCTTCAAGCTCTTCCCCGTGAACAACCCCGCGCTGCTGGACGAGCTCTTCTTCCAGCTCCTAGTGATGCGATGCGTCCAGTGCGGGTCGCGCTTCGTCTATCTGCCCACCGGCTGCAGGATATACCTCGAGATCGCGAACACTTACAACGAGGAGCTCGTCAGGGCTTTCCCCTACGCCCGCTACTTCACCGTCGGTCGGGTCGGCGCTCTGACCATATATGACAGCATCGACCCAGAAAGACTGGTGTACAGACACGTGCTGAACTACCTGAGAGCGCTGGAGGCGCGGACGATCAACGAGACGGACCTGTCGATAAGCAGGCTGCTGCCGGTCACTATGGAGGAGAGCGTGACGCTAATGACGAAGTACATATTCGCTGATAGCAGTCCTGACAAAATGCCGCTCGTCCAGGTCAGTATTTTCCTCAAGTTCCTCTCCAAGATGCTGCAGAACTACGAGAAGAGCCGACTCTTCAAGCTTAACAGAGAGATCATACGGAAGGGCGCATCGAGACAGACCATAGTGGAACAGCTTCTCACCAGCTGCAGGCGGCTTACCGAGAACAGCACCCACTCCAAACGAAGGATAGAAACCGAGCAGACCGATGTCCCAGTCGAGGCCGCGTCCTCAAATTCTTCGGAGGATGAGGAGAACGCCGAAGCCTACGCCCGGCACCTTGAGAGACAGATCGTTCCCTTCCGCGAGCGGCAGATGATGATAGTGTGCTTCACCGAGACAGGCAAGATGATCCCGCTATACGACGGGCTATCAAATATTCCGCCGGAAATACAGAAGCTGCTGCGACTTGTGGCAACGAGCATAGAAGAGGAGGAGGACGAGGATGTGCCTAGCCATGGCGAAGACATATCCGCAGTGGCCAAGATGGACTACAAAAAGATGAAACATCCGGACTTTGTCACCTTCCTCCGCAGAACTTTCAACTATCCCGATATGGATCCGGAAGATTACGTGCTGACCTTCGACAACTTCTACAAGATGATCTACATTTATCTGAGAGCAATATCGGGGATACCGGTGATCCTGATGGGCGAGACAGGGTGCGGAAAGACGCGGATGATAAAGTTCTTGTGCGCAAAGATAATGCACAGTCCGCCAACGATCATGAACATCCACATGGGCGTGACCCGGGAAGAGATCATGGGACAGGTGCGGGCCGAGGCGGAGAAGGCTGTGAAGGAGTCTGACAGGCGGCATTTCATCTTCTTCGACGAGTTCAACACCAACGAGAACCTGGGACTTATCACGGAGATCATCTGCGACCGCGTGCTCGATGGGCAGCCTCTCCCGGAGAACCTGCTCTTCTTCGCTGCCTGCAATCCATACAAGAAGTCTACCCTGAACAACGTGTTCGACCAGGTCGCCGGAATTAGCAAGGGACGGTTCATGACCTCCTCCAACAAGCGTCTGGTCTACAAGGTCTATCAGCTGCCCAAAACGATCCTCGAATACGTGTGGGACTTCGGCCCCCTCAAGCCCTCCGACGAGGAGGCCTACATTCGTGCCATCATCTCTCGCGACAAGTCCACCAAAGGCGCGGACAAACTGGCCAAGATGCTATTGGTTGCCCACCAGTTCTTCCGCGAGGTCGACAAACAGCACGTTATAAGCCTGAGAGACATATCGAGGTTCCTGTATCTGCTGAGGTGGTTCAGAAACGAGGGGAAGAAGAAGGATGACCGCGCGGCAGAGTTGGCGTTCCTATTCTGCTACTACTACAGGATCTCTTCGGAAGACTCGCGACGCGACCTTTTGGCGAGGGTCTCCAACTGCCGCTACGGCGACAGCACCGGCAAGCGCTTCCTCGACGCCATCAACGAGGAGGCTGGCTGCTATACCAAGGACATAGAACTGGACCGCGACATTGTGTGGAACAACTCGCTGAAGGAGTGTTTGTTTGTGATGATAGTCTGCGTGCTAACTAAGACGCCGCTTCTGGCCGTGGGCAAGCCAGGCTGCAGCAAGTCGCTTTCCCTCAAGATACTGGAGGAGCACTTTAAGGGGAAACGATCGCGGATCCCGTTCTTCCAGAAATACCCAGAGGTCGTGCTGTACACTCTCCAAGGCTCCCTCCAGTGCGATTCCACCGATGTTGAGCGCATATTTGCCAAAGCAAAGAAGGAGGCGGCGGACCCCAGTCTGCTCCCCGTGGTCGTGATAGAGGAGATCGGACTGTGCGAGCTCTCGCCACGGAACCCGCTGAAGGTGCTCCACAAAATGCTAGAACTGGAGAACATCGAGCTGACGCCGACGGGGGTCGGATTTATCGGACTGTCGAACTGGCGGCTGGACGCGGCGAAGATGAACCGCGCGCTGTACCTCAGCAGACTTCCGCCCTCCACGGCCGAGCTGGAGCAGACCGCAAAAGAGATCTACGACAAGTTCACCGCAGGAAAGGGTCCAGACGAGCCGCTCATGCGCACTCTGGCTCAAGCATACGCAATGTACCAGGAACAGTTTGGCCTGGAGCTCACCTCCGATGTGTTTGGACTCAGGGACTTCTATGCGCTGGTAAAGCAGGTGTCCTGCGGGCTCAAGGGCTGCACCGATGTGCAGAAGAAGTACGAGGTGGTCAAGGCGTCGATCAAGCGCAACTTCAGCAAGGTTCCCTCCAAATCAGAGAAGAAGTTCGACTCGCTGTGGAAGATATTCTGCAAAAAGGAGGAGGATGTGGGACTGGCGGAAGTCGCAGTGCCAGGCAAGATTGCCCTGATATCAGAGAGTCTCGACAAGATCCGCGACCGTCACGTCCTGGTCACCGGAGACGGCCACATCCTCCCTGCGATGGTCCAGCTATTCCTCCGCGACGCCGTCGCCCCGATGAACGTCATCGTGGGCAGCGAGTACGAGAAGGACCAGGACAGTCCGGAATACGTCCACATGCTCCTCAGTCGTGTTATCTACAGCGTGGAGAAGGGACTGCCGCTTATGTTGTCCAATCTCAAGGGGACCCACGGACACTTGTATGATCTGTACAACCATAACGCGGCGGACGGAAGCTGCCGAATAATGGCTGGAACGCACTTCCATCCGGTCTGCAGAATCCACAAGGAGTTCAGGTGTCTGGTGGCGATGGGGTATGAGGACTTCGTGCGAGAACAGCCGCCGCTGCTGAACCGGCTGGAAAAGTACTACCTGTCTCTGGACAAGCTCATGACTCGTGAGGAGACCCGATTGTATCGCGAGCTCTCAAGCTGGCTCAAGGACATCGTCGAGCTCCAGGAGCCCGAAGACTCCCTCTCTCTTCCTCAGCTATTCGCAAACCTGGATTCAAGGGAGGAGCTGGTGCGGGTGCTGATCCTGTCGCAGAACAGGAAGGGCCAGTGCGTTCTGGAGATTATTCGCGAAAACTGCATCAATCAGCTCATCCAGCTTGCCACTGCCGACCTGCTTGTGCGCATCAACGGTGCGAAGAAGAACGAGCCACTGCGCGACCAGGTGATAAAGCGATACAAGGAACTGCATGAGCACACGCTAAAGGAAGAGCTAGGTCAGAGTGCCACGAAAGAAGCTGGGCAGCGGCTGCTGTACTTCACGTATTCGGAGAAGAGCGAGCTGGTAAAGGAGCTTCAGGAAGAGCTGAAAACATCGGTCGGAGTCGTTTCTCTGGGGGACATAAAGAGCGAGGCCGAACTCTCCGGGGAGGTGCAGGGTTTCTTCAGCTCCCCCACACAGCACCTACTGATCCTCGCGGTGAGTTTCCCCCAAGAGGTCAAGCACTTGGAGCACCTCAATGCGACTATCATGCGGTACCAGGAGTTCGGCAAGGACAAGAACATGTGCATCCTGGTCTTCATGAAGCGGAACCAGACTGCGGAGGACTTGAAATGCCGGCCGCTCGTTTACCTAGACGGGTACACAATGAAGATGCATGATTCGCTTGAGCAGAACATGGCCATCATGCTCGATCAGCTCAGGGCAAGAATCAAGGACACGGTGAAGGCGGAGATGGAACAGTCATTTGATTCGAAGTTCGCCGGCTGGCTGGAGGAGATCTTCATATTATTGCAGGCTGCAAGGCCAGGCGCACCCTACCCGCTCCTCGAGGGTCCCAATGGCAAGGTGCCGATAGCGAAAAAGGTGGCGGAAGACCCAAAGCTGGCGAGCATCATAAGGGCGAAGGTCGCAGATGCCATCAGCAATATAAGCAAGAGTCAGGAGGAACTTCGGGACAGACTGCGGGGACCGAAGAGCATGTGCTACCTGTCGATCCACCAGGCGGCGAGGAATATTGTCCACGAAGAGATCAAGCGCTGCATATACATCGTGATATCGACCGTGGAGCGATACTCTGCGCTCGCGAGTTACTTCGCCCTCGAAAAGCGACCAGAAGAATTGGCCGCGGAGGAGAAGGAGGCCAAGGAGACGGGACAGAAGGTGGCGAAATACCACGTTTCGTACGACGTGAAGAGGCTGTGGAAGGTGGGGTTCGACACGCTGGTCTTCGACTGGGGCACCGCTCTGGGCAAGGGCGTCTCAAGGCAGCGTTTTGAGGAACTGCAATATCCCTTCGCCCTCAAGATCTACGAAGATGTTGAAAAAGAATTTCTCAAGGGCGAGAGCTCCCACTGCACGCACGAGGACCCGGTTTCGCTAATTCGGGAGAAGTACATCTACCTGGGGGACCAGCACGTGGTCCTGCTCAACTTGATGCTCGAAGATTTCCTCTTGATCATCGCAAAGCGACATCACATCGAGGTTTCCCGCGAGGCCGTCAGACTCCTGCTGAAACTAGTGCTGTTCGACGAGACGAGCATTTCGGCAGCGTTCGCCGAGTGCCTGAGAGTACTGTTCAAACAGCAGAGTTTCCTTTGCGCGCTGCTAAACCTGGTCGGACTCTGCTGCGACTGTCCCGCCAAGCTGGAGACCCTGCTTTCCACCAGTCTCTCCGCTTGCGCCGCAACTGAATCCGTGAAGCACAGTGCTGACACCAACAAGTTCTACAGCAAAATGAGGGAACGCGGGTCGATAATAATCGGAAGACTGATTGAACAGCTGATTCCTACCCAGGAGCTGCTCGCATTCTTCTTGGACAAAAGACTGAATTACCCTGCCATCCTCACGCGGCTCTACGTTTACGCCTTTGGAATCGCTCAGAGCGTGCGCGAGATCACGAACTGGAACACGCTGCTATTCTGGCTCGAGCTCTCCAAGTACTCGCTGGCCAAGGACCGCGAAGGCTCTCTCCTGTCGCAGGTATCCAAGAAGGTTACCGAACTCGGCAAGGGCCCAACAATCATGCAGTCCGAAGGCTTCATCTCATATGCCTTCGATCTTTCGAGCGAGAATCGCAAGGACGAGACCATGGCCGCCTACCACCGGTTCAAGTCTGCCGTCTATCGGATAATGCTCGCCAGCGGGAACACGAGGTACCTCGGCGCACTGATGGACGAGTTCAACAGCGAGGCCAACGGGAGGTACTACATGAAGGCGCTGGACGACCTCTGCATCCGTTCGAGGCTGAACGAGCAGCTTGAGGGACAGACGGGGACACAGATCCGGCTGGTGATGAACCCGGTGCTGAAAATTGTGGAGAACTACCTGGCCGCCAACGGCGTCTCGTGTCCGTTCGGGTGTGTGCTCTTCTACTGCATTTGGAAACGGTCCGCCACCGCCAAGCTCGCTGCTTTGATTATAAAGAAGCCCGTGATGGAGAAGTGCATGTCGGAGTACATATTCAACATGGAGCACGCCGGCTTCGAGTATCCCAATCTACTAAAGCTGCTGTCGTGCTTGTTCCTCAGATGGATCGCGGACACTCTCGCAGCCAGTCCTGACAGCGCGACCTATCAAAAGGCCGTCAATGGTATCTGCACCGCCACTCCTGTTGCGGCCACGCTTCGTCTATACCTCCTGAGAAAGCTGAAGGACAAGTCGGGCGAGCACGCGGCGAAGATGAAGGCCACAGTGTCCCGGTGCACGTACATAGAGACCTCGAAGGAATCCTCCGAGACGGTGCTGGTGCTGCCCCTGGACCCCGATCAGCTGTCGTATTATCGCCGTCTTTCCCAGCTCGTCCGCCACCTCAAGTCCGTGTTCCTCGCTCACGACTCCGCCGCCCTCTGCGCATGGATCAATTACATCACGAAGGAAGCCGATAAGGGGTACCAATTCGCCCTCCCGCTCTGTCTCTGCTTCCTCAACGAGCTCTACACTCTCCACATGGGGAAGAAGACAGGAACCCAGATCGAGACCGCAGTGAGCCGATTCCTCCAGGAGGGCCGACTGAGGGAGGCCATAACCGGCTCTCTGGGGGCGAACATGTGCGAGTTTTTGACCTCTCTGACGATGAACTTCGCGGGCCAAAGCAGACTGCTGAGTTTCAACTGCGAGCCACTGAGCCTGCAGGGTAAATTCCCGCTATACCCGATCGCGATCTGCTACGCCATCAGCGTCTTCCTCTCGGCCCGGGACCTGATTAACCCGTTTACGACGTGCTTCTATCGGGAGAGGATGCTAAACGAGAACCTTGTCAACGTGATGCTGTCGGCGCACCTGTTCGGCCTGCGTGAGGTGAAGCAGGGCTATGTGTTGCATCCAGCCGACCCCGTGGCCAAGGGCGACTCGCCCAAATCGAGGCTCACCCAGCGGCTTCTCCACTTCTTCCTGCACTCAATACTGTACTATCTGTACGTGAAGCACTTTGTGAGCGAGATCTTCGAGAAGTCGGAGGCTTTGCCCGAGGACTATCTGATTGCACAGCTGGAATCGGACGTGAATGCGATCTGCGGAATCCTGAAGCTGGAGAAGCCCGAGGGCCTGGCGTGTCTCATCAGACTCATCGTCGAGTTTGCAAAGAAACTGCCAGAACTGCAGCCGGGAAAGGACGCGCAGGCCGAGGCCAACAGGACGGCCTTCGAGAAGCAGGTGGCAGAAACCGTGGTTGCCCCGATGCTGGTGAACATAAAGGAGTTCTCCGACCAGTACACCTCCGAGCTGGTTGCCTTCTGGAACTCCGACTATTATGCAACCGGATCGCAGCTGCTTCGGGAGGAGAGGACGGACCCGCACTACGCTTACGGCGAGTTCTTCGCCACCCTTGCTGTGCCCACTGCCGATGGGATGATCAAGTGTCTGGCTGAAGAGACCAGTAAGGCGCAGTATCCTATCGCCTGCATGCTTGCCTCCGTCGACGAGGGGGTTATCAATCGTGTCCGGAATCTCTACACCATTGTTAAGGTGACGAACTATTTCTTGGAGGAGTACAACTACAAGCTCTCAGAGGAGAGGGCGAAGGTCGAGCAGATCCGTTCCGCTAACTCAGAGCAATTGAGAGGACTGGTCGAAGAACTGGGCCGGGCGTGGAAGGACGCGAAGTTCAGGGCAGAAATCGACTTCGATGGGCGCAAGGTGAAGAACGACATTAATTTCGAGAGCTCGTCCTACGTGCGGGACTTCCTTCTGGACCCGAAACAGTCCGCGGGCACGCTGCTCATTGGCGGGATAAAAGAGCTTGCGGCGGCGCACAACAGCATCGTTTCCCAGTTCAACAGGCAGATGGACCTCGTGCTTTCTTCAGACATGACGACGACGACTGGGAAGACGAGCATTATCATGTCGGCTGACGAGAGCAGCAAGTCCATTGTGGTTATTGACTGCGAAGATCAGAAGGCGCTCCCTGTTCAGAGCATCACCAGCGAGGACATGGTGTCCTTCACATCAACCTATGCGGATTTGGCGCGGACCTTCTACTTCCACCCGGCGAAGGACCAGAAGCGGGTGCTCTATTATGACCTCGAGGCTGTGGAGAACTGGCTGATGCCGAAACTCATCGACAAGAAGATTCTGGATGCAGGAAGACTCGAGACCATCCACTACCAGGGCACAGTCCACAACGATGTACCGCTGCTGGAAAGACTGAGACGGAAGAAGTTCGACGTGCCGCTGGAACAGTGCGAGGTCCAAGAGGTGACCTCCTTCGCCGATTCGCTCAGTCGGGACCGTCAGTACGACCGGGTCAAGGCGATCCTCTCCAATCTCCAGTGTGTCATGTATTATGTGGAGAGCTTCGAGGCGGACCCGCGGACGAGCATGAGCGTAAAATCGTTCTGCGAGCAAAGGTTCGGCGGCAGGTCCACGTTGATGGGCTTCGCAGGCGACTGTCCCATCCTGGCCAAGGTCGAGCTCCGCAAACTTGTCCAGCTATACGAGTCCCTCGAGCTCTATTGGTTCGACTTCCTTCTGGAGCTGGTGCCGCAGAAATTCACACAGTCGGAACGGCCGGAGGACGTGGCGGAGAGAATACGCATATTTGTGCTGGACCCGCCCGCGCTGCCGGAAGATCTGGTGGGCGAGCTCATCCTTGCCACGAAACGTTTCATCATTCGCAGTCTTGACGACGAATTCAACGAGAACGTCGAGCTCGCCGACTGTCTTTTCAAGGACGAGCTGTGGGACCCCGCCTTCCGTTCCCAGCTCAAGGGGGTCGAAGAACGATTCCCGAGGGAAGTGCTGGCAAGAGATGTGGTGCAGGTGCTGGAATCGATTACTCGGGTGCAGAGCGACGGCAGGAGACGTGGCACCATGTCCAACAGAAGCAGCATCCTTTCAGATCACAGCGTCGCCTCCCGCAAGCCCAGCGAGGCCCCTCAGGACCTTAGCAACTTCCAATAGAGAAACAAGATAGCGGCACGAGACCAAACTGTTGTTGACACACGTACTTCTTTATTGTGTTGCTTGAGTGCGCAGGGACGTAATAAATGTCGCGCATGCGAGCGCTAGCAATAAGAGCGCGATTAACTTTATAGCATATCATTATCATGGATATATCCTCAGGAATAGTAAGTGCGCCTTACCACTCCTCTAGGAGGCGAAGCAGGAGTCTGCACGTTTCGACTGGCGGAAGCTCATCGTCCCGGGCACATGGCTGGACGTCAGGAACACCAAGGAGGAGTGGTGCGTGGGCTCCGTAGTCGAGGTCAAAGAATCCGGACGGGTCCTCTCTGTCCGGCTCGACGGTTGGCCGCCGAAGCCCCTCGATGTGAGTATTGCTCATAAATTTTGGTAGGTCCCAACGAAATCGGAGAGGTTGGCCGCGTTCCGGAGCAAGACACGCGGATATACGGGGGACAGGAAGCAAAATCACCGGTTCTTCATCTTCCAAGAAGCCGAGGTCAACGCCGCGGCCGACCAACTGCTTAAGATCTTCGACTCCCCGATCGATCCATACAAGTTTACACAGTTCGTCCGCGGACAGGCCTTCGTCCTCCTCGACTCTCTCCTTACCACCTTCTTTGCCGTTCAGAAGGTCATCGTCACCAAGCAGTTTGACATCACCCTCCACCTTATCGACTCCTTCCTTATCGCATACGAAAAGTGGCTAGAGATGCTCCCCGGGCCGACGAGCTTCGGCACGGAGATGCACACGGTTTCGCCCAGAGCCGCGGTGCTGGCCGCGGCCCCAGAGTTCTCCGAGGTGCTGACCTTGCTGCTAGGACTCAACGACCGTTCCAAGGATGCCATAAAAGTACCTCGAGAATATGCTAAACCGGGGGATAGAAGCTGGGAACGTACTTCGGGACGGAGGGCTCGCCCATGCCGGAGCTGTGGCTGCCAGAACACGTGATCGGACAGCTGGAGAAGGGCAAGGGCTTCCGCGGGTTTGTCGAGGCAATGCGCGAGAGTCCCGTGGATGTGAGAACGCTGGCAGAGGTGTTGACGCCTTACGCATCGGCGAAGAGGCTTGCGAAGGCCGGGATGATAGCCGAGGTCAGGGAGGGCGGAAGGGCTGCGCTGGAGGGTAGGCTCGAGAAGGCGGACGAGAAGGAGCTGAAAGGGCTCGGTGAGGCTTTCTTTGAGACGCTGTACGAGACCCTCGCCTCGCTTCAGGACACGGCCCAGCGGGAGCAGACCTTATCCGTGCTTCTCCGGCTGGCGATAAAGTTCCTGCACTCCCCTAACAAGGCCGACAAGACCACCGGCATCCGGATCATCAACCGAATGGTGGGAGTGAAGAAGCTGGGGGCAAGCGTGGACTTCGCATGGACAAGCAACAGCGCGCTGGCGAAAGGCCTGAACGACGGCGAGGTAGTGCAGGCAATCTTCGGCGAAAGTGCGCACGAGGAAATAATCAAGCAATCAGGGGAGGTGCTGCACTTCTTGTTGGGACTGGGCGAACTGTCCGTCCCCGCCCTGTCGACCATCTGGCGTTGTTGCACAGAGAAGCACGAGGGCCTCTCGCTAGCAGCACTCGAACTGCTCACCCTCCTGCTATCCAGTCTTCCGAGCACTGTACGATTTTTAGTCGAAGTAGTGGTGTAGTTGCTGGCTGCATTGGGCAAGGAACTGATGAAAATTCCGAGCCGGGACTTCACCGAGCCACTTATATCCTTCGCCAAGGAGCACGTCATAACCGCCACCAGACTTCAAGGTTCCCCTCTCTTATCCCAACGCGTAGGAACTGAAGGCGACAGCGGAGAGCAAATATACAACCTCGACCTCTTCTGGAACGTGATCTGCGACTCTCCCAACGACTCCTTGCGCGATCTTTCCACCGCCTCCCTATGCCTCATCATCTCCCAGAACGACACCTACAAGTCCGAGTTCATCCAGAAGGCGGGAATGTGCATCCTCAGCCAGCCGGCGAGCATCCCTGCGGTCGTCCGATTCCTCCTAAAACTGGACTTCGCGAAATCTCTGGTCTCCACGAAGGCAGACGAGCCGGGCACCGAGAAACTCGATGCCTTTCTCAAGGATAACAACGTGATCCACTCCGTATTCTCCCATTGCACAGAATACCACCGGAGGGTCGCCGATGTCATAAAGTCTCACCCAGATCTGCGGAGAGACTTGCCGAACCTCTGCATACACCCGGGGGAAATGCGATTCGCGGACCAAAGTCGTCTCTATCTGGACCTTGTTCTATACGTGTGTCTGGCGAACTCTGGAACCGCGGGTGAGATCTTGGCCCTGACGTGGGACTGCTACTACCAGAACGCGATCGCTGAAGAACACATGAACCTGCTCTTTGACATGCTCATGCAAGAGTCCGAGCCTTCACTGTTGGTATCTACACCGAAGTCCATTGGTCCGTTCGCCTCCCCGTCTGCGGTCCAGGGTTTCCTCGCCAAATACTTAGCCGACGAGACCAAGATGGCCGTAGACAAGGCATCGGCCAGCGCCTACCACTGTTTTGAGCGTTACTTCCGGCTGGCGAACGAGGACTTGTTCAAGCGGGCGTTCGTGCCGGAGAACCTAACGGGCACGGCGATGCTGTGGAAGCTGGCGCTGGAAACGCGGAACGAATTGGTGGAGGCCGGGGCCATGGACCAGCTGGTGAGGATATATAAGGACAGCATAAGGAATGCTTCGGAGGACAAGAGGCAGCCTGTGGAAGACTTCATCAGGGTAGCCCTCTCTCGGGCCGGCGGCGAAAAGGCTGGCCGGATTCTGAAGGTCCTTGACATACTGGAGGTCTTCATCGGCGCGTAATGTACCGAGAAGATAATGTGGTAGCGTGGAAGAAAGCGACTATTGCGAAGAACTGGACGCAAAAGTACACGACCCGCCGCTGTGCGAGTTCTTCCTTACGTTCCCCGGGAAGACCGGAGTCACCGAGGTAGTTATCTCTGAGCGGCTGAAGGTCCCCGATTTGATGAAGAAGATATCCAACCATCTGCGTGTGCCAGTTGATCGCATCGTGCTCAAGAATAGCCACGGGGGCGAGGTTCGGCAGGACTCGGTCTCGCTTGCGACGTTTCACTGTATCTGAGGGGAACATAATGAATTTACGCGTAGTGCTTTACCAGGACCTGAAAGTGGAACTGCAGCCGAAGCTTCTGCCCGAGAAGAGCTGTCCGCGCTACCTGCTTGCCAACGTAAAGGAACTGCTGGACACGCTGCTGTCAATGCTGGGCAGCGGCGACGCAGAAGTCGTGGGAAATGTGTGGAGACTCATCGAGGAACTGCCCGAGAACGAGGAGTGCGCCGGAAAGCTCCTCGCACTCAGTCTACCTTCCAACGCCGACGTCAGGGCCTGGGAGGGTTTCCTCCAGCTCTCCGGCGACGACGACCTTCCCAGGACCTGCTATTGCATGTACCTCCTAACGAGAGCGCTGGGGTCGGAACTGCGGACGGAGCAGGAGGGCGCGGAATACAAGGCCAAACTCATGGAGCTGGGCGGGTTCCACCTCGTCATCTCCGTCTTCCTCCGCACCTTGTCCAAGCCGAGATCAAAGATAAACGCAAAGGCGCTGATATACTGTCTGAAGGTGCTGAACAATCTTCTGGACCCGTCTAACGTGAACCATTACTTCAGAACCCCGCGGGAACAGCAGGACCTGTGGAAAAGTGTGTGGGAGCTCCTCAAGTGGATCTGTGCGACCTACCCCAAGCAGGCTCAGGGTCGGACCATGGATTGCACAGAGGAGGCAGAATTGGTGTGGAATTGCGTGAATCTGCACGTGATCCTGGTGGCCGGAAACCCTTCGGTCTTCGGCGAGCAGATCGCCTCGGGAGATTACTTGCTTCTCCTCAAGGACGGTACCTATCGCAATGCAAATGTTAGGTCTGTTTTGCGGACACAACAAGCAGCTGCGGCACAAGGTGGGCGAATGGGTCTACACGATCTGGGACGCGGTGGTCTCGGTGGCGAAAAACAAGCAGACCTTCGAGGCCGCATTTGTGAACAGCCTCTTCGAACTTTACCTCGACTCAGCGGTATCCGCGCAGATAAATTCTAAGAACTACTTCGGCCTGCTCTCGCAGATGATAGTATCTTTTTCCCTGTCTCGAAGTGTAGCCGCAACTGGAACTGTCAAGCCTCGATTTCCTGAAGACGGGACCCTACCTGCGGCTTATGGTCAACTACGTTATCGAGAAGGTCAAAAAGTCTGATGAGGGTATCGTGGTTTGCACCATGGGGATGGTCGACGTGCTTTCGGTTCTGGTTCCTCGAATGGAGCTGGAACACATCCCGGACCTGCAGAAGCTGTACAGTCGACTCATCACGGTTCTCCTGGGGGTGACAAGCACGACCGACAAGCGCAGTTTTGACCAGCACTCCTGCCGCAGTCCCGAGCTCCGTGCCAAGTCCTTCGTTCTTCTGCGGGAAATCGTGAGGAAGCTGAAGTCGGCCGGGGCGGTGCTGAAGCTGATCCTCCCGCTGCACACGTGCCCTGCCTGGAGAACCTGGTCGCAGACGGGATATGTGGGGCTGGAGAACATGGGCTGCACGTGCTATGTCAATGCCATGATACAGCAACTGTTTTTCGTGGACCAGTTCCGCAACCCACTAATTTCCTTCGATTCCAGCGAAACCATGGGCCTGCTCCCACAGATACAGCAGGTCTTTGGAGTGATGTACGAGAAGTCGTGCGGATATGTGAGGCCGAAGGGACTGTGCGACTTCATGAAGATATCGCCCACGGTGCAGGAGGACGTGAGCACCTTCATGGTGGATCTGTTCAAGGAGCTGCAGAAGGGCCTCAAACTCACGCCGCACAAGTCCCTCATAAAGGACCTGTTCAAGATCGGCGTCGTCTCGCGAACCGAGTGCAAGGTGTGCGGAACTGTGAGCGAGTCTCCTGCCTCAAGCTACATGCTGGACCTGGAGGTGATGCACAAGTCCAGCGTGCTGGAAAGTCTCCGCGACTTCATCAAGCCGGAGATCTTCCAGGGGGACAACGCGTACCAGTGCGAAAAATGCGCCAAGAAGGTCACCGCCAGTCGTGTCCTCGCCCTCAAGCTCCTTCCTAACGTATTGATCCTTCATCTCAAGCGCTTCGGACTCGCTCCTGACGGCTCCAATATCAAGCTCAATACCTACTGTGAGTTTCCGATGGAGCTAGACATGGAGGAATTTGCAGGAGACGGACTGCCGAAGCAATATTACATGTACAGACTGAAGGGAATTATCGTCCACACAGGGACGCTGGACCGAGGCCACTATTACTCCTTCCTCCGGGACGACGCGAGGACCGATTTGCCCGAGGGCGAGCGCTGGTTCAGCTTCGACGACACTCGTGTCCGAAAGTTTGATGCAAAGGACATTCCTGAGGAGACCTTCGGACATCGTCCCGATCCATCCTCCTCGGACCAGTCCTTGTCTTCTGAGATGCTGATCAAGCCGAATAACGCGTATATGCTGGTATACGAGAGAGAGACAATGCTCCCCTCCGAGATGAGGAAGAACGTGCTTCGGCGTGACTCCGCTGCGGCCGGACTCCGGGACCTGTTCAAACTCTTAAAGCCGCATCCGATGGAGAGGCCGAAGATCCCACCAGGACTCAAGGCAAAACTCGATGCACAGCGGGAGGACAACCTTGTAAAGCAGTTCGTCTTCAGTCCCAGCTATTCAGAGTTTGTGCTGAGCCTGCTGGGGATGATGGGGAACAAGGACCTGATTTTCACGCTGCGGACTGCGGTGACGTACTTCTTCACCACCGCCCTCCGCGCCGAGGCCACCGAGCAGACTGTGAAATTCCTCAAGTTCTTGAAGAAGAGCTGCTACTCGCAAAGGGGCGCCTGCAAGGCTGTTGCGGTGCTGTTCAGCGCCCCGCAGATTATCAGAGAGTTCATCACCGGCTGTCCCAGGGAAGAGGCCAGAAGGATAACCGTAAGCCTGCTCAGAGTGGTAATGGAGCGCCTGTACAAGGAGGAGCAGGACGAGATCTCGGAATTTGTCCGAGAGAATCGCATGCTCAGGCCTGCAGCCGCCTCCGGGACCAAGGTCCGCGTTCCTTCCGAGGGTGTGTCTGTGCCTTACCTTATCCTGATGATTGACGCCTTCGTTCAAGAGGTGGGCTGCTTGTCGCGGAACATGTGCGAACAATATTTCCAGCTACTGGCAGCCTTCGCCAGACTCGGGCCCGAGGCCAAACGCTACTTGTCTGTCTGCGGCATCTTGGGAACGGCCCTCGAGGTGCTGGACGTGGTCCCCGGCGGCGAGTGCATCAGGCAGGTCACAGACTCCGTCACACACTTTTCCTGGGACGACGCGTTGTTCCTTAAGCCAATCGCCAGAGAAGAGACGCCGGAATGTGCGACCGCGGAGAGAGGCACTGTCTCGTCGCAGCAGTCGAAGTTTATCTTTGAGCTCATCAACGAGCTGCTCAGACCTACGCTTGAGATCGAGGCGGAGTTGGTCAAGGTTGCGCCCAGCGTCGGCGGCTGCGTCGCAAAGGCTCTGCATACCCTGGCAGAAGACGGCAGTCTGCGCAGTCTCTTCAAGTTCTCCGAGAACTCCCTGATTGTCACCAACTTCCTAGCAAAGATCATCAGAACGCTGTGCGAGGTCAAAAACACCCTCTACTGCGGCCCGGTGCTTGTCTATCTCACATACAAGCTGGCCACCGCTAACTTCGCCGAACTCCGATTGTACACCAGACCGCTGCAGGTCCTCATGGGCTCCCCTGATGAAGTGCTGTTCAAGGAGACGCTAGAAAAGGTTATTCGCACCATGGACGACGAGCTGCAGAAATCCCCTGGCCTGCCCTTCTCCGTGGGCACCGTCTACGCCGACCTCATCATCGCTATTTGTCGTGAGAACCTGCAGGCCAGACAGGTATTCGCCGGGAGCAAGGAGAGCAACCCCGCCGGCGGACTGCTGCTTGGCATGATCGGCTGGCTCGAGAAGCATCGGTCGCCCGCTCCTCAGACTGTAAGGGCTGTTTTGATAACGAGGTGTAGTTGCTGTTCAGGAATAGCCAGAAGGCGTGGTCGCAGGTGACAGCAGAAGTGAAGAAGACGTGTGCGGCCACGCTGGATGCCAGGCTGGCCCAGCTGAATTCGATCAAGGAGGGGAAAGAACTGAAGCCCTCGTGGGACGACAACGAGGAAGACGTGTACACATCGCTATCCGCGGTCCCCGAGCCCGGACAGCAGTTCGACATCTATCTGTCCTTCCTCATTATGTGACCATCGTGTAGACCGAACAAGCGAAGATGGGTGGCGGGCGAGCTGAAGGACGCCGACGACGACATGCTAAAAGTGAGATATGAACTGGAGAAGGGCGGCGAGGCGGAGGAGACGTGGGTGGAGCGGTGTTCGGACCGGCTGGCGCCGCCAGGGTCGAGGGCCAACAACCTGAGAAGGCGAGAAGAAGAGCTGCTGCGCGCATACGTTGACCAATGGGGGAAGTAACTAAATTCACCTGATTCGTGTTCACGCTCTCATACAAAGATTATGTGGGGTGTTGGGGTTTTGGGGT
>QFZN01008743.1_pt1 | contig 39961 bp, 33 predicted proteins | sample 1740101 | NCBI WGS metagenome assembly QFZN01 (sample SAMN09210849, study PRJNA391713) | Ciliate metagenome, whole genome shotgun sequencing project. | isolation source: combination of 50 Heterometopus sp. ciliate cells from an enrichment culture... | host: Heterometopus sp. ...
GCTCCCCCGAACCTGTATCGCCGTGAACAACAAGAATGAAGTGTTCCGCCTGAAGTGCAGTCTGATAGCGAAGCACGGAGTCCTTAGGAATACCTAACGCGCTCAAAGCGCCGACCAACGCACTAGCGCCCCCCGCCAATACTGCGCCTTCTAGGCCGGAAAATAACATCGCTGCGAGTGGGCCCAGCACGATAATGTGGCCCACGACTGGGACGAACAGCAGCGCCGATCCGAAAAGGATACCAAGCAGCCCTCCCCAGAATGCGCCCAATTTTCCGTAGATACGGGCGCGATCGCCGGCATTGAGAAAACCAATGACGTGTTCTTCCAATCGATAGTCCTTCCCAATAATAGAGACTTTCTTCATGTCAAAGCCCAAGCGCTGTAGTTCTTTGACGGCGTCTTCCGCTTCCTGGTGCGATGCATAAGTTGCGATCGCAAGACCGGCATTTTTCGTAATCATTTCTATTCCTTTCAACTGCGTTGAAATTTTCTCTTTGAAGTGCTGGCGACATGATTGATAGTCACGACGTACTGCCAGACATCGAACACCTTATGCACGCACCGTAAGATATAGATGAGCATGTATTTCTATGGGTTCTGGAATCTCAATTCCAGCTGTCGCTCAAGACAGTCCACCTTGCCGAAGGCTTCAAGTTATTTCTCTAGATTGCCAGCCGCACGCCAGGCATCGCGCCTCGGCGCGGCTGCACAGAGCATGTTTCAATCGATTTTCTGACTTTAAAGAAGTCTTTAATGAGAGTCTGTTGGATATCGAACATGGGACGGCTGTTTCGAAATTTCAGTAACAGTTAAAGAGACATGCAGAGGAACTATTTCTGTATTGAAACAGAGGGACAGTCCGGGTAAGAGAAATTCAGGCGCACCTGGAAGAGATGTATAGAACCAAAGTGTCTCCCAGCTTGATTTCATCGGTCACTGATACCGTTGTCGATGAAGTCAAAGCATGACAAGCCGGGCCATTGAATCCGATTTATTCCATCGTTTATCTGGACTGCATCCATACCAAAGTGCGTGAGGGAACGGTGCGAGTAAAAGCCGTCTGACCTTCCATAAATAGAGGGACTTTTAACAGGCAGCCACGAATCTGTCGGTGCGCGCCGCGTCATGTACTGCAGCGAAATCCGAATCGAGAAGGTCAATGGGCCTTTCATTGTTCAACCAAATATTGGGATAGGTAAACCAGGTTGCGATACTCCACTCATCAAACGATTTGGCGAGTTCAAGCATAACCAGGGATAACTCGGATCTGATTCTGAGGTTGCGCAGTTCAAACTGAAACATGGGTATCCAAAAGGTGCCGCGCCAAGCAAAGCCGAATATCCGGCGCTCCGCAATCAGACGCGCCAGACTGACTGACTCTGACGCATGACAGTAGGCCAGCAATGGAGCGAGCTCCTGACTGCTTAGCGTACCTCCTGAAGGGCGATAGGCCAGGAGCATGGACACAAATCCCTTGCTGCTGGGAAGTGAGTCAAGAATGCTGTTGTAGACGGCATCTAGCTGAGCGGGCCGTTGATCATTTTCGAGATGGCGATAAGGCGAAGTCGACAGTCTTGCAGTGCGAATGGAGTCCATTTTCAGCCCTTGGAGTAATGGATAGCTCTACGTTGAATCCGGTCACTTGGATCAGAGTTCCGATCCACGTATGGAGATTCTCCTGGATCAGGCTTTATGCCACCGTCTGCACCTGCGAAATCGATGAATGGAACTTGCTGTTGCAATGTCATCCGAAGTGCCATGCACCAACAGTATTTACTTGTCTACATTCAATGTAGAAACCGACAGGATGTTCTTCGCTATGGTAGCCCTTGACAATCAAGGATAGCTTGGGAGCATCGATTCACAGCAAGAGGGACCATTAATATTGGTGCTGCATATTATTTGTCTGTACATGCGCAAGCTTTGGCAGTCTGCTTGCTTGCCGAGCCACAGTACTTCATCGCACTTTGTGAATTAGCCTGAGCCTCTTCATGCTTGTTGCCATCGTGGCAGGCTGCCGCTTTTAGATGTTGATCGGCACAAGCTTTATGTTCGGCTGCGGCGTCCTTATGGGCGGTACTAGCTGTAGAACTGGGATTTTGCATGATAGTTTCCTTGATTGAAGCCGATCAAAAAATGCTGCGTCGTTAAAGTGATGTTGCTCGTCATGCCGACGATATCAATATCGTGCCACCAGCTTGGACAATAATCCGAAAGTGCCTTGCGGTTCATTGAGTAATCAGCATGTTCTTACGGGAGGAGGTGGTCTGTTCGATGACGCACGATAAAAAGCAATTATACGAAATCAAGGAATGACAGCCGGTCACGACCGCTCGCAGTTTCATTGCGCCGTCATGGCGGATTTGCGTGCCCGAGTCCTGTTTTGCATTTGTTTTTGCGTTATACCCAGGCACTCATAACTCAGATGTCGCAAACGACAGTATGCAATCTATATCACTCCTTGGATCAGCAACTTTTCCGTTGGCTTCTACTGAGCCTTGATCGCTTGGAAGGAAGCAAATTGGTCATCACACAGGAATTGATTACGAACATGCTTGGCGTAAGGCGAGAAGGCTGACAGAAGCGGCTCTTGAGCTGCAGAAAGCCGGACTGAGCTCCTACGCGCGGGGACTGTTCAACATCATTGACAGAAAAGGGCTGTAACAGCCAGCCTGCGAATGCTATGAGGTAGTCAAAAAGGAATATACCCGGCTTCTTGGAGAGAGAACGGCAGCATAAAAATGTAGGAAGCGTGCCGATTCCCAAGATGGCCGCATCTTGGAAATCGGCTCCGGTTGTCAATCAGTAGGTCACTGAAATCTTGTCAACGACGTTGCAGACGCCAGGCGTGCTCCATGCAGCGTGGTTCGCCAAGTCCCGTTCTCCCCAGTTATGCACCGTTCCGGACAAGGTCACATCTGAGCCTTTGACGTCGACGGAAATTGTCTGAGCGTCATTGTGGGCACGTCGTTTGAGCGCTGCTTCGATCTCAGTCTTGACCGACGCAGCGGAGACTTTTTCCTTGATAAGGATTTGATCGCTGACACCGGTGACGCCCAAAAGATGACGAACTGCTTCGATTGCGCCGCGTCTCTGGAAATCCCAGCGAACCTCACCCTTCAATGTGATCCAGCCTTTTTCTACCATGATTTTCACGCTGTTATCAGGGACGCACGTTGCCCACGACAACACGTTCTCGGCGGCATGCGCAATGTCAGCATCAGTTCGCTTACTGGAGCTAGGGAGTTTTACGTCCATCTCGATTGCTAGCCCCCTCACGCCAGCGACGCTTTGGGCCGCACGTTCCGCAGCCAATTTCTCGGAATAGCTTCCGACATGACCGGCCAAGGTCACGATGCCATCTTTGACCTCAACACCAATATCGGTCGCAATAATCGCCGGCTCCCAATTCAATTCCGCACTGACATCTTGCTGCAGTTGGGTATCAGTTTTCATAAAATCTTTCGGTTGGATGAAAACTCACAGTCTGTTCCCGGAAGTTTTGGCAATCTGTGCGCTATCACTCTTTGACAGAAAGAGAATAGAAAGCAAAGCGGATCGGCAGGGCTTTGCTCTTAGCCAGGTGGTTTTTCCATCCTTGATCTGGTTTTCTTAGTGACGCACCGTACAGACTGCGCGAACAATTCTGCTCAAACTTATCTTTCATCGATACCCAGAATGTATTCACGTCGGCGATCGTAATCAACTGAACCGTATAACAGGAGAAACATAGTGAGATACGCAACTGTCATGGTGCATCTTGAGTTAGGTCGATCCAACTCGGAGGTGCTGCGTGTTGCACTTGATCTTGCCAAACGATTTGATAGCCGGGTAGTGGGCATCGCAGCCTGCCAGCCGCTGGAAATGACGCTCGGTGATAGCTACGTGTCGGGTGATCTGATCGAACAGGGGAGTGAGGAGATTTTGGTAGAAATGAAACTGGCCGAAGCCGAGTTTCGCCATGCGACTGACGGTAGCGTTACTCATGCGGAATGGCGCTCAACGATCATGAGTCCCACCATCGCCAGTTATATCACCCACGAATCGCGTTGCGCAGACCTCATCGTGACAGGTGCAGCCGTCAACCGATTTTTTGATACACAGCGTCAGGTGAGAGCCGATGATCTGGTCATGCGGGCGGGACGCCCGATATTGGTCGTGCCGACCATCACTAAACATATCACGTTGAAGAATATCCTGGTCGGATGGAAAGACACGCGCGAGACACGGCGCGCGATCATTGATGCACTGCCATTGCTGAAAGCGGCAAGCTACGTGGCACTGGTCGAGATCGCCACCGGAGGTGAGCTCAGCACTGCACGCAGTCATCTGAGCGACGTCTCCGATTGGTTAAAACAACATGGAATTGTTGCTGATTCAATCGCTTCAGAGTCTCTGGGAGACGACTCAAAACGCCTCCAGGCCTTGGCGTGCGAACATTCGTCTGATGTGATCGTTGCAGGAGCTTACGGCCATAGCCGTTTGCGAGAATGGGCATTTGGCGGCATAACCAAGAACCTTTTGCGACCGGAAACAATCAGCTCTTTCCTCTCTCATTGACTGACTGCACGTCAGTCCGCTAGACGGACTGGCATCATTTATTCCGCTGAACTTATCCCTCAAGGAGAACTCTGTGTCCAAATCTGATAAAGATGTGAAGCCAAAGTCGGCGTTGCCGTCGCATGCTGAAATCACCAAGAAGCAACAACAGAAAGAAGAACAAAAGGAAGTCCTGGGCAAGCATAAAAATGACGGCCAGAAAGATCATAAAGGTGCGCGTTAGCAATATGCTCGCCAAGTCATCTCGACAGATGAAAAGTTTCTTATCGCCCATTCATGCAACTCGCGTTTCGGGGGGGCGTCGAGCATTGGCCTTACGTCCTGATCGACGCTTACTCTAAAGCGTCAATGATAACGGCTCCCCAGAAAACTCCGACGCCAAGTATAAACAAGCACCCGGAAGTGGCGACATTCAACAGCCAGTCTACGAGCTTCGTTACCCAAATCCACTCAATGGAAGCTTCCCAGCCTCGTATGTCTATTCCCAGCGCTTGAATAGTCCGAACTACCGGCATTGGTACCCAGATCCCAAACTTCAGCCAGAAATATCCCTGATAAGCAATCACAAAAGCCGCTCCCATAAGTAAAGGATATGCGACTAGCGCCGCCCATTGTATTAACTTGCGGTTCCCCACTATCCCCCCCCCCAGTCTCTTCGAAGCTACGGTGCCGCAAAATATCTTCAACGATGCATGCACTGAACCGAGATCAGCTTTCCTACGGCAACATTGTATGGGCGTACTACATGATGCGGCCAATATTGCTAAACTGTTTATATATGGTTAAGGTCACACTGGTTTCGGGCTCCCTGGAATTGCGGGCAAGAGCGACATCAACGATCCTGAGCGACCTCGCAGAAAGGAGACCAATAAATGATCGTAATGTATGTTCATAGTCCAATCACATTCTCCATGGGCCGCCAACTAATTAATGATGAGAAAATCCGTCAACCTCTTGTCGTCTGCGGGCGCGGCATGGCTTGGGATGGTCCACATCTCAGCGTGGTTGATGACGGTATTCGCAAAATCTCTCTCCGTAAACGGAAAGCATAACCCCGAAATAAAGATATTGAATGTTGCCCTTAAGATTTCCGAGGTGCCATGCGCCGCCTATAAATATTGCGGGCTCCTTTGCATAGAATATTCAATTTCAATTATGGGATTTTAGCCACCGATTCAATATGCCCATCAAATCACTCTGAGAAAATGGTTTGCTTAGATAGTCATCCATTCCTGCATCGAGACAATGTTGACGGTCGCCATCAATCGCGTTGGCTGTGAGCGCAATGATGGGGGTGCGAGGAAATTGGTGATCTCGCTCATATTGACGAATGAGGGCGGTCGCCTCATAGCCATCCATTAGAGGCATCATGCAATCCATCAAAATCAGATCAAATTTTTCTCTATGTATCGCATCTATTGCTTGAAAACCGTTTTCTGCCTCCACGAGATGACATCCCCGTCGAGACAGCAGGATTCGTAACAGCTGCCGATTAATTTCAGTGTCTTCCGCAATAAGGATACGAATTCCATCAAGCCCAGAATTAGAATTTTTGTCAGTGCTCAATGTTCCAGATCCTGGATCGATAGTGTCCGCTCTATTTGAAGAGGCCGTTACTTTTCTGAGCTTCGGCAGATCAAAACTAAATTCGGTGAACTGGCCGGGACGACTTTGGCACTTGATGCCGCCACCCATTAACTCAACCAAATGCTTGCTAATGGTCAACCCTAGTCCTGTTCCACCAAAACGACGCGCTATTGAGCGATCTGCCTGACTAAAAGGTTGAAAAAGGCGCTCTAACCCTGCGGGCTCAATTCCAATGCCAGTATCGAAAATCTTGAAAGTAAGGTTGCATTCATCTTCTTTATTTTCGACTGCACTGACAGTCAAGCTCAAACGGATACAGCCCGCCTCAGTAAATTTGATGGCGTTGCCTAATAAGTTGCTCAATACCTGTTTTAGTCGAGACGGATCTCCTATTATTTGAAGCTCAGGATTGCAATTGATATTCGTTTCTAGTGGTAAAGATTTTTTCTCTGCGAGAGGCCTGAACAGATCGACCAATTGTTGCGTAAGCCGTTCTGGATTAAACGGTACTGCTTCTAGATCTAATTTTCCGGACTCGATTCTGGAGAGATCAAGGATGTCGTTAATTATGTGAACAAGTCCTTCAGTCGTATGATGAATGCTCTCAGCATACCGCCGATGCTTCTCAGGTAACTCTGAATCGACTAGTAATTCCGAGAGTCCCAAGATTCCATTCATTGGTGTACGAATTTCGTGACTGACCATCGCCAGAAATCGAGACTTCGAATCGTTGGCTTTATTTGCCTCATCCTTCAATCTCGTAGCCAACTCGGCATCCATTTCGTGCTGTCGTGCTTGACGGATAACCACTAAGTACCCGCCAACCAATCCTATAAGCCCGATCGCGGAAACGATCATTACCGGATACATGGTTTGCAACCATTCGGCAAAATAAACTTCATCCGTCACTGCCACAGAAAGGTTCAGCGGCATTCCTCGAACCGGGTGCTGCACCCCAAGCCATTGGGCCTTTTTGAAAGTAAAGGCAGCGCTATATGTATTATTCTGAGGCCGCTCTGGATGCAATAGGTGCAGCGGTAACGTCCCACGTTGTTGATCGGTCTCTGTTCGAGCATCCCACCAAACCAGCGATGTATTGTCATTTCTACTCAACACAATGGAAAAAGGTTTTTGTTCAGCAAGCTTTTTAAAAAATTCTTCGAAAAAGGAGCTTCGCAGTCCAACAACGATAATGGCAAGTAAATTTCCATTTCTGTCGTTAATCCGGCGAGTAAGGAAAAAAGTGGGCATTCCATTTGATCGAGCATTGATGGTTCTTCCCAAATAGTCTTGAGTTGACGCTGACTCAATATGAAATCTATAGTAATCGCGGTCGGACATATCAATCTCAGGTGCAGGAAAAGACCTCGACAGAACTAAGACTTTTCCATGAGCGCTACTAACACCCACGCCCGAGATGAATGGCAGGCCACGTATCTTTTCGCGTAGCGTTTCCGAAAATTGCTTTGTCGCTATCCGCTCTTTGAGTTGCTGATCATTTTCAGCAGATACTTCTTCAATGTCGGCCTGCATGCTATCCAAGACAAGATGAGCCGAGGATAGACTTTGAGCTGCGCTTTCCGATAACGCCGTCGACAGGTTATACAGATCATTATTCCAATCTTTGATGCCAGCCTGGTATAACAGCCGCCCCGAAATCAGAACTGTAGAAATGAGAATTAATATAAGAAATACACCGACAAAAGAGGATAATTTATGGGTTTCGTTTGACAGATTGTGTGGGGCAGTAGGAGTGCATGCTGGATTTCTCATATTCATCATGATCCTCATTAAACCCATTATTCTTGTCCGCTCAGAAACGTAACATTGTTGAAGCGACTCGATAAGTGGTGATTGAGGCCGGCTTCAATTATGTTGAGCGTTCTTTTCTCAGTTCTAACCCAATTAACAAATTGGGACCATAAGGAATATCCTGAACTGAATTGAACCAAAGTTTTATGTCAACTTAATGCCGTGCCCCCAACACCTCTTAATAACCATTTCTCTAAAGATGGGCGAGCCAGAACGACTTCGCGACGCCGTGACTGAAGCGCCCAATGAACTGGGCCGGGTTCGTCGCCTTGGAGAGCGGATCGCTTCGCGACATTGGCAATACTCGGGTGGCGGCCTTATAAGACCATTCCTGTAATCGACCAGAAGCGGCGTTTACTTGCCATCTAGATCGCTAGGCGGAAGGAGCTTACCAGTTCATTGAGCTGGCTAGCCTGCTCCTGCAAGGACTTGGCTGCGGCTGCAGCTTGTTCTACCAGGGCTGCGTTCTGTTGCGTGACTTCATCGATATGTGTGATGGCCTGGCCGATCTGGTCTATGCCAGCACTCTGCTCATGACTGGCACTGCTGATCTCACTCACTACGTCCGTGACACGCTGCACGCTATCGACTACCTCGGCCATAGTTGCACCTGCACGCTGGACCAGTTGACTGCCTAAACCGACCTGGCTCATTGACTCGTCGATGAGGGTCTTGATGTCCTTGGCCGCTGAGGCCGAGCGTTGCGCTAAGGTGCGTACTTCAGATGCGACCACTGCGAAGCCTCGGCCCTGCTCGCCGGCGCGGGCCGCTTCCACAGCTGCGTTCAATGCCAGGATGTTGGTCTGGAAGGCGATTCCATCGATCAAGCCTATAATTTCAGCTACCTTGCGCGAGGATTGTTCGATGCCGCTCATGGTTTGAACCACCTCGCTGACCACCTGGCCGCCATCAGCTGCCACTGTCGCCGCAGTCGATGCCAACTGGTTCGCCTGGCGGGCATTGCTGGCATTCTGCTTGACTGTGGATGTCAACTCTTCCATCGAGGAGGCGGTTTCTTCCAGCGAACTTGCTTGCTGTTCAGTACGGTTGGACAGGTCAAGGTTTCCGGCGGCGATTTCACCGGATGCGGTGGAAATTGTTTCGGTGCTGCTGCGGACCTGGCTGACGATGCTATGCAGGTTACTGTTCATGGTCTTGAGCGAATCCATCAGTTCACCGGTCTCGTCTCGACTCCCCACGACGATAGCCGCCGTGAGGTCACCCGCAGCTACCTGGCGGGCTACAGTTACGGCAGCTGCTAAGGGACGCGAGACCAATCTCGCCACCCACACTGCCAAAAGCATGGATAGAGCGGCACAGGCCAACAGCATGGCGCTGATCGAATATAGCGAGACCTGGTAGGTCTTAGCGGCGATCGCATGGGAGGCTTCGGAGCCCTTATCGTTGATGGCGATGAGCATGTCGAGTTTCTTCAATGCATCCAGGTAGCTGCTGGAGAACGGCCCCCAGAACATTGTCATGGCTTCTTCCTTCTTGTTCGCGGCGGATAGTTGTTGGAGCTTTAAATGCTCAGCGGCTACAACCTCGATATCCTTGGCGATCTGCGGGAAGAATTCTTTCTCTTCCGGTTCGGACAGCATGGTGGCATAGTTACCTAGGGCACGGCGCGTAGCTTCCAGTTGCTCCGCTGCACCCACTTCGGCGCTCCTCCGGGCGGCATCGTCCGAAGCGACGAGGTGTTGCAGATCATAGGAGCGCATGCGCGCAAGGTGAGTCTCAATGGCACCCGCTTCCCGAATACTGGGCAGCCAGTTGGTAGCAATGTCCTCGGCCGTGTCGTTAACATGCCTGAGTTGCTGCAGGGAAAATGCACCCAAGGCCAGGACCAAGACAACTACTAGCGAAAATACCGAAAGCAGCTTCTTGGCGATCTTCAGATCAGCAAACCATTTCATCATGTATCCCTGATAATTATCACCACTCGTTTTAACCTACGCCATTGATCTCATGGCGAAATAATTTATGTCGCGTCCCAACGATACTTAAAGCAGCCATTCTCTACAATCAGGATTAACCTTAGCAAAATTGAAAAAGAGGATATTCTCTTGCACATTGAGAATTAAAGTGGATAAGGACACGATGGGCCGATACACCCGCGCGGTGCAAAAACCATTGCCCAACGAGTGGCAATATGCGCTATAAATCAATTGCTTCATAACTTTTGCAAAAAATTCCAGAATCCCGGCCGCGCCTCATATAGTGATAGCTGGTATCAAACCACTTCGTCATCTTGCCCGCCGCCACGCCGCCGCAGCAACTGGCATGTGCGACAACCCCAGCCGCGGCGCGACCTCGGGCAACGCCGAAGTTGTCCAGCGGGTCTCCATGAAAACCTTGAACTCGCTTCGGGAGGTTGCCGAGCGTGAAGCTCATATCTAGCAAGGTGGTCGTAGAAGAAAAAATCGCCGAGAGGAGCCAGGTCTATGTCAGCCTGGCTGTTCCAACGGAGACGACGCGGTTCGGCTCCAGATGTTCCAGTGCAAACGTCAGTTCACGCTTGGTGCCGATGCGCGGAAATCCGAGATTATGGATCTTGGGTTCCGAGGGGGCGCCAGTACGACGAAGCCTTCCCTTTGCTGGAGCAAGCGCTGATCCCCAGCATCGACATGGCTAATAGGCATCGCAGTTCCTGGCCTGTATGGTTTAAACAAGGCGATTCATCGGAGAAACGATGATTCACTTCGGCGAGTAGAATGTTTTACCGCAGTGAATAGAATATCCTTCTCGAACGGCGAATTATTCTACTTCCGCCGTACATCCACAGCTTGTCTAGAAAGGAACAGCGTTTGTTGAGTATTCTTGTGGTGGACCTGGAAGCGACCTGCTCGGATGACGGGAGCATTACACCCGATGATATGGAAATTATCGAAATCGGTGCCTGCTGGACCACCGAAACCGGCGTAGTCCTGGAGCGCTTCCAGCACCTGGTTAGGCCCCTCGTCAGGCCGACCTTGACGCCATTCTGCAAGCAGCTTGTCGGTATTACCCAAGACGAAATCGACTGGGCTCCCTCATTTCCCGTGGCGGCCGCTGCGCTGGCAGCGTTCGTGGACGAGAGCAAGAGCGACGACGCGGTCTGGATGAGTTGGGGCAACTACGACTTTAAGCAGCTAGCAAGGGATGCCGAGCGCCACGGCGTTGCCATGCCGTTGACGATGCATCACAAGAGCGCGAAGCGCTTGTTTGCGAAGGCGCAACGGATCGGAAAAGAGGTAGGTATGGCCCGGGCTTGCGCGCTAGCGGGCATCGCATTAGAGGGGCGACACCACCGTGGATTGGATGACGCAATGAATATCGCCAGGCTGATGCCCTGGGTCTTGGGCAGTGCTACTCTCCGCGGTTCAGCGTCAACCCTGATGACGAGCGGATAGGAGGCGGCTTTTTAGCTTCAACGTTTTTATCGACACCGAATTCACTGACTTTTGGGCCCCCCATAATCAGCATCGGCCTGGTGGCGCAAAGCGGAGAAGAGTTCTATGCGGAGCTTCCCTACGAGGTACGGGCGTGCAGCGCGTTTGTAAAGGAAGCCGTCCTTCCGCTCTTGGGATACGCTCCGCATGCAGAAATGAGTAAGGACATACTTTACGGTGAGTTGACCAATTGGCTCAGGCTAGTCCGGCCGAAAGGTCAGGAAATTTTCATCTGCTACGACTACCAGACGGATTGGGACCTTTTTTACGATGTGTTGGATGGGCGGGTACCGCCGTGGTGTCGGCGACGGCTTGTTGCAGACCAGATCAACGAGCTATTACGTTACGAGTTCCATCGCCAGAATAAACTGCCCGAACACCACGCGCTCAATGACGCGAGGGCGAGCTGCTACGCTTTCCGCGAGGTCCCCTCGGCTTAATTTGGTGGCGCCCACCGATAGAGCGACGTTCGCCGGCATGCTTAGGAACAAGAGAGCAAGGTAAGTGTCAGTATTCTCATCTGGGTTTATCATTAAACGTCCCCTCGACGAAGTGCCTGAGCTGCGTATGATCCGTTTTTGCGTATCCAGCTGTCGTTTGCACAGATGCATGCCCCAATAGCGCTTGAGCGACGGGTAGAGGGACCTGATTGTCCACTACTAGAGTTTTTGCATACGCGTGCCGCAGCCAGTGTGGGGAAGCCGCAGCCAATAGGGCGGCACAAGCTGGATCCTCTGCGGAAAGAATTTGCGCAACACCTTCGAATATCGCCTTCACCTCGCTATATAGACCACTCTCTTTGAGCGAGCCCCCTTTGAGTCCGTGGATGAGCGGCAATACCTCGTGAGCTCCAGGTTGCGCTGGCAGCCCACGGCAGGAACGGTAGGCAGCAACTGCGGCAATGGCAACACTTGGTAGCGGTACCGCACGCGGCTTGTTTCCTTTCCCGTCGACGTAGAGAGTCCATTGCCCATCGTTTTCGATCATGATTCTGGGCAGGTTGGTCGTGACATCCCAAGCTAGCTCGGCCAAGCGAATGCGGCCATATCGATAGAGCGACCAGATTGCGCGCCGTCGCTGGAATGCCAACTCTGCCATGTTCTTTGTGCCTTGTGCCACCCAAGCACGCAGCGCTGTTTCCGGCAAAAAACGCTTCGGCGAGAATTCGCGCTTTGCCTGTGTGCCGGCGACTAGGCCAACCGCCGGGTTGGCGATCAGGTATCCCGTGCCGAACCAATACTGGTAAAGACTTCCCGCGACGGCCAGCGCGCGTGCCTGCGAGGACTCGCTGGCACCTACCATACGCTGCCCGCCATTCAACATCGCGTTGGCACGCGTCATACGCAAATATTCACGGTACGACAAGAGGTCGTTGCGGGTCAGATCGGACCGTGGTCCAAGCGCCAGGTCTCGACACCAACTGATCAGGCGCCGGAGATCTGCGGCATAGGCTCGTAAGGTGTGGCGCGACCGACTTGCACGATCGCGCAAGAACAGGGATGTCGCCTGGGCGTCATCGAGGACCGCCAAGGTGTTCGTGAAGGGGGCGTTATTGATAAAACGGCCACCACGTTTAAGCCATATTGATACCGGGGTGCGGATGGCTTGCTCAACCTGCTGAGCTCACGTGGCATCGAAGATGTCCGTCAGCTATTCGTTCGCCGGGTGGTGAACACGCTGCTAGGGAATTCAGATGACCACCTGAAGAATTTCAGTGTCATCTATCGTGACGGCATCAACCCTGAACTCGCGCCAGCATACGATATTACCTGTGTGCCCGCTCTGCGGGGATTCATGGGATTTGCATTCAATATGGCGATTGATCGAATGCAACGTGCAGAAACGTTAGAGACATATGGCGCCATGGCGAAGAAAGCGGGTGTCGCCGAGCGGATTGTAAAGGTAGTGGTCAAGAATACGGTGTCACGAGCACAAGAGCTGTGGCCAGATGCTTTGCGCAATTTGGATGCACCAGCCGCAGTCAGAGATCACATATTGCATCGCTTGGGAAGTTTGCCTGTGACCAAAGCAAGGTGATGCATGTGTTTGACTCGGAATCGATACTGGTGAGCGGGAAGTGCTAGCCATAATGGGAATTGGAGTGTTGTTTGCCGCCTCAATCTGAATATCTAGTCACGCCCGAATGTGTTTCCTCCAGAAGCCGCTTTATGAGCGGTGACGCTGCCTGATGTGCTAAGGATGTCGCCTTCAAAATTTTCGTAACTGTTATTTTTTGACCTAGGTTATGAAGCTTCTCAATCACATCATGGATTCTCTTCTCCGTGAGAGCTTGGTTGGAAGACCTAAGCCGAGCTGCAAGTGCCAAGTCATGCTGCACTAGGTTTGCGATCTGGTCTACTGTGATGCCTGTCTGTTTGGCGAGGAAGGTGTAGGTAAATTTGCTAGGCAAGTCGTTGTTGGAAAAAGAAGTTTGGATAGCGGCTTCTATAAGGCCCACAAATTTAGACGCCTGTGAGGACTTCTTTGCGGTTCTTCGTTGCTGGCGGAGATTTCGTACCGCCTCATCCACATGCGTTTTCACCCATTCACTGTCGCGGATACGTCCGCGGGCAAATGTGTGCAGAGGTCTCTGGTCTAGGATGTAGGTTTTGTCTTGAAAAGCTCTGTCCAGCAATCTCAGCATTGACGCCCGATCATCTTCAATCGAGGGGGCTCTGGGAATGCGGCCTAAAGAGAATTCATGGGCAAGCCATTGAGGCTCATTTAACTGCAAGAGGCAGTATGCGTCAGCGCGGCTGCGAAGAATCGAAGAGCCTCGTGAGCGAAATGAATCCTTTAGCCCAAGTAAAGTATCTTTTGCCTGCTTGATGGTCAATTCACTTTTCGGCCGAAGCTCGCGTTGTTGTGCGGAAGTGGAGATCTTATGAAACAAAAAAGGTTTGGCAGAAAAATCGCTTCGCAGCGATTCTGCATCCATACCGCAAGTAACTAAAAGCTTGATGGCATCAGGCGATATGAGCCTCGAACATTGTTTTTTGCTTAAATCGGCCATCTTCCATGAGTTTCGCAAAATTTCCACGCGCTTCATGGTGAGCCCGACTTTGTTATCGAGGAAGGACACCAACTGCTGGCGATTCCATGGCGGTAGTCTTCCCGAGAGAGCGTCAGAACTCAATTTGGCGTAGCGTAGATCTTCATTATCTGAAGTGACATATTGAGGCTCAATGTGCGAAAGAACGGAGCCGCAGCTACAGTAAGACGAAAGCGCTGGAATCAGCCGATCAGCATGAATACCTGCAATTTGTTCGCATGATGGGCATGAAGTGTGTAAAAGACTCTGGTGTGCGTGGCACACCTTTACGCCAGGAAGTTGATGAGCACGATGCCAATATGGTTCGCCTTCTCTTTGAGTGTCTGATGCCAGACAGTCGACGCAAAACTTCGGCAATTTTTCGAAAAGCGGATGTAGCTGCGTTGGTGTGCCAACCCACCTATGAAGCGCGAATGGCGCGTGAGTCGGTCCCGGAGTTGAGCGCCAATATGGCAATGTGGAATGCCTATTTTCGACATCCATTTCTGAGATGCGAAGGGCTTCAAACAACTTCTTGAGTACTAAGCGAGAACTTTGAGCTCGGTCTGATGGTAAATAGTCAAAAACGGAAAAGTTGTACGCAAATGAAGGGTTCTTTCCGCTGCATGTAGTGACGAAAGAGTTCCAGAGATATTGCGTATTGTGCAACTTCAGCCTTGCGAACCATGAACCAAGAATTTCGTCTTCGAATGGAGCTGGCTGATACGGAAGAATACTTACGGCGGGCACTAATTATCCGTACCGAGGGAACACTGGGTTCGCTCGGCAAATATGTGTGAGTAAAAGTGTCTAGTTGCCATTTGGAAATGTATTTTTCTCAACTAGATGGGAATTAGTCAACTAATTGTTAAATTTATCCAAAATAGCAGATTAATTGTCAATCATTAAAAGTATGGGGAGGAATTATCCATAATTATTGTCAATTAATGAGTTGTCACAGCCACAAACCACCCTCACTCCACCGTCACCGACTTCGCCAGATTACGCGGCTTGTCCACATCCGTCCCCCGCGCCAGCGCCGTGTGATACGACAGCAGTTGCAGCGGCACCACGTGCAGGATAGGCGAGAGCACGCCATAGTGTTCCGGCATGCGGATCACATGCAGGCCTTCGCTGGAGACGATCTGCGAATCGGCATCGGCAAAGACATACAACTGGCCGCCGCGCGCACGCACTTCCTGCATGTTCGATTTCAGCTTTTCCACCAGCGCGTCATTGGGCGCAATCGTGACCACCGGCATCTGCTCGGTCACCAGCGCCAGCGGGCCATGCTTCAGCTCGCCGGCGGCATAGGCTTCGGCGTGGATGTAGGTGATTTCCTTGAGCTTGAGCGCCCCCTCCAGGGCGATCGGGTAGTGCAGGCCGCGCCCCAGGAACAGCGCATTCTCGCGGCGGGCAAAGGATTCTGCCCAGGCGACGATGCTGGGTTCCAGCGCCAGTACGCTCTGCAGCGCAGCCGGCAGGTGGCGCATCGCCTTGAGGTGGGCTTCTTCCTGCGCTTCGCTCAACAGGCCACGGGTTTGCGCCAGTGCCAGCGTCAGCAGGAACAGGGCGGCCAGCTGCGTCGTGAACGCCTTGGTCGAGGCCACACCGACTTCCACGCCGGCACGCGTGATGTAGGCCAGTTCGCACTCGCGCACCATGGCACTGGTGGCGACGTTGCAGATCGTCAGGGTGTGCTGCATGCCCAGGCTGCGTGCGTGCTTCAGGGCGGCCAGGGTGTCGGCGGTCTCGCCGCTTTGCGAGATCGTCACCACCAACGACTTGGGGTTGGGCACGCTGTCGCGATAACGGTATTCGCTGGCGATCTCGACGTTGACCGGGATCTTGGCGATCGATTCGATCCAGTACTTGGCCGTCAGGCCCGCGTAGTAACTGGTGCCGCAGGCCAGGATCAGGATCGAGTCGATTTCCTTGAAGACCTTGTAGGCCTTGTCGCCGAACAGTTCGGGCATGATCCCGACCACGCCGTCCAGCGTGTCGGCAATGGCGCGCGGCTGCTCGAAGATCTCCTTTTGCATGTAGTGCTGGTACGGGCCCAGTTCGACCGCGCTGGTGTAGGCCTGCACGGTGCGCACTTCACGATTGGCCGGCTTGCCTTGCGCGTCCACGATCCATACCTTCTGCAATTGCAGGTCGACCACGTCGCCTTCTTCCAGGTAGATGATCTGGTCGGTGGTGCCGGCCAGTGCCATGGCGTCCGAGGCCACGAAGTTCTGGCCTTCGCCCACGCCCACGATCAGCGGCGAACCCTGGCGCGCGGCAATCACGCGGTGCGGTTCGTCGGCGCAGAAGACGGCGATGGCATAGGCGCCAGTGAGGCGACGCACGGCCTGCTGCACGGTGTGGAAAAGATCGCCGTCATACATGTGGTCGACCAGGTGGGCGATGACTTCGGTGTCGGTCTGGCTCTCGAAGACGTAGCCGGCAGCTTGCAGCTCGGCACGCAGTTCGTCGTGGTTCTCGATGATGCCGTTGTGGACCAGGGCAATGCGATCGCGCGAGAAGTGCGGGTGGGCATTGTGGGTCACCGGCGCGCCGTGCGTGGCCCAGCGGGTGTGGGCAATGCCGGTGAAACCGGACAGGCCACTCTGTGCCACTTGCTGCTGCAGGTCGGCCACGCGCGAGGTGCTGCGCGAACGCTGCAACTTGCCATCCACATGCAGTGCCACGCCGCAGGAGTCGTAGCCGCGATATTCAAGTCGCTTCAGGCCTTCGAGCAGGATGGGAGTGACGTTCTGTTGCGCTACCGCGCCGACGATGCCGCACATGGAATACCTCGTGTGAGTTGATGTGCGCTCATATTAGGCGAGTGCTTATGAAATATGATTTCTAAAAATTGAGCTGAATGAACTATTATTGCCTTTGAATATGTGTATGAAATATAAATTCAATGAACTATAAGTTATGAATTTATATATCAATACAATCTCGTAAAAAATCACTGGATATTGCCTGCCGTCATGAAACTGGAACTGGACGACCTCGACCGCCGCATCCTCAAGGCCTTGCAGGCCGATGCCAGCCAGACCAACCAGCAGCTGGCGGCGCAGGTGCATGCGTCGCCGCCGACTTGCCTGCGCCGGGTCAAGCGTCTGGTGGAGGGTGGGGTGATCGCGCGTCAGGTGGCCTTGCTCGATCCCGACCAGCTCGCCTCGACTCTCACGGCCATCGTCGAGATCACGCTCGATCGGCAGGGCGAGGAGGAGCAGCAGGCCTTCGAGGCCATCGTGGCTAATGAACCGGCGGTACAGCAGTGCTATCGCGTTTCGCCGGGGCCGGACTTCGTCCTGATGGTGCTGGTGCGTGACATGCCGGCCTATCATGCGCTGGCGCACCGGCTGTTTGCTTCGCAGCGCAATGTGCGTAATGTGCGCGCCTATTTTTCCATCCATCGCAGCAAGTTCGAGACGGCGGTGCCGGTCAGCTCGCTGGAGGACTGAATGCATGAAGTCCTTGCGGGGGCCTGAGGATGGCGCAGTCCGCTGCAAAGTAGGGAAGTCGGGGACAATTCTCGTCCTGCTCGCGTCTTTACGATGATTTACATTGTCTATGCTGTGATCATCCATCAATGACACGCGGCGGCAACTGATTCTTCCCGGACGCAAGGTGGCAAGCGACGGGCAAGAACGACCAGCCCGGCCGGGAAGCGGTGCCGCGCATGGCGCGAGCCCATGAAAATACTCTTGTTGAACGACGAGTTCTACACCACCGGTGCCAGCATCGCCATGCTGCGCCTGGCGGAGCGCCTGGTCCAGCGGCATGAGGTGCTGCTCATGCCGCGACGCGACGGGCAGGGAGAGATCCGCACCCGCTTCGAGGCGCTGGGCATCCCGATTGTCCAGAATGTCGCCAGCGTGGATGTGGTGGTGGCCAATACCCTGATGGCGGGCATCCATGTGGCCGAGGCCGGGGCGAAGGTGCCGGTAGTGTGGTGGATCCATGAAGCCGAGGTCGGGCGCGACCTGATCCTGCGCTTCCCCGAGCTGGCACCGGGATTCCGGCAGGCGGCGCATATCGTCTTCCAGACCGCTTACCAGCAGCGGGTCTACCAGAGCTTCCTCTACGATAGTCCGGCCACGCAGCATGTGCTGCCTTTCTGGAACGACGCGATCTATCGGCAGGACGACCTGCGGCCCAAGCCCAAGGCAAACAAGCGCATCGTCTGCATCGGCACCATCGAACCGCGCAAGCGCATGGAAGACACCCTCTTTGCCGTGGAGGCCATGGCGCCAGCGCTGCGCGAGCAGGTCGAGTGCGTCTTCATCGGCAAGTACCTGCAGCTGGGGGACGAGGCGCGCAGGCTGGCCGATGCCATGCCGGCGCGTTACCAGTTCCTGGGGGAGCTGCCCAACGAGGAGGTGCTGCGTTACCTGGCCTCGGCCGATGCCTATGTGCTGGCCAGCTACAGCGAGTCGCAGCCGCTGACGATCTGGGAGGCGTTCGAGCTGGAGGTGCCGGTCTGCCTGTCGGACCTGGCGACCTACGGCCATATCGGCCTGCATCACGGCGCGAATGTGATGATGCATCCGGTAGGCGAGACGGCCTTGCTCAGCGCCAACCTGCAGACCCTGCTGACCAGTGAAGACCTGCGTGGCAGGCTCACGCACGCCGCCAAGCGCCTGCTGTTGCAGACCCTGAGCAGGGATTGGGCCGATGAATTCGAGAGCATCATCGCCCGCGCCCATACCGGCGGAGAAATCAGCAAGCTGGGTTACTGAGGCGGGCGAGCCTGCGCCTCTCACCGTGCTGTCATCACAGCCCGGGGAGGGGCGGGCAGTACGGACTTACTTCTTGATCTTGACCGGGCGCTGCCAGTCCGCCAGCGTCAGCTGACGGGAGCGCGAGATGGTCAACTGGCCTGCCGGGGCATCCTTGGTCAGCGTGGTGCCGGCACCCAGCGTGGCGCCCTTGCCCACGCGTACCGGTGCGACCAGCTGGCTGTCGCTGCCGATGAAGGCCTCATCCTCGATGATGGTGCGGAACTTGTTGGCGCCATCGTAGTTGCAGGTAATGGTGCCGGCGCCGATGTTGACCTTGCTGCCCACGTCCGCATCACCCACATAGGCCAGGTGGTTGGCCTTGCTGCCCACGCCGATGACGCTGTTCTTGACCTCGACGAAATTGCCGATGTGGACGTCCTCGGCCAGCTCGGTCCCCGGACGCAGCCGCGCATAGGGACCGACCTGGGCACCCGCGCCAACCACGGTTTCCTCGATGTGGGTGTAGGCCTTGATGTGGGCGCCGGCGGCAATGCTGGCATCGCGGATTACGCAGTTGGGGCCGATGCTGGTGCCTTCGCCGATGGTGACGCAGCCTTCGAAGACGCAGTTGACGTCGATGCTGACGTCACGGCCGCATTCCAGCGTACCACGCACGTCGATGCGCGCCGGGTCGGCCAGGGTCACGCCGGCCTCGAGCAGCTTGCGGGCGATGTTGCGCTGGTGTACGCGCTCCAGTTCGGCCAGCTGCACCTTGCTGTTCACGCCCAGTGTCTCGGCCACGTCGTCGGGCTGGGCCGAGACCACTTCCACGCCATCGGCCACGGCGGCGGCGATCACGTCGGTCAGGTAGTACTCGCCCTGGGCATTGTCATTGGAAAGATTGGCCAGCCACTTGCGTAATTGCGCGGTGGGTGCGGCGATGATGCCGGTGTTGATTTCCTTGATGGCGCGCTGGGCGTCGTTGGCGTCCTTCTGCTCGACGATGGCGACGATCTTGCCGCCTTCGCGCACGATGCGGCCATAGCCGGTCGGGTCATCCATTGTCACGGTCAGCACGCCCAGCTTGTCCTGGCCGGCCGCATCCAGCAGGCGTTGCAGCGAGGCCGTGGTGGTCAGGGGAACGTCACCGTAGAGCACCAGCGTGGAAGCGCCATCCTGCAGGTGCGGCAGCGCCTGCATCACTGCGTGGCCGGTGCCCAGTTGCGGTTCCTGCTTGGCGAAGGCCAGGCCCTGGTCGGCAAAGGTATTGGGGACGGCATCGCCGCCATGGCCATAGATCACGCACAGCTGGCTGGGCGAGAGCGAACGGGCGGTGTCGATCACATGACCCAGGAGCGATTTCCCGGCCAGCGGGTGCAAGACCTTGGGGAGGGAGGATTGCATGCGTTTGCCCATGCCGGCGGCGAGGATGACGATGTTCATGACTTGGCGTGAAAGTTGGACTGGCGGAGGAACGGATGGAAATGGACTTGCTTAAAATGCAAAGTCTAGCACGCAGCTCCCGCCCGGCCGGGCGGCGATATGCCGAAAAACAAAGCTGAAGGGAATTTGCGCATGTGCTCCGCGCTTTGTGGGACGGCATGGCAATTACCATGGCACTCTGCGGCTTTTTGTCATCCATCTTGCCGCCAGGAAACCCTGGCCGTGCACAGCGGATGACCGGCGAGCCTCCCTCATGACAACTGGTCCAGCCGGGGTCGGACACAACAGGTCCGGCCCCGGCCGGATCCTCCTGGAAACTGCATGAAGATTCTTCTGTTGAACGACGAGTTCTATACCACCGGCGCCAGCACGGCGATGTTGCGGCTGGCCGAGCGCCTGGTGCAGAACCACGAGGTGTCGGTGTTGCCGCGTATCGATGGCCAGGGCGAGATCCGCAAGCAGTTCGAGGCGCTGGGCGTCCCTATCGTCAAGGACCTGGCCGGCAATCCGGATGTGATCGTCTCCAACTGCATCCTGTCCGGTTCGCTGGTGGGGGAGCTGGCACCGAAGTGTCCGGTGATCTGGTGGATCCACGAGGCCGAAATCGGCCGTGACCTGTTGCTGCGTTATCCGCAGATGGCGCAGGGGTTCAAGAGCGCCACCCATATCGTGTTCCAGACCGAGTTCCAGCGCATCGTCTATGGCAGCTTCCTGTTCGACAGTCCGGCGATGGTGCATGTGCTGCCGTTCTGGAACGACGCCATCTATCGCCAGCGGGACCTGATTCCCAAGCCCAAGGACAAGAAGCGCATCGTCTGCATCGGCACCATCGAGCCGCGCAAGCGCATGGAAGACACCATCATGGCGGTCAACACCATGGACACGGCCGAGCGCAACGATATCGAATGTGTGTTCATCGGCAAGTACCTGCAGCTCGGCGACGGTCCGCGCAAGCTCTCGGAGGCCCTGCCGGAGCGTTATCGCTTCCTGGGCGAGTTGCCCAACGAGGAGACGCTGCGCTACCTGGCCTCGGCCGATGCCTATGTGCTGGCCAGCTCCAGCGAGTCGCAACCGCTGACGATCTGGGAAGCCTTCGAGCTGGAGGTGCCGGTCTGCCTGTCGGACCTGGATACCTATCGCCATATCGGCTTGAAGAGCGGCGTCAACGCCATGATGCACCCGGTGGGCAACATCGAGCTGCTGGCATCGAACCTGCGCATGGTGCTCTATAACGACGAGGTGCGTCGCCGCGTCACGCGCGCCGGCAAGAGTCTGCTGCTCAAGAATCTCACCAGCGAATGGTCGGAGCAGTTCGAGCGCCTCATCCTGCGCACGCAGACCATGGCCGAGATCCGCAAGCTGGGTTACTGAGGTAGGCCGGGCATGCCGGCTCGTTGGCCGGCATGTGGGAGCGCAGAGGCCGGTCCGGAGCCGGTCCGGGTCAGCTCAGGTTCTGGTAGAAGGCGATCTGGTTCTCGGAGAGGGTGCGCAGGTCTTCGTTGTTGAAGTAGCCGGCATACCATTGGGCCGTCAGTTCCAGGGCCGTATAGAGTTCCATCTTGGGGATCCAGTCCAGGCGCTGGCGCGCCTTGGAAATATCCAGGCGCAACAAGGCCGCCTCATGCGGGGCATTGGCCTGCGGTTGCAACTGCACCTCCAGCGGCGTCACATCGTTCTTCTGCAGCGAGTGGTTGAAGGTGGCACATAGCTGGCTCACGGTCTGCAGGTCGGTATCGGCCGGTCCGAAATTCCACCCCTCGGCATACTTGCCACCCTGTTCAAAGAGCAGGCGACCGATCTGCAGGTAGCCCGACAGCGGCTCCAACACGAACTGCCAGGGGCGCACGGCATGGGGGTTGCGGATGCTGACCGGTTCGTCACGTTCCCAGGCCCGGATGAAATCGGGGATCAGGCGATCTGGTGCGAAGTCACCACCACCGATCACGTTGCCGGCGCGCACGCTGGCGATGCCGACCTGGTTGTCGGGATTGCTGGCAAAGAAGGAGCGGCGATAAGCCGAGGTCACCAGTTCGGCCGCCCCCTTGCTGCTGCTGTAGGGGTCGTGGCCGCCCATGGGATCGTCCTCGCGGTAGCCCCACAGCCATTCACGATTTTCATAACACTTGTCGCTGGTGACCACCACCACCGAACGCACGCTGGGCGTGTTGCGCACCGCTTCGAGCAGGTGTACGGTGCCCATCACGTTGGTGGCATAGGTGTCGACCGGAGTCTGGTAGGAATCGCGTACCAGCGGCTGCGCAGCCAGGTGGAACACCACATCGGGCTGGACGGCGGCCACGGTCTCGGCCAGGTGTTTGGGATCGCGCACGTCACCCGTGGTGGTCTGCACGCAATGGTGCAGGCGCGCCAGGTGGAACAGGCTGGGATTGGTGGGTGCGGGCAGGGAATAGCCGCTGACCTTGGCGCCCATCATGTGCAGCCACAACGTCAGCCAGCTCCCCTTGAAGCCGGTATGACCGGTGATGAAAACGCGCTTGTCGCGCCAAAAGTTAGCCATCAGGCAGCCTCTTACACGTATTGCTGAGAGTCGTTCGGGTGCAGAGGCGTGAAGTCGATGTTCCACGCGGATGGCAGGCGTCGATGACGCCGTCAGCCTCCCTGTATTTTCCGTGTCGGGATCACGTTTCCCTGCGAAACCACGACTGCATGGTGATAGTTGTTTGTCCCCGGGCAGTGATGCCTCGCGGCATCGGACTGCGATGGACAGATTAGAACACGCGTGTTTTTGCCTTCAAGCGACGAAGAGGAGGGTATTTGTCGCCCAATCCGGGACTATAGCCCTATGACAACAAATATTTACTTTTGAGGCGAGACGATCAGGCTTGCCAGGAAGTCGAAAGCCGCCCTGAGAGCGGCTTTCGGAGCGTCGGGGTGAAACGGGGTGTCTCGCCAGTCTAAGACTGCGCATCCCCCGGCCCGCAGCGGGTCAGAGCAGGTTGATCACCGATTGCGACTGGTCGAGCTTGTCGTCGCGGTCAAACAGGGTATCGCCGCTGGCTTCCTTGCCCTGGCCAGGCTTGAACTGGGCGAAGTCGAACAGCGAGCGGTCCAGCATGTGAGAAGGCGTGATGTTGGCCATGGCCGTGAACATGCTCTTGATCCACAGCGGATGGTGCTTTTCCCATTCATTCAACATCTCGCGCATGGCCTGGCGCTGCAGGTTGGGTTGCGAGCCGCACAGGTTGCAGGGAATGATGGGGAATTCCATGGCCGCCGCATACTTCTTGATATCGGCTTCGCGCACATAGGCCAGCGGACGGATCACCACGTTCTCGCCATCGTCGGCGATCAGCTTGGGCGGCATGGTCTTGATCTTGCCACCGTAGAACATGTTGAGCATGAAGGTGTGCAGGATATCGTCGCGGTGGTGGCCCAGGGCGATCTTGGTCACGCCCATTTCCTTGGCGACCCGGTACAGGATGCCGCGCCGCAGGCGCGAGCACAGCGAGCAGGTGGTCTTGCCGGGGGCGATCTTGTCCTTGACGATGCTGTAGGTATCTTCCTCGACGATGCGGTAGGGGATGCCGATACGCTCGAAGTACTGCGGCAGCACGTGCTCGGGGAAGCCCGGTTGCTTCTGGTCCAGGTTGACGGCAATGATCTCGAACTTCACCGGGGCCACCGTCTGCAGGTAGCGCAGGGTGTCGAGCATGGTGTAGCTGTCGGCGCCGCCGGACATGCAGGCCATGATGACGTCGCCATCCTTGATCATGTCGAAGTCGGCGATGGCGCGGCCGGTCAGGCGCCGGATGCTCTTTTCCAGCAGCTCGAAGCGACGCGAGCCGCGCACGGTCACTTCATTGTGGCCGGACTGGCCGGACGGGTCTTGCTGGTCCTGCGCATCAAGGCCAGCGAGGTCGGACAGCTGCACTGCGGCCGCAATGTCGTTCATGGAGCAATTCCTTCAATCGGTAGGGTGCGACGTCAGGACATCGCGATGCTGTTGCTGCCGGACGTGCAATGTTTCCACCAATCAATGGATTGGTCATCGGGCGACGTGCGGACGGAGGACCGGCATTTTCTCATGCAGCGCCGTTTTGTGCCATTTCCGTGCCGTTTTCCTGTCACTTTCGCGGCTGTTGAGGGCAGCAGGCGTCGCGCAATGGCCTCATAGCCCGCCCCCGAGCTCGTGCCGGGTACGTACCTGGCGGATCGCCGTGATCAGGAAATCGACGAAGGCCGCCACCGCCGGCGGCAGCTTGCGCCCGGCCATGGTCTGTACCTGCAGGGTGCGTTGGTGCAGTTCGCTCTCGGCCATGGCGACCAGGGCCATGCCATCTTCGTCGGCGCGTTCCTGCACCGTCAGGAAACCGCCCAGCGCCACCGTATCGGGCGAGCGCGCGGTAAAGCGGTACACCGCACCCAGCGAATGGCTGGTAAACACCGGTGCGAACAGCAGCCCGCGCATGCCGCAGGCGATGTCGAAGAGCTGGCGCACCGTGGAGCCTTCCTCGGGCAGCGCCAGCGGGTAGGGTGAGAGGTCGTTCAGGGCCAGCAGCTTGCGCGTGGCCAGCGGGTGGTCCTGCTTCATGAGGGCAAAGATCGGCCCCGATTCGCGGTAGGCGATGGCCAGGCCTTCCACCGGTCCCAGGCTGTAGGTGACCGAGATATCGGCCTCGCCATCGATGACCATCTGCGAGGCCTTGGCCGCGCCCACCACATTGAGCTTGAACTGCATGCCCGGATATTGCTCGCGGAACTGTGCCATCACATTGGGCAGCAAGTCCCAGGCAAAGCCTTCCGAGCAGGCCAGCGTGACCACGCTCTGGCCGACCGCATTCAAGCCCTTGACCTCGGCCAGCACCTGTTCGACCTCCAGCAGGTTGCGCCGCGCAAAGGCCATGAGCACCTCGCCGGCCGGTGTCAGCAGCATGCCGCGCGCGCGTCGCTCGAACAGCGGTACACCGGTTTCTTCTTCCATCTTGGCGATCTGCCGGCTCACCGCCGAGACCGCCACATGCAGCCGCTCGGCCGCAGCGGTCAGCGAGCCGCTGCGGCCGACCTGGTAGAAATAACGCAGTGAGGTACTTTGCATGGCCTTGTCCGAGAAGAAGAGGGCGGATATTGATTTCTATTTTAAGCAATCATGATCATCCTTGATTGCAAATCAGGTCAAGGCCGTGATGGTGCATGGCAGCATTAACGCACGAAAATATGCAGATCAATACGCAAATACGCACGATTGTTGGGCTGAAATCGACGCGCAGACACTATATTATGGTTTGCCGAAAATAGAATAAATCGTTTTAAAAATTGACATTGTTGGAAATGTCTCCGGCTCCTAGAATGGATTCCAATCGAGATCCAAGGAGCCCTTCCATGACCCGCAGCACCGCCCTCGGCCTGGCCGCCGACTACTTCGATTCTGGCCGCTTCCTGCACGACCTGCAGCGGCGCATCGCCATGCCGACCGAAAGCCAGAATGCCGAGCGCGCCCCCGAACTGGTGCGCTACCTGCAGGAAGAGATCGCCCCGGCCCTGGCGGCACTGGGCTTCGAGACGCGCCAGGTGGACAATCCCATCGCCGGCGCGCCGCCCCTGTTGCTGGCGCGTCGTATCGAGTCAGAGCAGGCCGTGACCGTGCTCATGTATGGCCATGGCGACGTGGTCAACGGCCAGGAGGGACGCTGGCAGCAGCAGCGTTCGCCGTGGGTGCTGGAGCAGGATGGCGAGCGCTGGTACGGACGTGGCGCGGCCGACAACAAGGGCCAGCACAGCATCAACCTGGGTGCCCTGGCAGCGGCCATCCAGGCGGCCGACGGCAAGCTGGGCTGCAATGTGAAAATCATTTTCGAGATGGGCGAGGAGGTCGGCTCCCCCGGTCTCTACGAGGCTTGCCGCGAACATGCCGACTACCTGGCGGCCGACCTGTTCCTGGCCTCGGACGGTCCGCGCCTGGCGGCGTCCAGCCCGACGCTGTTCCTCGGCTCGCGCGGGGCGCTGCAATTCAAGCTGGTGCTGGACACTGGCAATGGCGCCCATCACGCCGGCAACTGGGGCGGCGTATTGCGCAATCCCGCCACCGTGCTGGCCAATGCGGCGGCGTCGCTGGTGGATGCGCGTGGCGTGATCCGCGTGCCGGGCTTGCGCCCGCGCCTGGTCAGCGAACGCGTGCGGGCGCTGGTACGCGACTTCGCCGTGGGCAGCGACCCGGGCGATCCGGTACTCGATGCCAACTGGGGCGAGCCGGGCCTGAGCGCCGGCGAGCGCCTGTTTGCCTGGAATACGCTGGAGCTGATCGCCTTCGAGGCCGGCAACGCGCAACGTCCGGTCGGTGCCATCCCGGCACGTGCGCAGGCGGTGTTCCAGTTGCGCTTCGTGGTGGGCACGGTAGAGGACGAGGTGCAGTCCAGCCTGCGCCGGCATCTGGATGAACATGGTTTTGCCGACATCCAGATCGAGATCCAGGCACAAGCCCCGGCCACCCGCCTGGATCCGGACGATGCCTGGGTCAGGCTGGCCACGGCCTCGATGCAGGAGAGCGCCGGCAAGCCGGTGACCATCCTGCCCAACCTGGGCGGCACCATCCCCAATCACTGCTTCTCGGAAGCGCTGGACCTGCCGACCCTGTGGGTGCCACATTCCTATCCCTCCTGCTCGCAGCATGCGCCGGACGAACACTTGCTCGGCCCGGTGGCACGCGAGGGTTTGCAACTGATGGCCGGGCTATTGTGGGACATCGGCCGCCAAGGCAGGCAGGTGGCCGACCAGCGGGCGGCGGTCTAGTCCGGCCTGGTCCGGCAAGGGTGCCGGGCCAGCGTTAATCTTGTCAGGATCGCATTCCTGGCGCGCATGCCACACCTTCCAACAGGAACAACAACATGAACGCAGCGTCCCCAACGGCAACTCAGGAAGTTTCTTCCGCCACGCCAAGTGAAATGGCCCCCATGTCGGCGGCCCGCATGCGCCGGCTGATCGTCGCCTCTTCCATCGGCAATGCGCTGGAGTGGTTCGACTTCGTGGCCTACGGCTTCTTTGCCGTGACCATTTCCAAGCTGTTCTTCCCGACCGGGGATGACACGGTGTCCTTGCTGGTGACCTTCGCCACCTTCGGCCTGTCCTACCTGTTCCGCCCGCTGGGCGCGATCCTGCTGGGCTGGTATGGCGACAAGGTGGGGCGCAAGCCGGCCTTGCTGGTATCGCTGTCGATGACCGTGGTCGGCACCCTGATCTGTACCGTGATCCCCACCTATGCCACCATTGGCGTGGCCGCGCCCATCGGCATCCTGGTGGCGCGCATCCTGCTGGCCTTGTCGGCCGGTGGCGAGTTCGGCTCGGCCACCGCCTTGCTGACCGAAACCGGCTCCAAGCGCCGCGCCTTCATGGCCAGCTGGCAGTTCTCCAGCCAGGGCGCTGCCGCCCTGATGGCCGCACTGGCTGGCTTCCTGCTCAACCTGTGGCTCACGCCCGAACAGATATCTTCCTGGGGCTGGCGCCTGCCATTCGCCTTTGGCTTGCTGATCGCGCCGGTGGGCCTGTATATCCGCCGTCATATCGATGAAGTGCCGATGGCGAAGAAGGCGCAGGCGACTGCAGTGGACGAGGCTTCCTGGGGCTTGCAGGTCACCCGCGTGCTGGTGGCCATGGGCATCCTGTCGGTCTCTACGGCTGCGACCTACCTGATGCTGCTGTACATGCCGACCTTTGCCATCAAGCAATTGCATCTGCCACAATCGACCGCCTTTGCCGCCGCCGCCGTGACCGGTGCCATCCTGATGGTGGGTGCGCCCTTCATGGGCATGCTGGCCGACCGTTATGGCCGTACCCGCATCATGGTGATCTCCACCGTCCTGACGCTGGCCACCATCTACTACTCCTTCGTCTGGGTCATCGGCTCGCCCAGCGTGTGGGTGATGATGGCCATCATGATCTGGGCCGGCATCCTCAAGGCGGTCTACTTCGGTTCGCTGGGCGTGGTGCTGTCCTCGATCTTCCCGCCGGCCACGCGGGTGCGCGGCATGGGCGTGACCTGGCTGGTGGGCAAGACCGGCAACCCGGTCTCGCCCAGTTTCTACCTGATGGTCTGTGCGGCGATCAGCCTGGTGTGCGTGGCGATCTACCACTTCCGGCTGAAAAAATACCTGTAAGGCGCAGGTGGCGCGGGAATTTTTCTCCGTGCCGCGCTAACATGGCGGTCTGGCCGCTGGATTCACTGGCAACCGCTTTACTCCAATCGACGAGGTCCTCATGTTTTCGCATCTCCCGCCCTATGCAGGCGACCCCATCCTGAGCCTGATGGAACAGTTCCAGCGCGATGAGCGCGCCAACAAGGTCAACCTGAGCATCGGCATCTATACCGATGGCCGGGGCGCCGTGCCGGTGCTGCCCTCGGTGCGTACCGCATCGGCCGCCGTGGCGGAGGTCGGCGCGCCCTACGTCTACCTGCCCATGGAAGGCCATGGTGCCTATCGCAAGGCGGTGGCGAAGCTGCTCTTCGGCGCCGACCTGCCCTCCGACGATCACCTGGCCATCGTCCAGACCCTGGGTGGTTCGGGCGCACTGAAGGTGGGCGCGGACCTGATCGCCCGTTTCTTCCCGCAGCCCACCATCTGGCTGCCGGACCCGACCTGGGACAACCACATCGGCATCTTCGAAGGCGCCGGCTTCAAGACCGAGCGTTATCCCTACTACGACGCCAAGACCAAGGGCCTCGACTTCGAGGGCATGCTGGCCAAGATCGACTCGCTGCCCAAGGGCGCGGTGGTGCTGCTGCACCCGTGCTGCCACAACCCGACCGGCGTCGATCCGACCCGCGCGCAGTGGGAGCAGATCGTCGACGTGATCGAGAAGCGCGGCCTGCTGCCCTTCTTCGACCTGGCCTACCAGGGCTTCGCCGAGAGCCTGGACGCTGACATCTGGCCGGTGCGCGAGTCGGTGCGTCGCCAGATTCCCTTCTTCCTCTCCAATTCCTTCTCCAAGATCTTCTCGCTCTACAGCGAGCGCATCGGTGCGCTGTCGGTGTTCTGCCCGCAAGCCGGCCAGGCCGCCAACGTGCTGGGCCAGCTGAAGCTGACCGTGCGTCGCAACTACTCCAGCCCGGCCCGCAACGGCGCGCTGCTGGTGGCGCATGTGCTGGGCGATGACAAGCTGGCCACGCAATGGCGTGCCGAAGTCGAGGAGATGCGTGTGCGCGTGCGCGACATGCGCGAGAAGCTGGCATCGCAATTGAAGAGCGCCGTGCCCAACCAGGACTTTTCCTTCCTGCTGCGTCAGAACGGCATGTTCGGCTATACCGGCCTGACCTCGGCCCAGGTGGATCGCCTGCGCAACGAGTTCGGCGTCTACGCCGTGGGCACCGGCCGCATCTGCGTGGCAGGCCTCAACGATGGCAACGTCGCGCGGGTGGCCGAGACCATGGCCGAGGTGTTGCGTGGCTGAAGTGGCAAGCAAGGCCGTGCTTGCCACGGCCGACCTGCGCCACAAGGGCTATGAGGATGTGCTGGCGCTGGTGGCCGGCACCCTCTTTGTTTCCCTGGGCGTGAACATGTACACCCATGTGGGCTTGGTGACCGGCAGCACCGCCGGCCTGGCCTTCCTGGCGCACTACCTCACGGGGCTGCCGTTTGGCGTGGTGTTCTTCACCATCAACATCCCGTTCTACTACTTTGCCTTCCGCCGCATGGGCCTGCGCTTCACCGGCAAGACCTTTTGCGCAGTGGCGCTGGTATCGGGCTTTTCGCTGATGCATCCGCACTTCATCAGCTACGGCAAGCTGGATGTCTTCTACGGCGCCATCCTGGGTGGCTTGCTCATGGGGGTGGGTTTCGTGGTGCTGTTCCGCCATGGCGCCAGCCTGGGTGGCATCAACGTGGTGACGCTGTTCCTGCAGGACCGCTACGGCCTGCGCGCGGGCAAGCTGCAGATGGGCGTGGATGTGGTGATCGTGCTGTGCTCGCTGTTCGTGGTGACGCCCAAGATCCTGCTGGCCTCCATCCTGGGGGCGGTGACGGCCAATCTCATCATTGCCCTGAATCACCGGGCGGGGCGGTACATGGGCATGTAAGTGCTGCCGTACTTTTTCCGCAAAAAAAACAGGCGTCGCCTTATCGGGACGCCTGTTTTTTTATGCGGGGACGATTCAGCCGGCAGGCTTGATACGAAACGTCTCCACCCCCACCGATTCACAATCCGGATAGACATCCGGCTTCTCGGTCGACACGCGCACCGCGCGCACCTTGGGATGGGCCAGCATGGCCGTCATCACGTCGTCGCACAGGGTTTCCTGCAGGTGGATGTGGCCATGCGCCATGCGCGCGGCGATGGTGGAGCGGATGAAGTCGTAGTCCACCACTTCGTCCAGGTGGTCGGCGTGGGGCGTGGTCTCGGCCAGGGGCACGTAGAGGTCGACGTTGATGAGGATGCGCTGCTCACCCTTCTTTTCGAACTCGTGCACGCCGATGTTGATGAACACCTCGTAGTTGCGCAGGAACAGGCGGCGGCAATCTTGCAGGGAAGGATGGGACAGGAAGAGCATGATCAGATCAGTAAAGGTTATTTCGCCACGAACATGACGTCGCGCGAAAGGGGAAGCAAATGCTGGCCGCCATCGACCAGCAGGGTAGTGCCTGTCACCGCGCGGGCCGTGGCCACGTAGCAGACGGCGGCGGCGATGTCTTCGGGCGTGCTGCCACGGCCCAGCGGGGTCACCTGGTGCGCCTTTCCGAACTGTTCCTCGGTCTGCTCGCCTGACACCATGGTCAGTCCCGGCGCCACGCCCACCACCCGCACGCGCGGAGCCAGCGCCTGCGCCAGCAGCGTGGTGGCGCTGTGCAGCGCCGCCTTGGACAGCGTGTAGGACAGGAAGTCAGGATTGGGATTGTACAGTTTCTGGTCCAGCAGGTTGACCACAACCGACTGTTCATCCTCCGGCGTGAGCGCGAAGAGGGCCTGTGCCAGCAGCACCGGCGCGCCGACATTGGCGCTCATGTGGCGCAGCAGGCGCGCGTTGCCGAAGCTGGCCGCATCGTCGAAATCGAACAGCGAGGCATTGTTGACCACGCAGGAAACCCGCCCCAGCGGCGCCGCCTGGGCCAGCAGGCCGCGTACCTGGGCTTCGTCGCCCAGCTCGCAGCTGACCGCCAGGGCGCGTCGGCCCAGGGCTTCGATCTCGCGTACCAGCGTGTCGGCTTCCTCGCGGGAGCGGTGATAGTGGACAGCCACGTCCCAGCCGGCCTGTGCCAGGGCCAGGGCGATGTGACGACCGATACGGCGGGCCGCGCCGGTGACCAGTGCGACGCCTGCAGAAGAGGGAGATGCCATGTCCTTGGTTTCCAATACAATACGGCCCATGCAACTGCAACTACCCGAACCAGGCGCCGACGCACAGCTGGCGTCACATACCCTCCAGCAACTGATTGCCGGCGAGATCGCTGCCGCCGGCGGCTGGATCTCTTTCGAGCGTTACATGGCACTGGCGCTGTATGCGCCGCAAGTCGGCTACTACAGCGGTGGTTCGGCCAAACTGGGCAAAGAGGGGGATTTTACAACCGCCCCGGAAATTTCGCCCCTGTTCGGCGCCACGCTGGCCCACCTGGCTGCCGAGGTGATCGCCGCCAGCCCGGCGGTGGACAACGTCCTGCTGGAGTTCGGCGCCGGTACCGGCAAGCTGGCGCGCGACATCCTCACCGAATTGCAGGCAGGCGACCAGTTGCCGAACCGATATTTCATCGTGGAAATTTCTGCCCAGTTGCGCGCAAGGCAACAGGAGATGCTGGCCGCCTTCGGTGACCGGGTCGAGTGGCTCGATACCCTGCCGGAGCGCTTCTCGGGCGTGGTGGTCGGCAACGAGGTGCTGGACGCCATGCCGGTGCGGCTGGCCGTGAAGGGCGCCGACGGCTGGCTGGAGCGCGGCGTGACGTGCGAGGCCACCGGCCGCCTGCAGTTCGAGGACCGCGTCGTGGCCGACCTGCCGATCGCGCAGATCCCCGAGGCCGATACCTTGCCGCAGGGCTACCTGACCGAGGTGGCGCCGGTGGCCATCGCCTTCATGCGCACGCTGGCGCGCATGGTGGCCGCCGGGTCGGGCGCGGCGGTGATCCTTCCGGATTACGGATTCCCCGCGGCAGAATATTATTTGCAGGATCGCGACCAGGGTACGCTGATGTGCCACTACCGCCATCACGCCCACACCGATCCGTTCTACTGGCCGGGCTTGCAGGACCTGACCGCCCACGTCGATTTCACCGCCATGGCGGTGGCTGCCGTGGAAGAGGGCGCCGAGGTGCTGGCCTATACCAGCCAGGGCGCCTTCCTGCTCAATGCCGGCATCGGCGAGCTGCTGCTGCGCACCTCGCCCGAGGACAGCATGCGTTACCTGCCGCTGGCCAATGGCATGCAGAAGCTGATTTCGCCGGCCGAGATGGGCGAGCTGTTCAAGGTGCTGGCCATCGGCAAGAATGTCGAGTGGCCGCAGCGCATGCTGCGCCACGACCGTACCCACAGGCTATGAGGAGCATCGCGTGATACGTTGGATCGTCGTCATCTTCCTGGCCGTGATTGTCTTTTCCACGTTCTTGCCGTGGCTGGAGAAACTGGGCATCGGCCGCCTGCCGGGCGACTTGCGCTTCCGCCTGTTCGGTCGTATCTATTCCCTGCCGTTCGCCTCGACCATCCTGATTTCGGTGGTGGTCTTCCTGCTGGCGAAGCTACTCTGAGAAGGACCAAGCGAGATGCGCGTATTGCTGGTGGAAGATGATCCCATGGTCGGCGAGGCGGTGCGCAAGGGTTTGCGCCAGGACGGCTTCGCCATCGACTGGGTACAGGACGGCAAGTCGGCCGACGTGGCGCTGCGCACCGAGGACTACGCCATGCTGCTGCTGGACCTGGGCCTGCCACACAAGGATGGGCTGGCGGTGCTGCGTACGCTGCGCGAGCGCGGCAACAGTATTCCGGTCCTGATCACCACGGCGCGGGACGCCGTGGCCGACCGCGTGGCCGGGCTCGACGCGGGGGCCGACGACTATCTCATCAAGCCCTTCGACCTGGAAGAACTGTCGGCGCGCATGCGTGCCCTGTCGCGCCGCCAGGCTGGCCGCGCCGAGAGTCTGGTGCAGGTGCGCGAGGTGGTGTTGAATCCCGCCACCCACGAGGTGACCGTGGGCGGCAAGCCGGTCAACCTGTCGGCGCGCGAATTCGCGCTGTTGCACGCCTTCATGGACCGACCCGGTGTGGTGCTCTCGCGCGCCCAGCTGGAAGAAAAACTCTATGGCTGGGATGACAGCATCGAAAGCAATGCCGTCGAAGTGCATATCCATGCCCTGCGCAAGAAGGTCGGCAGCGACTTCATCAAGAACGTGCGCGGCGTGGGCTACCTGGTGCCGGCATGAATTCGGTCCGTAACAAGCTGCTGCTGTGGCTGGGCCTGGGGTTGTTCTCCATCATCCTGCTGGCCGGCGTGGCACTGTACTTCCAGGCGCGTGGCGAGGCCAACCAGATCTTCGATTACCAGATGCGCCAGATCGCGGCGTCGCTGCCGCGCCAGGCCTTCTCGCCGATCTCGCCGGGGCAGCAGTTCCCCGAGCTGGAAGACGAGATCATGATGCAGATCTGGGACAGTCGCGGCACCGTCATCTATCACTCCCATGCGCGTGGCGCCATGCCGCGCCAGGCTGAATTGGGATTTGCCAATGTGCGCGGGCCCAATGGCATGTGGCGCGTCTACAGCGCCCAGATCGGCAATACCGTGGTGCAGGTGGCGCAGCCGCAGAGCGCGCGCGACGAGATCGCCGCGCAGATGGCGGTCAAGACGGTGGGGCCACTGTTGTTGCTGTTCCCGCTCATCGGGATATTGGCCTGGGTCGCGGTCAGCCGGGGGCTGGCGCCGGTGCGCCGGGCCGCCGCCGAGGTGGCCGCACGCGACATGAACTCGCTGCAACCGCTGGCCGACGTGGGCATGCCGCAAGAGATCCAGCCGCTGACCCATGCCCTGAACGACTTGCTGGCCCGCCTCAAACATTCGACCGAAACCCAGCGCGCCTTCGTCGCCGATGCGGCCCATGAATTGCGTACCCCGCTGACGGCCCTGCGCCTGCAGGCGCAACTGGCCGAGCGCGCGGCAGACGAGGATGAACGACGCGCCGCCTTCGTCGATCTCAAGAATGGCCTGGAACGCGCGACGCACCTGGTGCATCAACTGCTGACGCTGGCGCGCCAGGAACCCGATGCCCTGAGCTTCACCGCCGTCGACCTGCGCGCCCTCCTGGGTAGCGTGGTGGGTGACCTGCTGTCGGTGGCCGAGCACGGCGGCATCGACCTGGGCCTGTCGGAGACGCAGGGGGCGGGGCGCAGCAATGAGGGGCCGTTGTGGGTACAGGGCAATCCGGATGCCCTGCGCATCCTCTTCAACAACCTGGTGGACAATGCGCTGCGCTATACGCCCGCCGGTGGCGTGGTCGATGTGGGGTTTGATTTATCCACAGCCGGATCATGTGCGGTGGTGATCCAGGACAGCGGGCCGGGCATCGCCGAGAGCGAATTGCCGCGCGTGTTCGACCGTTTCTATCGCGGCCAGCGCGCCCACGAGCCGCAGGTGGGGCGCGTGGCTTTCGGCAGCGGCCTGGGCCTGGCCATCGTGCGCCAGATCGCCGACCTGCACCGGGTGCCAGTACAACTGCGCAATACCGGTCGGGGTCTGGAGGCGCGCGTCAGCTTTCCCCTGAGTGCCGTCCCGGCCGGGTGATTTGTGTTATCCACAGTGTTTTTCACTTTATTTCCTACCTTAAGTTTGTCTTAATTTTCACTGCTTAATCTTCACTCCAACGGTTGAGACCAGCGAGGCGCGCAGAGGCGCATCGGCGGTCCCGACCATCGGTATCCAGTTCGATCAAGGAGAAGAAGATGAGCCGTCGCATTGTTTTTGTTCGTAACACTTTGGCCGTCATGATTGCCGCAGTGGTCGGCGGCAGTTATGTCTATTTTCGCGGCGCCGACCTGCCGTCGGCGCACGCGGCCGCGATCAACACCCCGCTGGTGGCCTCCAACTCCGCGCCCGCAGCCCCGGCCGGACCGCTGGTGGCGGCGGCGACCGATTTCTCGGGCATCGTCGAGCGCGCCGGTCCGGCCGTGGTCAACATCAGTGTCACCGGCAAGCTGCGCAAGGTGGCCGATGACGACGGTGGCAACGGTAGCGGCAACGGTAGCGGCAACGGGCTTGACCCCAACGATCCCTTCTACGAATTCTTCAAGCACTTCGGCCCGCAACTGCAGATGCCACAGCAGCCGCGCGTGATGCATGGCCTGGGTTCGGGCTTCATCATCTCGCAGGATGGCCTGATCCTCACCAATGCCCACGTGGTCGATGGTGCCCAGGAAGTGGTGGTCAAGCTGACCGACCGTCGCGAGTTCAAGGCCAAGGTACTGGGTATCGACAAGCAGAGCGACATCGCCGTCATCCGCATCGATGCCAAGAACCTGCCGACGGTGCAGATCGGCGACCCCACCCGCGTGAAGGTCGGTGAGCCGGTGCTGGCCATCGGGTCGCCCTACGGTTTCGATAACACCGCCACCGCAGGCATCATCAGCGCCAAGTCGCGCAGCCTGCCGGATGACAACTACGTGCCCTTCATCCAGACCGATGTGGCCGTCAATCCGGGCAACTCCGGTGGCCCGTTGTTCAACCTGCGTGGCGAGGTGATCGGCATCAATTCGCAGATCTATAGCCAGACCGGCGGCTTCCAGGGCTTGTCGTTCTCCATCCCCATCGATGTGGCCATGAAGGTGGAGCAGCAACTGGTCCAGCATGGCAAGGTGACCCGTGGCCGCCTGGGGGTGTCGGTGCAGGATCTGAACCAGGCCCTGTCGGATTCCTTCGGCCTGAAGAAGGCGCAGGGCGCGCTGGTGAGTTCGGTAGACAAGGGTAGCCCGGCCGACAAGGCGGGCGTGCAGCCGGGCGATGTGATCCTGAGCTTCAATGGTCATGAGATCGATCATTCGGTGGATCTGCCTACGCTGGTGGCCGATACCGCACCGGGTACTACCAAGCCGCTGGAGGTGATGCGTGCCGGCAAGGTGCGCACCCTCAACGTGACGGTGGGTGAGATGAAGCAGGCCAGCAACGAAGCACCGGCCAGCAAGGCCGAGAAGCAGGGCCGACTGGGCCTGGCGGTGCGTCCGCTGGAGAAGGAAGAACAGAAGCAGCTGGGTGGCCAGAACGGCTTGCTGGTGGAAGACGCCAGCGGCCCGGCGGCAGTGGCCGGCATCCAGAGCGGCGACGTTATCCTGGCCTTGAATGGCACGCCGGTGACCAGTGTGGCCCAGTTGCGCAAGCTGGCCACCGAGGCGGGCAAGAACGTGGCCCTGCTGGTGGAGCGCGGTGACGAGAAGATCTTCGTGCCGCTGGCCCTGAATTGATCTAAATGATTTGAACGATTTGTGATTGCAGTGGGTAGTACCGGTAGCAGTGTGTAGTGATGAGTAGTTGGAAATTGTAGTGAGTAGCCTGTAGTACGTGGTAACAAGCAGTGAGGGATTGGCCGGACATGCGCGAGCGTGTCCGGCCCTTTTTCATTGGGCCGATGGCGGCGGTGGCGGTTCGCCGCGCCACTGGTCGTGGCTGTGGTCGCGTTCCATGGCGGCACGGTCGCCGGCGAACATGGCCTGCAATTCCTCGCGCGCCTGTACGGCCATCGAAACCATCTGCGCCTGGTTCTTGTAGTGCGGGTAGAGCGCTTCCAGGCTCTTGATGTTGTGGGCGCGGAATTTCATCGCGGCTTCACGGGCGCGATAGGCGCCGAAGTCCAGTTGTTCCAGCACCTGGCGGCCCATGTGCAGGGCGCTCTCGAAGGTCTCGCGCTCCAGCACCGTCACGCCCCGGTCCATGAGATCGTAGTAGTGGGTGACGTTGCGCGCCCGCGCGGCGATCTGCAGTTGCGGGAATTCCTCGCGTACCTTGTCCACCATCTCCAGCGCGGCCTGGGCATCGTCGATGGCGATCACCAGGACACGCGCCTTGGCAGCACCGGCGGTGCGCAGCAGGTCGATGCGGGTGGCGTCGCCATAGAACACCTTGAAGCCGAACTTGCGCAGGAAGTCGATCTGGTCCGGGTCATGATCCAGCACGGTGGCGCCGATGCCGTTGGCCGCCAGCAGGCGTCCGACGATCTGGCCGAAGCGGCCGAAGCCGGCGATGATGACTTCGTGGTCTTGCGGATCGATCTTGTCTTCCGGGCGGCGATTGCCACCTGCCAGCCAGCGCACCAGCAGGCGGTCATGCACCAGCAGCAGCAGGGGCGTGATCAGCATCGACAGGGCCACGACCACCACCAGCAGCGAGGAAGTCTCGGGCGTCAACACCTTGGCCGTGACGGCCGCGCCGAAGACGATGAAGGCGAATTCCCCACCCTGCGAGAGCAGGAAGGCGAAGAACAATTGCTGTCCGCGCGGGATGCCGAAGCAGCGTCCGAGCAGCCACATCACGCAGGTCTTGATGGCCAGGAATCCCGCGACCAGGCCGATGATGCGCCAGGGTTGCGCGAGGAACACGCCGAAGTCCACCGACATGCCCACGGCGATGAAGAACAGGCCCAGCAGCAGGCCCTTGAAGGGTTCCAGGTCGCTCTCCAGGGCATGGCGGTATTCGGAGTCGGCCAGCAGCACGCCGGCCAGGAAGGTGCCCAGTGCCATGGACATGCCCACCGATTGCATCAGCAGGCAGGTGGCGATCACCAGCAGCAGGGCAAAGGCGGTGAAGATCTCGCGCATGTCGGTCTTGGCGATGATGCGCAGGATGGGGCGGATCAATACCCGACCGCCAAGGATGAGCAGGGCAATCACCAGCACCACCTGACCCGCATGCAGCCAGCCCTGGCCGCTGCCCTGGGTGGCGGCCACGCCCAGCAGCGGCACGGCAGCCATCATGGGAATGGCGGCGATGTCCTGGAACAGCAGGATGGAGAAGGCTGCCGAGCCGGCCGGGGTGGCGGTGAGCTTGCGCTCGCCCAGCGTGGCCAGGGCGATGGCGGTGGAGGACAGCGACATGCCGAGTGCGGCGATGAGGCCGATGCGCCAGGGTACGCCCACCACCAGCGCGGCGGCAAACAGGGCCAGCGACACCGCGGCGACCTGGATGCTGCCCCAGCCGAAGATGGAGCGGCGCAGCGCCCACAGGCGCTTGGGATCGAGTTCCAGGCCAATCAGGAACAGCAGCAGCACCACGCCGAACTCGGAGAATTCGAGGATGTGCTTGACCTCGGTGATCAGGCGCAGCCCCCAGGGGCCGATGACGATGCCGGCCAGCAGGTAGCCCAGCACCGCGCCCAGGCCCAGGCGCTTGGCGATGGGGACGGCGGCCACGGCGGCCAGCAGGTAGACCAGGGCGATGAGCAGTTGTTCATCCATGGCGGTATCCAGTGGGGAGAGGGGAGGTCATGGGGACAATCATGGGGGAGATACGGTGATGCGGGATCCTGCCTGCAGGCCTGCCAGGTAGCGTTCGACGTGCTGCTGGAACTCGACCGGCGGCACGTGATGGGCACCGTGCAGGATCAGCGGGTCCTGCCACTGCATGCCGCACAGGCGCGCAGTCTGCTGGTAGGGCGGCAGGAAATCGGCGAAGGGATGGCCATGGCGCCCGGTGCCGCTGTAGGCGGTGGCTTCGCCGCCGGTGGAAGCCACCAGCCACAGGCGCTTGCCCTGCAGGGCGTGGCCGTCGTGGCCGAAGGCCCAGCCACGCGCCAGTACCTGTTCCAGCCAGAGCTGCTGCAGGGCCGGCATGCCGTACCAGTGGATGGGATGCTGCAGCACCACCAGGTCGGCCTCGGCCAGCAATTGCTGCTCGTGGGCCACGTCGATGTGGAAGTCCGGGTAGTGCTCATACAGGTCATGGATGAGCACGTCCGGCAGGCGCGCGGCCGAGTCCAGCATCAGGCGGTTGGTGCGCGAGAGCTCGGCGGCAGGATGGGCGTAGAGGATCAGGGCCTTGGGCATGAGGAGTGGACCGGGGCTGGACGGGTGTTGGCGGCTGGCAGATGAAATTGGCCGGAACATGCTGGGCCTGGTTGTTGTCTGCCAGGATGAGGGAAAGGAGTTTGCCACGAAAGCAGCGCGCACGGCTTGTATGAAACTGCTGGCCGCTGCCCTGGCCGATCTCCTTGACGGCGGCCCCGTGGGTGCCCAAAGCCGGGTAATGCGCTTATACTCAGCCACTCCCCGGGTTCTCCGTCGCACCATCGCACCCGGCTCTTGCAGCCCTGGTCGATGACGCTCGCCGTAGTACATCCATCTTGATTACAGATTGCAGCCATGTCCGACATCCAAGACTCCGAAGCCAACCTGCCCCCTGAACGCACCCCGGCGCAGCCCGCCAATCCGGTGAAGCCCGCCGCTGCCGCTACAACCGCCACCACCCGTCCCGC
>QFZN01007785.1_pt1 | contig 38117 bp, 37 predicted proteins | sample 1740101 | NCBI WGS metagenome assembly QFZN01 (sample SAMN09210849, study PRJNA391713) | Ciliate metagenome, whole genome shotgun sequencing project. | isolation source: combination of 50 Heterometopus sp. ciliate cells from an enrichment culture... | host: Heterometopus sp. ...
CGCATCAAGATATCCCTTGGCTCACGTAGCCCCATTGAATATCGGGAGAGCCTTGGATTTGCGGCTTAAACCAGTCCAAGTTTTACGCCGCACCCCCATCTCCGGCCTGAAGAAAGGCAGGGCCGAACGGATGTTGACGTTGTCGCGATGGGCATTGCCCGCCGCCCAGACATGGAGGACGTTGGTTTCCCTGGCGACGTCGGCGGCGGCGTCGAGCCAGGATTTCTTGCCCCCGCCCTGCAGTCGTTGATAGGCCTCGCCAACGCCACCGATCGTCCCGAAATCGTCACGCTCATCCGGACTGCCCCAGCTGCTGTTGATGGCACGCACGCCCGCCGCAGCGAGGTTGCCATAGGCCGCCTTGAAGTAGTTGTAGTCCATGTTCACGCCATACACCGACCCATCGGTGCCGTTGCTGTTGGTGATGTGGTAGTCGCTGCCAAAAGCCACGCCCATCATGCCCAAGCCATTCCTGGCGGCGGCGATGGTACCGGATACGTGACTGCCGTGGTTATCGTTGACCGCGCTCTTGGCGCCGGTGGTATTGAACGCATCGCCGGCTTTCCACTCGCGATCGCTGTCATCCCTCTGCGCGCCATCATTGGCATAGACGCCCGTCACGGACAAGGCCTTGATAGCGCGACCGGCAAACTCCTGGTGGCTCAACAGCAACCCCGAATCAACCGCCCCCAGCTTGACGCCACGGCCACTGAAACCGGCGGCGTAGGCATGTTGCGCATTCATGGCACCCAGGCCCCAGTCACTCTTGAATTCCTCGGCGCCGGCCCAGCTGGCGACGGCGGCGTTCTTGTCGTCGCTGCGCGTACCGTCGTAGTTGACGAAGCTCTGCGCACTGGCCGTCATGCCCAAGGCCGGTGCCAGCGTCATCAGCACGGCGCAGTACAGTTGCTGCTTCCTGAAAGTGGGCGCGACCTTGCGCGCACGGGCTATCCTTGCGGTTTTCTTGATGTTCATTCCCTGCCCTGATGTCTTTAGAATTGGAACAGCTTCGCGCGGCAGATCACTGCTGCCGCTGTCCTTGTCTTGCTTGTCGCCGGGGGTGCTGAGATGGCGACCAATCTGGTATGCCCCGTGTCACCGATACCGGTGGTGAGCGACACTTGACAAGGCCACAGGCGGTGGCGACGGCGATGCCCGACATCGCCTTCGACAGGACGCGTCCCTCTTCCATGGAGTCTCCCTTGACGTCCCGTTTTGATTGTCCGGGGCAGCGTCATCGCGCCGGCCCACTTGTTTATTGGGGAGGGATTGTCCGGTCCTGAATCAACTCTTAAAATTGTCTATTGGTACAGCATGACTGGATAATTGCTGTCGATGCGGGACTTGATCGAGGCTGTCAGTGGCCACCAGGGCGGCGGCATGCTGTCCGTTGGGGATGTCAGCACGTGAGGTATCCGCGCAACCCGCCGCCTCCTGCGAGCGTTGCGCGAAGGCCGGTAAACGCCACGCGGCCGCTGCAAGAGCGGCCGCATGACGCGTTTGAGCGCATCAACGCAGGATCAGAAGCGCCAGCTAGCCTTGACCGACGCCGACTGGTTGATGAAGCCGCTACGCCCTTCTGCATCGAAACGCAACAAGATGTCTGCCGCCTTCTGCAGCTTGAAGCGATAGCTCACGCCGCCCTTTAACAGCCAGGGCGAGTGCACCGGCCCAGACGCGGTGAAGGCCTGGCCCGGTGCCCCCGCGTAGGTGGCCACCAGTTCGTCACGGTCATTGATGAGATCGTAGCTGACCCCGAGGTAGCTGCTGACTTGCGACGACGGCGTCAGCGCGTAGTTCAGTCGCGCGCCCGTCCCGAACAACAGTGCTTCGCTACGCTTGCCCTGCACCGACAGGTTCAGATCCCCTGCCCCGCTTTCGGCGTAGGACGGACTTTGCAGTCGGGTGTAGTCGAGCTGCAGGGCTGGCACCACGCTCATGGCTTCACTCAAGGGCAGCGTGAACGATACGGTCGTCCCCAGATGCGCATGCCAGGCGTGGTAGCGGCTGCTGGCGATGCGGTTCAGGCCACCGAAGCGCATCTCGCGCGACAGCCGGTTGCCGTTGCGACCCACATCCGCCTGCCAGGTCAGCGACAGCTCGCCCAGCGGCAGGTTGCCGTACAGGGCCGCCATGTTGGACTCGATGCGACTGTTGCTGCCGGTACCGGTGATGGCGGTATTCCCGTTGGCCCGGGTGCTGGCGTAGGCATAGGACAGGCCGACGATGCCGTTCCCCAGTTCCATCTCGGCGCCGGTCGCCAGGCCCCAGGTACTGGCGCTGAAACCGGACTCACCGTCGCGGTCACCCTGGTTGCTGCGCGACTCGAAGGGCATGAGCCAGACCTGGCGATCACCGCCCGCTTCACCCGAGGACACGCCGCTGCGCCCACCTGCGCCACCGGCCTTGCCAATATCGACACGGGCGGCGATGACGCGATTCAGGGACGACATGGTGCCGCGAATGGCACTGGCGCTATCGTTCCTGGGCAAGGTCTGGCTGGCGGCACGGCGCACGCTGGCCGCGTCGGGCAGCCGACCGAGGGCAGCGCCCACCTGAGCCATGTCACCGCTGGATGCACGCTGGATGTGCTGGCTCAGCACCGGAGCAACTGGGGCTGCTGCGGCAGCGGCGATGGTGATGGGCGATGGACGGGGGGCTGGGGCTGGAGCAGGTGCAGTTTTTGCTGCTCCTGTAGTTGTTCCAGATGCTCCGTTGGCTCCATTAGCTCCAGCTGCGCCCGTACTGCCGGTTGTGGTAGTGGTGCTGCCGGTAGTGCCGGTAGTGCCGCTGGTTCCGGTGGTGCCGCTGCCGGTGGTCCTGGTGGTCCCGGCGGTGCCGCTGCTACCGGTAGTGCTGCTGCCGGTGGTGGTGCTGCCGGTGGTGGTGCTGCCGCTGCCGGTGGTGGTGCTGCCACTGCCGGTGGTGGTGCTGCCGCTGCCGGTGGTGGTGCTGCCGCTGCCGGTGGTGGTGCTGCCGCTGCCGGTGGTGGTGCTACCGGTGTCGCCGGGTGCTTCGCCTGTGGTCCCTCCTGCTATAAAGGCTGTTGCCGATGTTTCCTCTGCTGTCTGTGCGCCCGCCGGCACGCTCAGAACCGGCCCCAGTGTCAGCAGTACGGCAGCATAGAGACTATGCATGCGCAGACCAGCAGGTGGCATGATGCAGGTGCGCTTGCCCTGCTTCTTTGAATTCATCATCTTACCTTCCTCAATCTTCGGCGAGACTATCGGGAAGGTCGTCCCCTCCCCCGCCTGTGCAGTTATCCCTCCCTGCGTGCCGATTGGAACCGGCTTTTGTAAGGGAGGTATTGTCGAGGGCCACCGACTTTCTGAGCATTGTCTTTTGGTGCCGTTCAGGACGGAGGAATCTGCACCTTGATGCGTCAGCTCAGCGGCTGGAGAGAGAAGAGGAAGGAAGTGGAAGGCAGGATCGTCAGCGCCGCAGTGAGGGCGCCACACGACCAAGGAAGGATGAAGCCGCCGTCAGGGCGAGCGGCGACAGGCTGGATGCGCGGCAGAACAGGCCGAACGGGTGAAAAAAAACCGGCAGCGCGTCAAGGCGCTGCCGGTGTGAGGGTCCGCAAGGGCGAGATCAGCCCTGCTCGTCAGACCACCCCAGCCCCAGCGCCTTCTGGATGCCCACGAAGCTGCGCGTGAGATTGGCCTCGGCCTGCAACAGGTTCTGCTGGGCCGTGATCTGCTGGCGCGTGGTATCGAGCAGCTCGATCAACGTGCCCGTGCCGGCCTGGTAGCGTTGTCGCGCCAGTTCCAGGGCGCGATCGGCGGAGGCCTTGGTGCGCGCCACGGTGGCCACCGAGACACGACCATAACGGAAGCGCGACAGCGCATCCTCGGCATCGCGCAGGGCTTCCAGCACGGCCTGGCGGTATTTCAGCTCGGCTTCGTCGCGCACCTGCTCGGCTTGCGTCACCCTTGCCTTGGCGCGTCCGAAGTCGAGGAAATTCCAGCTCAGCATCGGCGCACCGAGGGCGGCGAAATCATCCAGCCGGGTCAGGTCGGAGGGGTGCGTGCCGCCCAGGCCGATGACACCGAACAACTTCAGGCTGGGATAGCGCGCTGCCTCGGCCTGGCCGATCTTGGCGGTGTCGGCGGCCAGCGTGCGCTCGGCCGCGCGCACGTCGGGACGGCGACGCAGCAGCGAGACCGGGGCGCCCACCGCGACCTGCTGCGGTGGCAGCGGCACCGGCACGATGGCGCTCAACTCGCCATCGAGCGTACCCGGCTCCTGCCCCAGCAGGGTGGCCAGCTGGTTCAGGTAGGCATCGCGTTCGGCTTGCAGCGGCACCAGGTCGGCGCGGGTGGCGTCGAGCTGGTTCTGGATGCGGATCTGCTCCAGCGCGGACGCAGTGCCACGCGCTGCGCGCTGGTCGGTCAGCCTCTGCATGTCCTGCTGTGCCTGTAGCGATTGCTCCCCCAGCGCCAGGCGCTGCTGGCGGTCGCGCAGGTTGACGTAGGCGTTGGCGACCTCGGCGGCCAGGCTCACCTGCACATCGGCCAGCGAGGCCTCGGCCGCCTGCGCGGTGGCGCCGGCGGCTTGCACGGCACGCCGGTGGCTGCCGAAGATGTCGGCTTCCCAGCTGGCATCGAAGCCCAGGCTGTACAGATTGGCGCTGCTGGGCGAGGACGACGATGAGCTGGAGCCGCCCGTGAGCGCGCCCAGGTTGGTCGGTGGCAGGCGGGCATGCGCGGCCAGTGCCGAGGCGCCGACGGTGGGGGCGGCATTGGCCTGTTCCAGGTCAAGCCCGGCGCGCGATTGCTGCAGGCGGGCGCGCGCCATGCCGACGTTGGGATTGGCGTGCAGGGCGCGTTGTACGAGGCTGTCGAGCTCGACGTCGCCCAGCCCTTCCCACCAGCGATTGGCGGGGATGGCGGCTTGGGCGGCATCGCCTGCGCGTACGAATTGCCCGCCCTGGCTGGCGTGCGGCGCGGCATCGGGCGGGCCAGCATAGTCGGGACCGAGCGCGCAACCGGCCAGCAAGGCGGCAGCCGCCAGGGCGATCAGGCGAGCGACGGGGAGAGAAGACATCGTGTTATCCATGGTCATGATCAATGGGAAGCCACCGGTGCGGCATGGGTCGGCAAGGGGCGCAGGAACAGCACCAGCGGCGTGACGCAGAGGATGGCCACGCCCAGCATCCAGAACAGGTCGGCATAGGTCATCGTCAGCGCCTGGACCTGGATGCTGGAACCCAGCAACTGGATGGCCGCATCCTGGCTGCCCAGCAGATGGCCCTGGGCGGCGATGCTCGATTGCACCAGCTCGGAATTGGCCGGCAGGCTTTCTTCCAGGCGGCGGCTGTGCAGCCAGAAGCGCTGGTCCTGGATCACCGCGATGGCCGCCAGGGCCAGCGAGCCCCCCAGGTTGCGCGCCGCGCTGTAGAGGCCGGAGGCATCACCGGCCTGCGAGGCCGGTACCGAACGGATCGCCGCCTGGTTCAGGAACAGCATGGCCAGCACCGTGCCGACACCACGCATCAACTGCGAGGCGATGAAGGAGCCGCCGTAGGACAGCGGACTGAGATCGGTCTCGATGAAGGCCGACAAGGCCAGCAGCAGGAAGCCGGTGCCCACCGCGATGCGGATATCGACCAGCCGCATCAGCATGGGCGTGAAGGGCATCATCAGGATCATCGGCACACCCGAGAGCAGCACGATCCAGCCCGATTGCAGGGAGTTGTAGCCAGCGATGCCGGAGAGGAATTGCGGGATCACATAGGCCGTGCCGTACAGCGCCACGCCGACGATCATGGCCATCATCACCACCGAGCCGAACTGGCGGTCGCGCAACAAGCGCAGCTGGATCACCGGATGGCGCGCACGCACCTGGCCGATGGCCAGCAGGATGAAGCCCAGCAAGGACGCGGCGGCCAGCCAGCGGATGTCGGGCGAGGAAAACCACTGCTCGCGCTCGCCCTCCTCCAGCACCACGGTGAGGCCACCCAGCCCCAGCGCCAGTCCGGCAATGCCGAACCAGTCGGCCTCGGCCAGTTGCTCCAGCTTGGGACGTTCATAGGGAATCGCCACCAGCAACAAGGTGATCAGCGCCGCGCCCACCGGCAGGTTGATGAAGAAGGCGTAGTGCCAGCTGACGTTTTCGGTCAGCCAGCCGCCCAGCACCGGTCCCAGCACCGGACCGAGGATGGCGGTGGCGCCGAACATGGCATTGCCCACCGGCTGCTGCGCACGCGGCAGGCGAGTGGCGATGATGGTCATGGCCGTGGGGATGAGGGCGCCGCCGGTGAAGCCCTGGCCGACGCGGCCCACGATCATCATCGGCAACGAGGTCGACAGGCCGCAGGCGATCGAGAACAGCGTGAACAGGGTCGCCGCCGTGAGCAGCAGCACGCGCAGTCCCAGCAGGCGTTCCAGCCAGGCCGACATGGGGATGATGACGATCTCGGCCACCAGGTAGGCGGTGGCGATCCAGGTACCCTCCGTGCCGGAGGCGCCGATCTCGCCCTGGATGGTGGGCAGCGAAGAGTTGACGATGGAGATGTCCAGCGTCGCCATCAGCGCGCCCAGCGTACCGGCAGCCACCGCCAGCCAGGCGGCGGCATCGGCCTTCTCGCCGACAGGCTTCACGAGCGCCTGGGGCTGGGCGGGAGTGGCGCTGCTCACTGCGACTCCTTGCCGGCGCTCTTGCCGGTGGCGTTGGCTTCGCTGTTGCGCTCGCGTTGCGCGCGCAATGCATCCTTGGCGGCGATGGTGTTGACTTCCACCGTCACCGACAGCCCGGCTACGAAGCTGCGGGTGTCTTCGGGGGAGGCATCGATGGCGATGCGGACCGGTACGCGCTGGACGATCTTGGTGAAGTTGCCGGTGGCATTCTGCGGCGGCAGCAGCGAGAACTGTGCCCCGGTACCGGGGGCGATGCTCTCCACGTGCCCCTGGAATTCCACGCCCGGCAAGGCATCCACCTTGACCACGGCGGGCTGGCCGATGCGCATGATGCCGATCTGTGTTTCCTTGTAGTTGGCGGTGATGTAGAACCGGGTCGGCACCACCGTCATCATGCGCGTGCCGGCGGCGACGTACTGGCCCACGCGCACCTGCTTGTCGCCGATGCGGCCATCGACGCTGGCACGCACTTCGGTGGAGCCGAGGTTGACGCTGGCGGCATCGAATTGCGCGCGGGCGGTCTCGCCTTGCGCCTGCGCCTGGCGCACCTGGGCCTGGAGCGAGCGCACGCGCAGTTGGGTCGCCTCCAGCGCGGCGCGGCGGGCGGCAACGGTGGTGCGGGACTGGGCCTGCTGGTTACGCAGCGTGGTCAGGCGTTCGCGGGTCTCGGCGCCGGAGGCAGCCAGCGGCGTGTAGCGCTCCACTTCGCTGCTGGCGAAGCGGGCATCTTCCTCGGCGGCGGCCAGTTGGGCGCGGGCCTGGTCGATGGCAGCCTGCTGTTCGGCCAGCTGTGCGCGGGCGGCTTCCTCGCTGGCGCCAGCGGCGTCGATCTGTGCCTTGGCTTGCGCGGTTTGCGCCGAATAGTCACGGGCGTCGATGCGGACCAGGGGCTGGCCGGCCTTGACGATCTGGTTGTCGGCCACCAGCACCTGTTCCACGTAGCCCGATACCTTGGGCGATACCGTGACGCTGTCGGCGTAGACGAAGGCATCGTTGGTACTTTCCAGGTACTTGCCGCGGAACTGGTAGTACAGGATCCAGGACGCCACGATCACCAGCGCCACCACCATCAGGGTGCGCAGGATGAGGCGGGCGCGTGGGTTCTTGCGTTTCCTGGGGGCATCGGCCGGAGCATTCTGCCCAGGCTGCGGGGCGGTGGCATCATTGTGGGCGGGTATGGCGTCTGTCATCTTTTTTGTCCTAATATCGGGGCGATGGTTGATTCAGTTCAACGACCGATGAAATTAATGAGGTACCATATGATATGGTATCTGGAAAAAACATGTCTACAGGCTTTACACACGATCACACTCAGGCCGCCGAGGCTCTGCGCGACTTCTACCTGCGCTCGCACCGGGCGCTGGACAAGCTCATGAGCGCCGAAGGCTCGTCGCTGGCGCGCACCAAGATCCTGGGGCATATCGACCGCAACAGTCCGGTCCGCTCGACCGACCTGGCCGCCGCGTTCGGCTTTGCACCGCGCACCATCACCGAAGCGGTGGATGCGCTGGAACGCGACGGCCTGGTGGTACGCAGCAGCGACAGCGGTGACAGGCGCGTCAAGCACATCGCCTTGACCGCGCTGGGCAAGGAAGTGCTGCGCTCGACGGAGCCGCTGCGCAATAGCTTCATCGAAGGCTTGTTTTCGGCGATCTCGCCGGAGGAAACCCGGGTACTGGCGCAGGTGCTGGGCAAGCTCAACGGCCGCCTGGCCGAGCTGGAGCAGGTCTATTCGGAATCGGCGCCGACGGCAGCCAGTGAGGGGGCGGGGAAGCGGGGACGCAAGAAGGCAGGCGCGGACTGATGCCCGCGTCATATCGCCGGGATGTCGCCAGCGTCACGCGAACGCTGGCGAATCAGGACAGCAAAGGCTCAGCGATCGGCGAAGCGATCGGTGGCCGCGATCAACTGGTCGAGGATGCCGGGCTCGTTATAGGCGTGACCGGCGCTGTTGATGAGATGCAGCTCCGAACCCGGCCAGGCCTGGTGCAGGTCCCACGCCGATTTGGCCGGCGTGGCCAGGTCGTAGCGCCCCTGCACGATCACGCCGGGGATGCCCTCCAGGCGAGCCGTATTGGCCAGCAGCTGGCCCTCTTCCATGAATCCCTTGTGATAGAAGTAGTGGTTCTCGATGCGCGCAAAGGCCAGCGCGAATTGCGCATCGTTGAAGGAATCGATCAAGCGTTCGTCGGCCACCAGGGTGATGGTGCTGGCTTCCCAGCGACTCCAGGCGCGTGCGGCCTGCAGCTTGGCCGCCTCGTCCGCGCCGGTGAGGCGCTGGCGGTAGGCATGCACCAGGTTGCCCCGCTCGGCCACGGGGATGGGGGCGAGGAATTCATCCCAGCGATCCGGTGCCATCCACGAGGCGCCCTCCTGGTAGTACCAATCCAGCTCGGCCTGGCGCAGCAGGAAGATGCCGCGCAAGACCAGCTCGGTCACGCGCTGCGGATGCGTCTGCGCATAGGCCAGCGCCAGCGTGCTGCCCCACGAGCCACCGAAGACCTGCCAGCGCGCGATGCCCAGCTTCTCGCGCAGTCGTTCGATATCGGCCACCAGGTCCCAGGTGCTGTTGGCGTCGAGATTGGCATGCGGCAGCGAACGACCGCAACCGCGCTGGTCGAACAGCACGATGCGGTATTTCTCCGGATTGAACAGCCGCCGGTGCGACGGACCGCAACCGCCGCCTGGGCCACCGTGCAGGAACACCACCGGCTTGCCCTGCGGATTGCCGCACACTTCCCAGTACACGCTGTGCCCGTCGCCGACATCCAGCAAGCCGTGATCGTAAGGCTCGATGGGGGGATAGAAACTACGCAGCGCAGCGCCGGTATCAGGTGCGGTAGAGGTCATCAGCGGATCCTTGAGGAGGAAAAAATAAAAAGCAGAGTTGGCAGTATAGAGCCTGGATCAAGATCCTTCATTTTCCGTCACTCGACTACCAGTTCCGGATTGTTCTTCACTTCATTGAGGACGAAGAAAGAGCGCAACTGGCGCACGCCCGGCAGGCGCAACAGCGTATTGGCATGCAGCCGGTTGAAGGCCTGCAGGTCCTTCACGCGCAGCTTGATCCAGTAGTCGAACTCGCCGGCCAGCAACAGGCACTCCTGCACAGCCGCAATCTCGCGCACCGCCTTCTCGAACTCGGCAAAGCTCTCCGGCGTGGACCGGTCCAGTACCACACCCACCGTCACCAGCACCGGCAGGCCCAGCTTCTCGGGATCGAGGATGGCCCGCACCTCCTTCACATAGCCCTCGTCCATGAGGCGTTTGGTGTGGTTCCAGCAAGCCGTGGCGCTCATGCCGAGCTTCTTGGCCAGCTCCGCATTGCCGATGCGGCCATCCTTCTGCAGCGCCTTGAGGATGCGCTTGTCCATGCGATCTAGGGTCATGATGAATATTCCGATAATTCAAGTATTAATGAAACATCCTAAACATCAATTTCATATTGATGATTTATTGATCCTGATAATGCCATAAATTCGGAAGCACGATTTTAATGGCCAGGCGTAAAGTTGATCCCGGCGATTCGATGTGAATCGGACCATTTTCGACAATCCACCTGAACCTGAACCGGAGCATCCCATGCTGGCACTCGACAAACTCTTCCCGCGCAAGACGCTGGGCTTCTTCCCCTCCCCCATCCACAAGCTGGAGCGCCTGTCGGCCATGCTGGGTGTGGAGGTCTGGGCCAAGCGCGATGATGTCTCCTCGGGCCTGGCCTTCGGTGGCAACAAGATCCGCAAGCTGGAGTGGCTGGTGGCCGACGCGCTGGCCAAGGGTTGCGATACGCTGGTCTCCATCGGCAACATCCAGTCCAACCACACGCGCCAGGTGTGCGCAGCGGCGGCGGCCGTCGGCATGAAGTCCTATACCGTGCAGGAAACCTGGCTGGAATGGGATGACCCGGTCTACGACAAGGTCGGCAACATCCTCTTGACCCGCATCATGGGCGGCAATCCCATCATGGGCGGCTACGGTTACTCCACCACCGAGAAGGACACCTGGGCCAAGGCCCTGGAAGAAGTACGCGCCAAGGGTGGCAAGCCCTACCCGATCCCGGCTGGCGCCTCGGATCACCCGCTGGGCGGCCTGGGTTATGCCAACTTCGCCGATGAAGTGGCGATGCAGGAGCAACAGTTGGGCGTCTTCTTCGACAACATCGTGGTGGCGACCTGTACCGGTTCCACCCAGGCTGGCATGGTGGTCGGTTTTGCCGCACAGGAGAAGCGTCGTCGCGTCATCGGCATCGATACCGCCGACGATGAAGCCATGACCCGCCGCGCCGTCACCAAGATCGCCAACGACACCTGCGAACTGATCGCCTCCAAGGGTGGCCAGCGCGTGGTGGTGCGCGATGCCGACATCGAGATCATCCCCGACTACAGCGGCCCGGCCTATGGCCTGCCGAGCGAACAGACCATCGCCGCCATCCGCACTGCGGCCGAGATGGAAGCCATGCTGACCGATCCTGTCTACGAAGGGAAATCCATCGACGGCCTGATCGACATGGCCAAGAAGGGCCACTTCAAGGGCCAGCGCGTGCTGTACGCCCACCTGGGTGGCGCACCGGCCCTGAACGCCTACTACAAGGCCTTCGAAGATCCGGAAAACCTGACCAAGCTGGCCCGCGAAGCCCGCTTCAAGGAATGATGCCGATTCCCTGGTTGCCTTAAGAACCAAGCCCGGCCTGCCCTGCGCAGGTCGGGCTTGTGTCCTTTGCGCCGCATGCAACATCGCGCTTGATCGGCATCAAAGCCCGCCGGCGCGTTCACGCGTACCTTTCGTCCATCCTCACTCGACAGGTAAAAACCGTGAAAAAAATCGTCACCATCACCGCCGCCGTGGCGGCCTTCGCTTCGTCCTTCGCTGCTCCCGTGTTCGCACAGGAAGCCCAGAGCCCCTGGCTGGTGCGCGTGCGCGCCGTCAGCCTGAACCCGGACAACAAGTCCGACCAGGTCGGTGGCACCGGCGCATCGGATCGCCTGACGATCAACTCGAAGATCATCCCCGAATTCGACATCAGCTACTTCTTCACCCCGAACATCGCCGCCGAACTGATCCTGACCTATCCGCAAAAGCAGGACGTGCGCCTGGATGGCAACACCATCGGCAGCTTCAAGCACCTGCCGCCGACCCTGACGCTGCAATACCACTTCATGCCTGAAGCCACCTTCAGCCCCTACGTCGGTGCAGGTATCAACTACACCCGCATCTCCAGCGTGGAGCTGCCCAATGGCCTGCAACTGGACGGCAGCAGCATCGGTGGCGCCCTGCAGTTCGGCGTCGACTACAAGATCGACAAGAACTGGCTGATCAACTTCGACGTCAAGAAGGTCCAGATCTCCAGCGACGTGAAGAACGCCTCTGGCGTGAAGGTCAGCAACGTCCGGATCGACCCGTGGCTGATCGGTGTTGGCGTGGGCTACCGCTTCTAAGGTGTCCTTGCCGCACCCAACCGGCGCGATCCGTCATCCCTGATGACTGGTCGCGTTGTTTTTTGGGATCAGCGCAAGCGCCCCAGCTCGCCGCCATCCGCCATCCGCCAACGGCCATCTGATGCGCTCGCAGGAGCATCACACGCGGCATGCTCCCCCGTCCACCGTTCCACCGTATGAAGAGGTAAATTCGATGTCCTCGACTTCGCATACCAGCAACACTCCGGTCGCCCCTGGCGCCCCCATGCCCCACCGCAAGGTGATCCGTTCCTGGGTGATTCCCATCAGCCAGCGCAACACCGCCATCGCCCTGCTGCTCTCGGCCATCGACTTCGGCCTGTTCGGCGCCAGCCTCGCCGCCATCATCTGGGCGCCCTGGCTGCTGGCCAAGATCGTGCTCGGCGTGGTCAATGGCTTCGTCATCGGCCGCCTGTTCATCCTCGGCCACGACGCCTGTCACCAGGCCTTCACGCCCAACCGCAAGCTCAACACCTGGCTGGGTCGCCTGCTGTTCATGCCTTCGCTCACGCCCTACAGCCTGTGGGCCGTCGGTCACAACGTGGTGCATCACGGCTATACCAACCTGAAGGGTTTTGACTTCGTCTGGCAACCACGTTCGCTGGAGGAATTCCAGGCCCTGCCGCGCTGGCGTCGCCAGGTAGAGCGCCTCTACCGCAGCGGTTTCGGTCCCGGCCTGTACTACATGATCGACATGTGGTGGAAGCGCATGTACTTCCCCTCGAGGAAGCAGATGCCCACCCGTCGCGCCGAATTCATGTGGGATGGCGCCCTGGTGACCGCCGTGGCAGCCGTCTGGATCGGTGGCCTGGCCTGGGCCGCGCAAGCCACCGGACAATCGTTCTGGACCCTGCTGGCGACCGGCTTCATCCTGCCCATCCTGTTCTGGAAGGCCATGATCGGCTTCGTCGTGTATGTCCACCATACCCACACTTCGGTGGCCTGGTATGAAGACAAGGTCACCTGGGCGGCTGCACAACCCTTCGTGTCCACCACCGTCCACCTGACCTTCAGCCGCGGCTGGGGCGCCCTGCTGCATCACATCATGGAGCACACCGCGCACCACGTGGACATGAGCGTTCCGCTGTACCGCCTCAAGCAGGCCCAGAAGAAGCTGGAAACCATGCTGCCCGGCCGCATCGTGATCCAGCGCTTCTCCTGGCGCTGGTACTTCGACACCGCACGTCGCTGCAAGCTGTATGACTTCAAGCGCCTGTGCTGGACCGACTATCGTGGTCGCCCCACCAGCACGCCGCTGCCAATGCCCGAAGTCAGCCGTGCTACTGCCGAAGCCTGATCAGAATCCTGATCACCAGGCAGCAAGCCTCTGAAGTTTCAACAACAAGACGGTCGCATGGAAGGGCAATCGCGGGTCCCCGGTAAACCCCGTGATACCGCCCACTTTCCCCCATCAAGGCCGCGCATCCACCGCTTCCTCGCACTTCCTCAGCCTGCTGTTGCCGTGCAACACAAATGCCGTGCAGGCGACCCCGATTTACTTTCGTGATGTTTGATCTGAGACAAGAAATGCCGTCTGTTTCAGGAATATCGTGCCACGTATCCGGTTGTGCAGACTTAGAATCGAGCCATTCGATTGCAACATGTCTGCCGGGAACTTCGTATGAACCAGCCTTGCCACTCCTCGTCTCCAGCCGCGCCGACCAACGGCGCTACCGCCCTGCCTCATTGCGCCTCCCTGACGGCCGCCCGTGAAGCCGCGGCCAGCTCCGCGCTGCGCAGCTGCACCGCCTGCGGCATGCACCAGTTGTGCCTGCCCATGGGACTGGACGAATCCGACATGAAACGCCTGGACAAGATCATTGGTCGCCGCAAGGTGGCGCGTGACGACTTCCTGTACCGCATCGGCGATCGCTTCACGGCGCTCTATGCGGTGCGTGTGGGCCACTTCAAGACCTACCAGGAAAACCTCGATGGTGACCGCCAGATCACCGGCTTCCAGATGCCTGGCGAACTGCTGGGCATGGATGCCATCAGCACCGAGCACCATCAATGCGATGCCGTGGCCTTGCAGGACAGCGAGGTCTGCGAAATCCCGTTTGCCCGCCTGGAGCAGCTGTTTGGCCAGATCCCGCACCTGCTGCGTCACTTCCACCGCATCATGAGCCACGAGATCACCAGCGAACAGAACGTCATCATGCTGCTGGGGAACATGCGCGCCGAACAGCGCTTCGCGGCCTTCCTGGTGAACCTGTCGTCACGCTATGCGGCACGCGGCTACTCGTCGACCCGCTTCCAGTTGCGCATGACGCGCCAGGACGTGGGCAACTACCTGGGCCTGACCATCGAGAGCATCAGCCGCCTGATCTCCAAGTTCCGCAAGCAGGGCTTGCTGGCCGTGGAGCAGCGTGATGTGGAAGTGGTGGACCTCGCGGCCCTCAAGCGTCTGGCGGCAGGCATGGAAGCCGGCAGCGCCAGCGCACCTGCACCGGCACGCAGCGCCAGCTGATCTCCTTCACGCAGCGTAGCGCCCGCTACGCAAAATGGCGCAGGCGCTCCTTGGGCAGCGCCCGCGTCAGCCTTACGGCCAGCAGGCCGCAGACGGCAAAGCTTCCCCAGAAACAGAAGAATCCGATGGTATAAGCACCCAGTGCCTGCCATTCATGGCCGGTGGCCAGTGCCAGGTCATCAGGACTGAAGACCGAAAAAAACACGCCTTCGGCCGCGATGGCCATGAGGAAAGCCATCCAGATGACGATGGCGATATTGCGTTGCTGTTTGCGCATTGCTGTCTCCTTCACGTTATTCATCCGTGGACTGCCGGTCTTTGAGCCGGCTTCGGTCTCAGCTTAGCGCATTATTCGGCCGGTGCGTAGGCCTCGGCATTCATTTCGATGCTGCGCTGTTGCGGCCATGCCCATCCACCGTGCAGGCGCCAGGCGTGGCTGCCATCCTCGGCGACCAGGCGCCAGCGGGCCTGTTCCATTTCTTCCATCGGCAGCGAGAAGCTGCCATCGGCCGCCGGACGCACGACCAGGGTGCGATCCTTGGCAGGCTGGGTCGGATGCACCAGGTTCAGGATCAGGGTGCGGCCTTCCTCTCCGACAGGTGCGGTTTCCTTCATGAACAGGCGGCCCTGCAGGGTACTGGAGGCCGGGTCGTATTTCATGTCGATGGCCGCGCCCAGGCGCTGGGCTTCATGGTCGCGGCGCAGGTCCTTGTTGATGGCCTTGCCTTGCTTGTAGTAGTCATCGGCGACCAGGGCGTCAGCCCGCGAGAAGGCCAGCCACACCGTGAACAGGCCGGCCACCACCACCACGGCCGGACCGGACATCAGGAGCCAGGGCCAGCGATGGCGGTACCAGGGGATGGTCGAGGGATGCTTGGATGACATGGCTTGCATGATTTCCTCTCTGTGTAGACGTTTCAATTCAATCAGGGACGTGGCACCAGGAACACCGCCTTCTCGCTCACATGCAATGCGGGATTGTCCTCTGACTGCAATTCGATATGGATCTTGTTGGAGCCGGGCTCGCCCACGCCATGCGGCACGCGCACCCGGATCGGCACCGACTGCGTCAGGGTCGCCGCCACATCGACCGGCCCGGCCGGATCCACGCTGATGCCGGCCAGTCCGGTGGCCGTGATGCGATAGCGGTGGCCATGCTCGTCGGTGTTGATGATCTGCAGGCGATAGACGTTCTCGATGATGCCGTCCTCGACCTCGCGCCCCATGGAACCGCGATCACGGATCACATCCAGCTTCAGCGGTGTACGCACCAGCAGGGAGCCGGCAAACAGGGCAATGACCGCGCCCAGGATGGTGCTGTAGATCAGGATGCGCGGACGGAACAGGCGACGCCGGATGCCGGCCGTCGAGAAGCCCTGCTCCAGTGCATTCTCGGTCGAGTAGCGGATCAGCCCGCGCGGGCGCTTGATCTTGTCCATGACGCTGTCGCAGGCATCCACGCAGGCCGCGCAACCGATGCACATGTATTGCAGGCCCTGGCGGATATCGATGCCGGTGGGGCAGACCTGTACGCACATCGTGCAATCGATGCAATCGCCGGCACGGGCGCCACCTTCGAGCTTGGCGGCCTTGGCCGCCGGCATGCGTGGCTCGCCACGGGCACCGTCATAGGTGATGACCAACGAATCGCGGTCGAACATGGCGCTCTGGAAACGGGCATACGGACACATGTACTTGCAGACCTGTTCGCGCATCCAGCCGGCGTTGCCATAGGTGGCAAAACCGTAGAAGACGATCCAGAACATTTCCCAGGGACCGAGGGCGAAGCTGCCCATCACCGGCAGCAACTCGCGGATCGGCGAGAAATAGCCGACGAAGCTGATGCCGGTCCACAATGCCACGACACCCCATGCCAGGTGCTTGGCGGTCTTGCGCCAGGCCTTGTCGAACGACAGTGGCTGGCGATCCAGGCGCATGCGGGCGCTGCGATTGCCCTCGATGCGCCGCTCGATCCACATGAAGATCTCGGTGTAGACCGTCTGCGGGCAGGCATAGCCACACCAGACCCGGCCGGCAATGGCGGTAAACAAGAACAGGCTGAAGGCGCAAATGATCAGCAGCGCCGCCAGCCAGATGAAGTCCTGCGGCCACAGTACCAGGCCGAACAGGTAGAACTTGCGGGATGCCAGGTCAAAGAGCACGGCCTGGCGACCGTTCCAGTCTATCCACGGCAGGCCGTAGAAAACCAGCTGGGTCAGAAAGACACAAAGCCAGCGCAAGCTGGCAAAGCGTCCCTGGATTTCGCGCGGATAGATCTGCTCGCGCGCCGCATACATGCGGATGACGGCGTAATCGTCCTGCGTGCCGCCGCCGCTGGTGGGTGGCGGATCCGTTTCCTGTTGCTGCCTCGGTGTCTTGACTGCCTTGTCCATGCTCTTTCCTGCCCTGCCGTCGTTGGGTTGCGTCTTGCCTGTGGTACGCAGCGACGCGCTTTACTGTCACCGCCGGGAACCGCGCAGGTCTGCGCCTGCTTCGATCCCGGCGGACCGGTCCTGCATCTTAATTACTTGACTTACTTGGCCCCAGCATTGCTGGGCATGTTGGAGAGACTCCAGATGTAGGCGGCCAGCACATGCACCTTGGGCTCGCCGAGGAATTCACCGAACGCGGGCATGGTGTTGTTGCGGCCCTTGTTGATGGTTTCCTTGATGGTGTCGATGCTGCCGCCATACAGCCAGATCTTGTCCGACAGGTTGGGCGCGCCGATGGCCTGGTTACCCTTGCCGCCCGCACCGTGGCAGGCCATGCAGACACCGAACTTGCTCTTGCCCAGCTCGGCCTTGATCGGGTCGTGGGTCGAATCAGACAGGCTCAGCACGTAGTTGGCGACGTTGTCGACATCCTTGTCGCTGCCCAGTGCAGCGCCCATCGGCGGCATCACGCCGTGACGGCCCTTCAAGATGGTTTCCTTGATGATTTCAGGGGTACCGCCATGCAGCCAGTCGTCGTCGGTCAGATTGGGATAGCCCTTGTTGCCACGGGCGTCCGATCCGTGACACTGCGCGCAGTAGGTCAGGAACAGGCGTTCGCCAATGGCATGCGCCTTGGGATCGGCGGCCACCACCTTGAGGTCCTGCTGCATGTAACCCTCGTAGAGCGGCATGTACTCGGCCTCGGCCTTCTTGACGTCGGCATCATGCTCGCTGGTGGAATGCCAGCCCAGCACGCCGGCGAAGTTGCCCAAGCCGGGATAGGCCACCAGGTAGCCGATCGAGAACACGATGGTGAGGTAGAACATCCACATCCACCAGCGCGGCAGCGGGTTGTTCAGCTCGGTCAGGTCTTCGTCCCAGACGTGGCCGGTGGTGGAACCCGCCACCGGCTGGTCGCCCTTCTTGACCTTCCAGTTGGACTGCTGCCACAGCAACAGGGCGCAACCGGCGATGCCCAGCACGGTCAGGACGATGATCCAGATATTCCAGAAACCACTGGTGAAATCAGCCATGGCGCACCTCCTTGTCGCTGCCCTGTGCAGCAGGCTGGCCAATATCGCCATCGGCAAACGGAATCATCTCGGCTTGCGAAAAGTCGGCTGGCTTGTGGCTGACATAGGTCCACCAGAGGATGCCGGCAAAGGTGAGGAAACTGATCAGGGTGATCAGGCTGCGTGGATCGGTGATGAATTCAATCATGGTCTTATCTCTCCGCCTTGATCAGCACGCCCAGGCCTTGCAGGTAGGCGATCAGCGCATCCTGTTCGGTCTTGCCGACCAGTTCGGCCGGGGCGTTCTTGATGTCTTCTTCGGTGTACGGATCGCCGATGCGCTTCAAGGCACGCATGCGCGCGACGATGTCGTAGTCATCCAGCTTGTTCTGCTCCAGCCACGGGTAGTAGGGCATGTTCGATTCCGGCACCACGTCTCGCGGGTTGTGCAGGTGGGCACGATGCCATTCGTCGCTGTAGCGGCCGCCTACGCGGGCCAGGTCGGGACCGATGCGCTTGGAACCCCATTGGAAGGGGTGGTCATAGACCGACTCACCCGCGACCGAATAGTGGCCATAGCGTTCGGTCTCGGCGCGCAGCGGACGGATCATCTGCGAGTGGCAGTTGTAGCAGCCCTCGCGGATGTAGATATCGCGTCCGGCCAGGCGCAGCGCCGAGTAGGGCTTCAGGCCCGCGATCGGCTCCGTGGTCGACTTCTGGAAGAACAGCGGCACGATTTCAGCCAGGCCACCGACGCTCACCACCAGCAACACCAGGGCAATCAGCAGCCAGGGGTTCTTCTCAATCCATTCATGCGAAAACTTCATCATTTCCCCCAATTAGTGCGCAGCGTTGGTCGCGGCGGGAATCGGTGCGACAGCCAGCGTGGTGCCGCGCATCGTGCGCCAGGTGTTGTAGGCCATCACCAGCATGCCGGACAGGTACATCAGGCCGCCCATCAGACGGATGACGTAGTACGGATAGGTGGCCTTGACGCTTTCCACGAAGGTGTAGGTCAGGGTGCCGTCGGCGTTGACCGCACGCCACATCAGGCCCTGCATCACACCGGCAATCCACATCGAAGAGATGTAGAGGACGATGCCGATGGTAGCCACCCAGAAGTGGATCTCGATCAGGTCCTTGCTCCACATCTGGGTCTTGCCCGACAGACGCGGAATCAGGTAGTACATGGACCCCATGGTGATGAAGCCGACCCAGCCCAGGGCACCGGAGTGGACGTGACCGATGGTCCAGTCGGTGTAGTGGGACAGCGAATTGACGGTCTTGATGGCCATCATCGGACCTTCGAAGGTGGACATGCCGTAGAAGGACAGCGACACCACCAGGAACTTCAGGATGGGATCGGTGCGCAGCTGGTGCCAGGCGCCCGAGAGGGTCATCATGCCGTTGATCATGCCACCCCAGGACGGTGCCAGCAGGATCAGCGAGAACACCATGCCCAGCGACTGGGTCCAGTCAGGCAGTGCGGTGTAGTGCAGGTGGTGCGGACCGGCCCACATGTAGGTGAAGATCAGTGCCCAGAAGTGGACGATGGAGAGGCGATAGGAATAGACCGGGCGGTTGACCTGCTTGGGGATGAAGTAGTACATCATGCCCAGGAAGCCGGCGGTCAGGAAGAAGCCCACCGCATTGTGACCGTACCACCACTGGATCATCGCATCCTGTGCGCCGCTGTACATGGAGTACGACTTGGTCAGGGTGGCCGGCATGGTCATGCCGTTGACGATGTGCAGGATGGCCACGGCAATGATGAAGGCACCGTAGAACCAGTTGGCCACGTAGATGTGCTGCACCTTGCGTTTCATGAGCGTGCCGAAGAACACCACGGCATAGGCGACCCAGACGATGGCGATGAGGATGGTCAGCGGCCATTCCAGTTCGGCGTATTCCTTGCCGCGGGTCAGGCCCATGGGCAGCGTGATGGCTGCGCCGACGATCACCACCTGCCAGCCCCAGAAGGTGAAGGCCGCCAGGAAGTCGGAGAACAGGCGGACCTGGCAGGTACGCTGGACGACGTAATACGAGGTTGCCATCAGCGCACTGCCGCCGAAGGCGAAGATGACTGCATTGGTATGCAGCGGACGAAGTCGACCGAAGCTGATCCAGGGAATCCCCATATTCAGTTCTGGCCATGCAAGCTGGGCGGCGATGATGACGCCGACCAACATACCGACTACGCCCCACAGGATGGTCGCCACCGAGAACTGGCGCACCACCGTGTAGTTGTAGCTATTTTCTTTGCTCACGAAACTCTCCCCACATTGTTGAGTACTGGTCATCGTGAGCTTACGGGGCATGGCCTCCGTGGTCATTGACGTGTATCAATTAGGGGCGGACGCTTGAGTATAAAGACAAGGAAACAACGCGATCCCAGGGTGGCGGCGCCAACACGAAACGGCCATAGCTGGCCGTCTCCATCATGCATGGTTCCAGAGCAACAGCTAGTCGCCGGCGGCCGGATCCTTGCTTGCAGCCACACTGTCATCGTCATGCAGGATGCGCATGGCTGGGCCTTCGAGATCGTCGAACTGGCCACCGTCGGAAGCCCGGAAGAAGACCCAGATCGCGACGAAGACCAGTAGCGTGCTCAGGGGAATGAGCAGGTAGAGCGCTTCCATCAGACACCTCCTGCCAGGGCGGCTTGTACGGGGGCCACGGCGGGCAGCCCATCCTTGTCGCGCGATGCACGGCTCAGCCGCAGCGCATTGCCCACCACCAACAACGAACTGAGCGACATCCCGATGGCCGACATCCAGGGATTGAGCAAGCCTAAGGCCGCCGCCGGGATCGCCACGACGTTGTAGACCGTGGCCCACGCCAGGTTCTGCCGCACGATGCGCATGGTGCGCTGGGCCATGCCCGCGCAAGCGGCCACTGCCTGCAGGCGATCGCTCATGATCACCGCATCGGCACTGACCTGCGCCAGTGCCGCGCCCTTGCCCATGGCGAAGGAGACGTCACCGGCACGCAGCATGGCGGCATCGTTGATGCCATCACCGACAATGGCCACCACCGCCCCGCCCTGCTGCAAGCCATGCACGTAGTCCAGCTTGCGCTGCGGCGTGCATGCGGCGATCACCTCGGTGATGCCAGTCTGGGCGGCCACCTCGGCGCAGACCTCGGGCTGGTCACCGCTCAGCAGCACGGTGCGCAGGCCGAGTGCGCGGAAGGCCGCCACGGTGGCCACGGCATCCGGCCGCAAGGCATCGGCCAGGTCCATGCGCGCCAGCCAGCCATGGGCGCTGCCCAGGTAGACCGCACCGGCACCCGTGACGGTATCCTGGCGGAAGATCGAGGGCAGCGGCTGCTCGCACAGCTGGGCGACAAACTGCTTCGATCCGATGCGGTGTACCACGCCATCGACCCGGCATTGCATGCCGGCGCCGGTGACCGATTCCAGTTGCATCACCTCGATGGCGTGGATGTCACGGCGCTCGGCTTCTTCCACCAAGGCCCTGGCCAGCGGATGCAGGCTGCCACGTTCCATGGCGGCCGCCAGGGCCAGCGCGCGATCTTGCGCGCCGATGCTCCACAAGGCCACCAGTTGCGGACGTCCCTGGGTCAGAGTGCCGGTCTTGTCGAAGACGATGGTATCGGCGCGACGCAGGGTTTCCAGCACATTGCCGCGTACCACCAGCGTACCTTCGCGCAGCAGGCGGTCGGTGGCGGCGGCCAGCGCCGAGGGCGTGGCCAGCGACAGGGCGCAGGGGCAGGACACCACCAGCACGGCAATGGCAGTTGCCCAGGCCCGTGCAGGGTCGATCAGATGCCAGGCCAGGAAGGTGGCGGCGGCCAGCAGCAACAGCGCCACCACGAAGCGCGAGGCCACGATATCGGCCCATTGCGCCAGCGCCGGCTTGCCCTGCCCGGCCTGCTCGGCCAGGCGGGTGATGGCGGCCAGGGTGCTTTCGCCAGTGGTACGCACGACCCGCAGCAGGACCGGCTGGCTGACATTGACGGCACCACCGGGCGCCTGCTGGCCGGGCTGGAAGGATTGCGGCCGGCTCTCGCCGGACAGCAGGGCCAGGTCCAGCTCGGCATCGCCTTCGAGCAATTCGGCATCGGCCGCCACCGTATCGCCGGGGCGCGCCAGGATCACGTCCCCCACCTGCAATTGCGACGCCGCCACCAGCGTGGTGTCACGACGGGCCGGGTAGCCCGGCACCAGCAGGGCGGACGCCGGAAAGGCCTGTTGCATGCGCTCCAGGGCCGCTGCCGACTTGCGACGCGCGGCCGCCTCCAGGTAGCGGCTGCCCAGCAACAGGAAGATGAACATGCTCACGCTGTCGAACCAGATCTCGCCTTCGCCACGCCAGGTCGCCACGGCACTGGCGATGAAAGCGGCGGCGATGCCGATGGCGACCGGCAGGTCCATGCCCGGCGAGCGCGCACGCAATCCGGCCCAGGCGCCGCTGAAGAACGGCAGGGCCGAATAGCACACGGCGGGGATGGTCAGGAACAGGCTGGCCCAGCGCATCAGCGCCATCATGTCGGGGTCCACGCCCTCATGGGTCAGGTAGGCCGGTACCGCATACATCATCACCTGCATCATGGACAGCCCGGCGATGAACAATTGCCGGAACAGGCGGCGCGCGGCGCGGCGGGCCTGCTCGCCCTGGCGCAGCGGATCGAAGGGGTAGGCGGTGTAGCCCAGGCCACGCAGGCCCTTGAGGATGGTGGAGGTCGGGCACAAGACAGGATCGCGGCGGATGTGCAGACGTCCGCTGGTCACGTTCATCTCGGCCAGCTGCATGCCCGGCAGGCGTGCCAGGTAGCGCTCGATCAGCCACACGCAGGCTGCGCAGCGCAGGCCGTCGACCGACAGCACCAGTTCCTCGGCGACATCACGAGGGTCGGCAGGCTCGCGCCCACGCAGCAGCTCGGCCTGGTCGACCAGCGCCAGTTCCGGTGGCAGCAACTGTTCAGGGTCAACGCGTGCCGACGGCACCGTGCGACGCAGATAGAAATCCTCGCAACCGCTATCGACGATCAGTCGCGCAACGCTCTGGCAACCGACACAGCACAGGTCGCGCTCAAGACCGCCGATGGCCAGGTGGAACACCTCGCCCGGCAACACCGGCTGACCACAATGGAAACACGGGGTCCCCTCCCCGCTCCCTTCGCCACGCATGTCTAACCTCCATGGGCGGGACTGACGCAGAACACGTCGATCCAGCCGTGTGCAATGCCCAGGCCGCCGAGTTCGGCGGCACGCAGCAATCCAAGCAGGCCAAAGGCCAGTACCACCAGGCCGGCCGTGCGGCGCACCAGCGGTCGCGCAGCCAGCTGGCGCAGACGCGCGCCCGACAGGCCCGCCGCCAGCAGTACCGGCAAGGTACCCGCACCGAAGGCCAGCATGGTCAGCGCACCTTGGGCAGCCGTTCCCGACATCAGGGCCGTCAGCAAGGCGCTATAGACCATGCCGCATGGCAGCCATCCCCACAGGCTGCCCAGCAGCCAGGCCTTGGCCGGCGTATCCACCGGCACCAGGCGAGCGGCCAGCGGGCGCAACATCGCCCACAGGCCGCTTCCCAGGGTTTCCATGCGCGCCATGCCGTTCCACCATTGGGTCAGGTACAGGCCCAGCAGTACCAGCACGATATTGGTCATGGCATAGGCCACCCGCTGCGCCGGCGCCAGCCAGCCCAGCACGTCGGCGCCGCGCAGCAGCCCGGCCGCGATGCCGCCGGCCAGGGCACCGGCCAAGGCGTAGCTGGACAGCCGCCCTGCGTTGTAGCAGAGCACCCGTCCCAGATCCTGCGCAAAGGCGTGGACCTGGGCACTGTTCTCGATGTGGATGGGAATGATGCGTTGCCAGCGCGAACCATCTTGCCGGGCCAGCGAGGCCACCGACATGGCCGGCACGGCATGGCGCTGCCTCGGCCCCGGCGCGGGGCCGGCCGAACTCAATGCGCCGACGATGCCGCCGCACATGCCTATGCAATGGACGCTACCCATCAGGCCCACCAGGAAGATCGGTAGCAGGTTCAACTCAGCCCCGCTCAGACCGTCTGCGAATAGCGCTGCGGGGCATCCTTGTTCTCGCCGGCAGCCTTGTCGCGTTCCTGGTTCAGGTAGCGGTCGAAGACCATGCAGATATTGCGGATCAGCAGGCGCCCCTTGGGCTCGACGGTGATCCATTCCGGCTCGATCTTGATGAGGCCGTCTTCTTCCAGTTGCCTGAGCTTGTCCATCTCGGTGGCGAAGTATTCGCGGAAGACGATGGGATAGGCGATCTCCAGCGAATTGATCGACAACTCGAAATTGCACATCAGGCGCTGGATGATCAGGCGACGCAACACGTCGTCCATGCCCAGCTGGATGCCACGGGCGATGGGCAGGGTGGCGTTTTCCAGGCGGGCGTAGTAGCCGTCCAGGGTCTTCTCGTTCTGGCTGTAGCTGCCACCCACGGCGCTGATGGCCGAGACGCCGCAGGCCACCAGGTCGGTCTCCGAATGCGTCGAATAGCCCTGGAAGTTGCGGTGCAGGCGGCCCTGCTGCTGGGCCACGGCCAGGTCATCGGTGGGCTTGGCGAAGTGATCCATGCCGATATAGACGTAGCCGGCCGCCGTCAGGTGACGGATGCACAGCGACAGCATGTCCAGCTTGCTGTCGGCGCTGGGCAGGTCTTCTTCCTTGATCTGGCGCTGGGTCTTGAACAGCTGCGGCATGTGTGCATAGTTGTAGACCGCGATGCGGTCCGGGCTGGCCGCCACCACCTTGGCCAGGGTACGCGACATCGACATCACGTTCTGCTTGGGCAGGCCATAGATCAGGTCCACGCTCACCGAGCGGAAACCGGCGTCGCGGGCGGCGCGAATGATCTCCAGCGTCTGTTGCTCGGACTGCACCCGGTTCACGGCCAGCTGGACCTCGGGATCGAAGTCCTGCACACCCAGGCTGATGCGGTTGAAACCCTGCTCGCGCAACTTGTGTACGCGCTGCACCGAGACGGTACGCGGGTCGATCTCGATGGAGTATTCACCGACATGGTCGGGCGCCAGCGTGAAGCAGCGGCGGATGTGATCCATCAGGTCACCCATCTGCTCGTCCGACAGATAGGTCGGGGTGCCACCGCCGAAGTGCAGCTGCTCGACCTGGTTCATGCCGGAAAACAGCGAACCCTGCATGCTGATCTCGCGCTTGAGGTAACTCAGGTAGAGCGCCGCCTTGGAGCGGTTCTTGGTCACGATCTTGTTGCAGGCGCAGTAATAGCAGATGGTGTCGCAGAACGGGATATGCAGGTAGAGCGACAAGGCGCGCCAGGCGCTCATGCTGCGACGGTCGGACACCGCATGCAGATAGTCGGTCACCGCGAAATCGCTGGTAAAGCGGTCTGCGGTCGGGTAGGAGGTGTAACGTGGGCCTCGCTGATCCATTTTGCGCAGCACGCTCTTGTTCATGCCGACGAGACTGGCGGATGGATGCAGGGTGGACGGATGGACGACTTGCATGCGATGCTCCTGGCCGGCCGCCACGCCGGACTGACGCGGCGCGCACATGCGCTGGGCCGCGAGCCCACCGGGCGAGCTGGTATTGAGTGGAGTTTGCAGGATAGCGGCTTCGCCATCGGGCCGCCTTGATATGCGTCAAAAGTGCCGGCAGCTTGCGTCAGGTGCCCGATCCGGGGTGTGGCGACGCAACAAGGTATCATTCTTCCCAGCAAGTCCGTCGCCGCCAGCATGATAAGGTACCGGCAGCGCCCTAACGATGACCTCGATCAAGGAGCCCCCATGAGCGCCACCCCGTCCATCCCTGCCTTGCCACCCGCCTCCCCGCTGCAGACCATCGACCCGCGCTTTGCCGCCCTGGTGGTCCCCAGCACCCACCTGGATTGCCTGCATACCGGCAGCCGCTGGACCGAGGGGCCGGTCTACCTGCCCGCCACCGATGAACTGGTCTGGAGCGACATCCCCAACAATCGCCTGTTGCGCTGGTCCGAAGGCGCGGGCGGCGGCGTGTTCCGCCAGCCCTCGGGTTTCAATAACGGCAACACCCTGGATCGCGAGGGCCGTATCGTCAGCTGCCTGCATGGGGCGCGCGCGGTAGTGCGTACCGAACATGACGGCAGCCGCACCGTGCTGGCCTCGCACTGGCAGGGCAAGCGCCTGAACTCGCCCAACGACGTGGTGGTCAAGTCGGATGGTTCGATCTGGTTCACCGACCCTTCCTACGGCATCGACAGCGACTATGAAGGCTACAAGGCCGACAGCGAGATCGGCGGCTGCCACGTCTATCGCATCGACGGCCAGAGCGGTGAACTGGACCTGGTCAGCAGCGACTTCGAGCGCCCCAACGGCCTGGCCTTCTCGCCCGACGAAAGCCGGCTCTATATCGCCGACACCGGCCGCACCCACCGTGCCAACGGGCCGCATCACATCCGCGTCTTCGACGTGATCGATGGTCGCACGCTGTCCGGCGGGGCCGTCTTCGCCATTGTCACGCCGGGGCTGGCGGACGGTTTCCGCCTGGACGAGCAAGGCAATGTCTGGACCAGCGCCGGCGACGGCGTACACTGCTACGCCGCCGATGGCGCCCTGCTGGGCAAGATCCTGGTGCCGGAAGTGGTATCCAATGTCTGCTTCGGCGGGCCGCGCCTGAATCGCCTCTTCATTACTGCGACCACCTCGCTTTATGCCATCTACCTGGCCGTCAACGGTGCGCGGCGCCCCGCCTGAACACGGTGCGGCGTCTCACCTGGCCACGCGCCGGCGATAACGCCGCACCATCAGCGACATCGAAAAACAGAGCACGAAGTAGCTCGCACCGGCCACGAAGAGCAGTTCGATGATGCGACCGTTGCGCTCGCCGATGCTGTAGGCCCGGCCGAAGAAATCGGCCAGCGCGCTCACATAGACCAGCGAGGTATCCTGGAACAGCACGATGCCCTGCGTGAGCAGCAACGGCACCATGTTGCGAAACGCCTGCGGCAGCACCACCATGCCCATGGCCTGCGGATAGGTCAGCCCCAGCGCATAGGCCGCCGCCATCTGGCCGCGCGAGACACTATTGATGCCGGCGCGGATGATCTCGGCATAGTAGGCCGCCTCGAAGAGCGCGAAGGCCACCAGCGCCGAAGTCATGCGCAGGTCATTGGCCGGCGACAGGCCGAAGACCTTTTGCAGCAGCTGCGGCACGATCAGGAAGAACCACAGCAACACCATCACCAGCGGGATCGAGCGGAACAGGTTCACATAGCCCGCCGCGAACCAGCGCAGCGGCGCCTGCCGTGACAGCCGCATCATGGCCAGCAGCGTGCCCCAGACGATGCCGAAGACGATCGCCACCAGCGTGATCTTGAGCGACACCAGCATGCCCTCGCCCAGCACCCGGATGGCGGCCGGCGTGACCGCGCTGAAATCGAATTCATAGGCCATGGGCGGTCCTCATTTCCCGACCAGGCCGGGCAGGCTGGTCCTGTGTTCCAGCACGCGCATGAGACTCATGACGCTGATATTGATGAGCATGTAGGCCAGCGTGACGGCAATGAAGGCTTCATAGGGTTGCGCCGTGTAGTCCACCAGCTGGCGTCCCTGCGCGGCCAGTTCCAGCAGGCCGATGGTGGAGGCCACCTCCGAATTCTTGAAGATGTTCAGGAATTCCGAGGTCAGCGGTGGCAAGACCACGCGCATGGCCATGGGCAGCAGCACATAGCGATAGGTCTGCGCCAGCGTGAGCCCCAGCGCCAGGCCGGCGCCGCGCTGGCCACGCGGCAGCGACTCGATGCCCGAACGCACCTGCTCGCACACACGCGCCGCCGTGAACATGCCCAGGCACACCATGGCCATGAGGAACTGCTGCAACATCGGCGGGAGAGCCTTGATGGTTTCTCCACCCGGCAGCAATTCGGGCATGGCGAAATACCAGATGAAGATCTGCACCAGCAGGGGCACGTTACGGAACAGCTCCACATAGCAGGCGGCTGCCCCTGACATCAAGCGGTTGGGCAAGGTCCGCATGACCCCGAGCATCACGCCCAGCAGCAGGGCCAGCAACCAGGCCGACAGTCCCAGCGCAATCGTCACGCCCAGCCCCGAAAGCAACCAGTCCAGGTAGGTCTGGCCGGCGCTGGGCGCCTGCAGGAATACCGACCATTGCCATTGGTATGCCATCGTTGTCTCCAGTACGCCCTCAGGGTGCGGGGGCAGGTTCGGCGAAGGGCAGATCGCCTTCGCCCTGCCCTTCGGCACGCATGCCGAAGGTATTCAAGGTCATCGCCACCAGGGCGTAATAGCCCAGCAGTCCCACCAGGTTGACCACCACCTGCAGGCCGAAGCGCTCGCAGGCAGCGGCATAGGTGCCATCGGAGACCCGCTTGTCGCGATACAGCTCACGGGCGAAATCCCAGATGATGCGCTCGTCCTGGTGCCGGAAATCCGGTTCCTCACCGCGCCGGATCTGCTCGGCCACGTCCGGCGCCAGGCCGGCCTGCACCGCGATGGGCAGGTGGATATGCCACTCCGCCTGCGATTGCCAAGCCTGCGCCGTGGCCAGGATGGCCAGTTCCGACAGGTACAGCGAGAGGCCCGTGTCATAGCGGCAGAAGGCCCCCAGCCGCTGCGCCAGCTCACCCAGTGCCGGACTGTGGATCCAGGCCACGAAGGGACCATTGAGGTTCTTGCGCGGCCCGGCCAGGATGGCATCGAGCATGGCGCTCTGCGCGGGTGTCATCTGTTCGCGCCCGATGGCGGGCAGGCGGTTCGGTTGGTTCATGCGGATCTCCTGGTCAGGGGGATGCGGCAACGGTCAGTCCATGGGCTTGTCGCTGGGTGTCGCGTACAACTGGGTGACCGTCTCCGACATCGGGAAATTGAAACTCACGTTCTTGGGTGGAATCGGGAAGGTAAACCATTTCGCATACATCTTCCGGATCTCGCCACTCTTCATCAGGCCCGTGAGGGTCTGGTCCACCAGCTGCTTGAACTGGGCATCGTCCTTGCGCACCATGAAGGCATAGGGTTCGGCACCGAAGGGGTTGCCCGTCAGCACCCAGTCATCGGGCTTCTGCGCGGTGGTGCGCGCGCCGGCCAGCAGCACGTCATCCATCACGTAGGCAGCCACCCGTCCCGATTGCAGGATCAGGAAGGCTTCGCCGTAATCCTTGGCACTCTGGATCTGCATGTTCATCTTGCGATGTTCGTTGAGGTTGCGCAGCAATTGCTCCGAGCTGGTGCCGGCATTGGTCACCACGGCCTTGCCGGCCAGGTCGGGGAAGTCCTTGATGCCGCTGTTGCGGCGGGTCAGGATACGGCTGCTGGCCACGAAGAAATTGGTGGCAAACGCGACTTGCTGCCAGCGGTTCTTCAGGTTGCTGGTCACGCCGCATTCCAGGTCGATGGTGCCGTTCTGCAGCAAGGGGGTACGGTTCTGCGAGGTCACCGGGACCATGCGCACCTCCAGCTTGGGCGCGCCGATCCTGGCCTTCACGGCATCGATGACCCTGTTGCACAGATCCTGCGAATAACCGATCACCTGCTGGTTTTCATCGTAGTACGAAAACGGGATGGAACTGGTGCGATGGCCGATGGCGATCAGGTTGGCGTCCTTGATCTTCTGCAATGTCGGCCCCAGCGCAGCATCGGCGGCACCAGCCGGCGACGACAGAACGGACAACATCATGGACAGCAGCGCGGCCGGTGCGGCCAGCTTGACTAGGTGCTTCATCGTTGAACCCTCCTTGGAAAATGTGGAATCCCGTCGCTCAGGCCAGTGCCGCCGTGACAGCCTCGCCAAGCCGCTGCACGATCTCGCTGATATCGGCCGACGTGGCAATGAAGGGCGGCGCCAGCAGGACGTGGTCGCCCCGGCGGCCATCGATGGTGCCGCCCATCGGGTACACCAGCAGGCCGCGTTGCATGGCCTCGGACTTGATCCTGGCGTGCGTGCGCCGTGTCGGATCGAGCGGTGCCTTGCTGCCCCGGTCAGCCACCAGCTCGACGCCGACGAAGAGGCCACGGCCACGGATATCGCCGACGTTGGCATGCACGGCGAAAGCCTGGCGCAACTCCGCGCGCAATTGTTCGCCGCGCTGGCGCACGTTCGCAAGCAAGCCCTCTTCCTGGATGGTCTTCTGCACCGCCACGGCGGCGGCGCAGGCGGTGGCATGACCGATATAGGTGTGGCCATGCTGGAAGAAACCGGAACCCTGCAGCACCGCGTCGTAGATGCGGTCGCTGCACAGCATGGCGCCGATGGGCTGGTAGCCCGCGCCCAGGCCCTTGGCGATGGCCAGGATGTCGGGCACGACATCGTCTTCCTCGCAGGCGAACAGGTAGCCGGTGCGGCCCATGCCGGACATGACCTCGTCCAGGATCAGCAAGACCCCGTACTTGTCGCACACCGCACGGATCCTGCGGAAGTAGTCCGCCACCGGTGGCACGGCACCGGCCGTGGCACCGACCACGGTCTCGGCCACGAAGGCGGCGACCTGGTCCGCGCCCAGGTCGATGATCTTCTGCTCCAGTTCGTCGGCCAGGCGTTGCACATACTGCGCGTCGCTTTCGCCGTCGGCGCGGTCGCGATAGGCATAGCACGGCGAGACGTGATGGGCCTCGATCAGCAGGGGCAGGAACATCTCGCGGCGCCAGGCATTGCCGCCGATGGCCAGCGCGCCCAGGGTGTTGCCGTGGTAGCTCTGGCGCCGGGCGATCACATGGCGACGTTGCGGCTGCCCCACCTCGACGTGGTACTGGCGCGCCAGCTTCAGCGCGGCCTCCACCGCCTCCGAACCGCCGGAGAGGAAATAGACATGATTGAGCGAACCCGGCGCGGCGTCGGCCAGCAGGGCAGCCAGTTCCTCGGCCGGCGCCGTGGTGAAGAAGGAGGTATGGGCATAGGCCAACTCACCGACCTGGCGACGAATGGCTTCCACCACGCGCGGATGCCCGTGCCCCAGGCAAGAGACGGCCGCACCACCGGAGGCATCCAGGTAACGCTTGCCCTGCTGGTCGATGAGCACCATGCCCTCCCCGGCCACGGCCATGGGGAGCTTGCTGCGCGGATTGCGATGAAACACTTGGGTCATGGGAGGGTCCTTCCATTGCACACACGGAACCTGCGCAACATTCGTTGCGCATTCAATATGTGGCGCAATATAAATGAACATCACTCATCATGCAACATATGTTGCACATAAATTTAAAAATGATTTTTTTGGTGCAAACGCAGCATGAATGTGGTGCAGGACCAGGGCAGCGGGCACGCCAATGGCGCATCGTCGGCACTATCGCCGTGCAACATGCGTGCGGTCAGGACGGGAAGCGGAGGAGCGGGAGGCCGAGGAGCCGAGCTGCGCTGGCAGGCGCCCGGCGCCCGCCCGTAGAAGATCAGCGGCTGACGTAGGCGCCGGTGCGGTGGAGCTGGCCTTCAGCCACTTCCAGGCGCTTGACGGCGTGTTCGTCGTCGATGGAGATGACCAGTTCGATCAGGCTCTCCGCCACGGCCGTGGCGGCCGCCATGGAGGGGAAGAAGGACGGGCTGTCATGCGAGAACAACAGGCAATGGTCGGCCTTGAGCGCAATCGGCGCCACCGCGCTATCGGTCAGGGCGATGAGCCTGGCGCCGGCCTCCTTGGCGACCTCGGCCACCCGCACGGCCTCGGCCGAATAGGGGGCGAAGCTGACCACCACTACCGCATCCTGAGGCGCAATGGCGCGCAACTCCAGTTCGAGGGCGCCTTCGCTGGCACGTACCAGCGAGACCGAAGGGCGGAACAAGCGATACAGGTAGTGCAACAGGAAGGAAATACTGAACGCCGCCCGGAAGCCCGCAATATGCACATGACGCGCCTTGGCCAGGGCACGCGCGGCCGCCAGCATGCGGTCGGCACTCTTGGGTTCGGAGGCATCGAGGTTGGCGCGCTGGGCCGTGAAGAGTTCGGCCACCAGCTTGTCACTGTTGCTGCGGCGGACGATGTTCTTGGCCTTGAAGGCGTAGGCCTTGGGCTCGCCCGCCAGGCGTTCGACGAACAGCGAGCGCAACTCGGCCCAGCCGGCAAATCCCAGGTACTGGGCCAGCCGCACGAAGGTCGAGGGTTGCACCTGTGCGCGTTGCGACAGCGCGCGCATGGTCGAGACGGCGACCTCGCCCGGATTGTCCAGCAGGAAGGCCGCCCCCGCCTGGAACTGTGGTCGCATGTCGTTGAAGCGTTCGCGTATGGACGCTTCCAGTTCACTGAAACTGCGGGGAGGATGGGCAAGACTCATGACGATGACCAAGGGCGGACGATGACCGCCCGATGTTAGCAAACATTTGCCCCGTCGATGCAACATCTGTTGCATCGCTCCGCCGGATCAAGCTTTCGCCCGGGTCGCCAGCCAGCACAGGATGGAGCCGGCGCAGACCAGCCCGGCCCCGACCCAGAACGAACCCGGCAAGGGCGCATGCAGCAGCAGCGCCGACAAGGCCGAGGAAAACACCGGGATGAAATACGAGGCCCCGGCCAGCACGGTGACATTGCCGTGCAGGATGCCGACGTTCCATGCGGCATAACCCAGCCCCATGGCGGCTGCCGCCAGCAGCAGGTAGACCAGCGCCGGCACACTGAAGGACAGCTCGCCGCCATGACCACCCAGCAGGAACTTCAGCCACAGTACCAGCGCCACCATCATGAAGAACGGCGTGACGCCGTTCTGCCCCCGGGCCATCTGCGTGGTCACCGTGCAATAGGCCGCCCAGATCAGCGCGCCGACGAAGGCCAGCCCATAGCTCAGGGGATTGTCGCGGACATTGCCCAGCATGCCCGCCACATCCAGCCCCTGGTCACCGCCCAGCACCCAGCAGATGCCCAGCATGGAGAGGATGAACCCGGGCAGCACCAGCACGGTGGCACGCTGGCGCCCGAACAGGATGGCCGCCACCAGCGTGAAGGTCGGCCACAGGTAATTGACCATGCCGACCTCAATGGCCTGGCGCCCGGTATGGGCATAGCCGATCGACAAGGCCAGGCACAGCTCATAGGCCACGAAAAGCACGCTGCCCCAGAACAGGTATTTCTTCGGAAAAGCCGACAAGCGCGGAAATCCCACCGAGAACAGCAGGATCACCGAGGCCACGGTGTAGATGGCGGCCGCCCCGCCAGTGGCCCCCAGATGCTCGCTGACCCCACGGATCAGGCCGACGATGGCGCTCCACAGCACGACTGCGGTCAATCCGATGAGCGTTGCCTTCTTGCTATTCATTGTTCCTGCCTGCCAATCCATCCGTCCACAAAGCGCAGGAGTGTACCGCGTATGCCCACGCCGTGAGTACGGCCGAGTCGATGGCAACGGCCCGCTATGGTAAAGTAGCGCCCCTGACGCCTTGCCAGGGCAATCGTTGCCGGCAAGGATCTCTCCATGGGTTCCCTAACCCCATCCATCAAAAAGGTCCACATGACGACTCTCGACTTGCGCCGGCACGCGGCTGTGCTGGCTTGGCTTTCGCTGTTCCACCTGCTGGTGATCACCTCCAGCAACTACCTGGTGCAATTGCCGGTGGCCCTCTTCGGCCTGCATACCACCTGGGGGGCGTTCAGCTTCCCGTTCATCTTCCTGGCCACCGACCTGACCGTGCGCTTCTTCGGCGCGCCCCTGGCCCGACGCATCATCTTCGCGGTGATGCTGCCGGCACTGTTCATTTCCTATGGCGTCTCGGCGTTGTTCTACCAGGGCCAATGGCAGGGCATCGGCGCGCTGGCGCACTTCAACCTGTTCGTGGCGCGCATTGCCGCGGCCAGCTTCATGGCCTATGTGCTGGGCCAGGTCCTGGACGTGCAGGTCTTCAATCGCCTGCGTGCATCGCGCCACTGGTGGCTGGCGCCGACGGTATCGATGATCTTGGGCAATGCCAGCGATACCCTCGCCTTCTTCACCATCGCCTTCTGGCGCAGCAGCGATCCCTTCATGGCCACCCACTGGGTGGAGATCGCCCTGGTGGATTACGGCTTCAAGATCGCCATCAGCCTGCTGTTCTTCCTGCCGGCCTACGGCGCCATCATGTCGGCGCTCAAGAGCTGGTTCCAGCCGGCGGCACGCGCAGATTTAGCCTAGGGCCTGCAGCAATTCGCGTCCGACGGTAAACTGGCGAGCTTGTGGGATCTTTCGATCACACACCCTCTCCTCCACCTCCACTCTGGATCGCGCATGAACTGGCCCTTGTTTGCCCTGGCCGTTGCCGCCTTTGGCATCGGCACTACTGAATTCGTCATCATGGGCCTGTTGCCCGATGTCGCCGGCGACCTGGGCGTGTCGGCCCCGGCGGCCGGCATGCTGGTGTCCGGTTATGCGCTGGGCGTGGCTGCCGGCGCGCCCATCCTCGCCATCCTGACCGCCAAGTGGCCGCGCAAGCAGGCGCTGGTGAGCCTGATGTGCCTGTTCATCCTGGGTAATGTGCTGTGCGCGATCGCACCGAACTATGCCTTCCTGATGGTAGCCCGCGTGGTCACCGCCTTCTGCCACGCCGCCTTCTTCGGCATCGGCTCGGTGGTCGCGGCCGAACTGGTCGCGCCGGACAAGCGTGCTCAGGCCGTGGCCCTGATGTTCACCGGCCTGACGGTCGCCAACATCCTGGGCGTGCCACTGGGCACGGCCTTCGGCCATGCCGCCGGCTGGCGCTCCACCTTTGGCGTGGTTACCGTCATCGGCGTGGTGGCGGCCATCATGCTGTGGGCCATGCTACCCAGGAAGATCGCCATGCAGAGCGGCAATATCTTCCAGGAATTCCGCTCCATCATCGACACCCGCGTCCAGCTCTCGCTGCTGACCTCGACGCTGGCATCGATCAGCATGTTCAGCGTGATCACCTACATCGCCTACATCCTGCTGGAAGTGACCGGCTTCACGACCCAGCAGGAAAGCTGGGTGCTGCTGCTGTTCGGTGCCGGCATCACCGTGGGCGGCCTGGTCGGCGGCAAGCTGGCCGACTGGAAGCTCATGCCGGTGATGTGCGGCGTATTCCTCTGTATCGCCGTAGTGCTGGGCCTGTTCTCCATCACCAGCCACTACAAGTGGCCGACCCTGGTGACCATGTTCGCCTGGGGCGCCTTCGCCTTCGCCGTGGTGCCAGGGGCGCAGATCCGTGTGCTCGACACCGCACGCGGCGCGCCCAACCTGGCCTCCACCCTCAACCAGGGCGCCTTCAACCTGGGCAATGCCACCGGCGCCTGGGTGGGTGGTGTGGCCATCTCGGCAGGCCTGCCGCTGACCGACCTGCCACTGATCGGCTCGCTCTTCGCGGTGCTGGGATTGGCCACGGTGGCCCTGTCGGCCTCGCTGGACAGGCGCGTGCGCACCACCACCGCCTGATTGCCCAAGGCCAAAGAAAACGGCGCTTGACCGCAAGGCCAAGCGCCGTTTTTGCATCCTGACGAAGGAAATCAGGCCGGTGCCAGATGCGAGGAAGCGATGAAGTTGTCGAAGAAACTCTCGCAACGCGCCAACTGTTCCAGCGTGACGAATTCATTGGGCTTGTGGGCGTGGACGATGTCCCCGGGGCCGCAGATCACCGCCGGCATGCCCGCCTGGCCGAACAAGCCGCCCTCGGTGCCAAAGCCGACCTTGCGCGCGCGCGCGCTGCCCAGGATGCGCAGCGCCGACGCCACCAGGGGATCGTCGGCCGGCGTGCTCATGCCGGGATAGGCGGTCAGCGTCTCGAACTCGATGCGCCCCTGTGCGCCCTCGATGTGCATCTGCGGCAGGATCTCCTGCTCGGCATAGGCCTTCACTTCCGCGAACACCTCGCTCGGATCGATGCCCGGCAGGAAGCGATGCTCGAAGACGAATTCAGCCTTGTCCGGAATGATGTTGGGTGCATTGCCGCCATTGGAAAGAGTCGTGACGATGGACGAATACGGCACATCGAAGTCGTAGTCCTGCTGCTCGCCATGGCGCACCCGCAGGGCGATCTCGCGGATCTTCAATTGCATCATCGCGGCGTAGTCGATGCTGTTGATGCCCAGGTGCGGACACGACGAATGCGCCGCATGACCATGCACCGAGCAGCGATAGGAGCGCTTCCCCTTGTGGGCGATGACCGCTTGCATCATGGTCGGTTCACCGATGATCACGCCGGTGGGCCGGATATCGTTGGCCTGCAGGTCGGCCAGCAGTTCGCGCACGCCCAGGCAGCCGACTTCCTCGTCATATGAAAACGAGAAATGCAGAGGCGTCTGCAGGCGGGACTGGTCGATGGCGGGCAGGCGCGCCAGGCAGACGGCGATGAAACCCTTCATATCGCAGGCGCCACGACCGAAGAGCTTGCCATCGGCCACATGCGCCACGAAGGGATCGGTATCCCAGTTTTGTCCCTTCACCGGCACCACATCGGTATGGCCAGAGAAGACCGTACCGAAACGGCCGCCGCTGCTGTCACCGAGAGTGGCAAACAGATTGGCCTTGCGCCGCTCGGCGTCGTAGGTGAGACGGGTGACGGCGCCGTAGCGCTCCAGGTAGTCGCGTACCCATTCGATCAGACCCAGGTTGGATTCACGGCTGATGGTATTGAAACCGATCAGTGTCTTGAGGATGTCCAGCGTCGTCTTCGTCGGTTGCGAAGCTGCTGTATTCAGTGGTGCGTTCATGATGATGATTTGCCTGTTCAATTCCGGAATGCCTGGCCCGACGGCGGGAGCGCACGCGGCCACGAGGATTCCGTCCACACTACAGCAAGCGGCATGCCACGGCTTGGCTGACGCGGCATACGGGCTTGCAGCACCGGATGCCGGTCAGCGGCGGCAGCTCATCATTCCCACACCACAGGAAAACAAGACACCCCTCCACACCGTGCATCCTTTTCACAACAAAGCCTAGGTTACACCGCCTCTGATGTGTGTGCGCGCACATCGATGATGAGCTACCCGGCCCCTCTGGGAACAAGCTCTACAGAGCGGGCGCGCGGCCTGATCGGCGGATTCATCAGGAAAATCATGATATGACGCCATTCGCATTTTTGTAAGACTGCAGATGAAGCCTGGTGCAAAGAAACTCGTTGAATGAGGCAGCACCTTTTTCCCGTCAAACGGGAATAGTGATCAGGGTCACACGCAGAGAAGGAAAACATCATGAACCCGCCGATCATCCTGATGATTGAATCGAACGGCGAAGCAGTCGAACTGGCACGATTCGCGCTCTGGCGCAGCAATGTTCATTGCGTATTGCAGTGGTATGACGAAGCCGACGCGGCGATCGACAGCCTGCTATATCCGCGCCAGGAAGAGGGTGACCTGCAGTTGCCCGACATGATTTTCCTGGACCCCGGCATGATGGAAAACAATGGCCTCGACTTCATCCTGGCCATGAAAGCCGGGCGCGACACCCGCAGCCTGCCCATTGTGGTCTTCCCCGACAGCGACTATCCCCCGGAGATGCCGGCCCTGCTGGAAGCTGGCGCGGTCGAGTACCTGCCCAAGCCTATCATGGCCGATCTTTACATGCACGCCGTGGTCGAGCGCGTGCAGCGCTGGGGCAAGCGACGCCGGCGGCGCAACAATGCACGCGCCAAACCCGGAACCTGAAAACAAAACGCCGTGACGGGATGAGCGTCACGGCGTGGTCAGCTGCGTGCAGGGGGGCTTATTCGCCTTCCTTCTTCACGCGGGCGCTGATATGCGCATCGAACTCGCGCTGCGCCGACTCCAGCTTCTTCAATGCATCCTGCCAGGGCTGGTAATCGGCCTCGGTCAGCCAGGTATCGGTGGGATTCTGCTTCCACTGCTCCAGCTTGGAAGTCATCGTTTCGTACTCCTCGAGCTGGGCCACCAGCAACGCCGCCATCTGATCCTTGAGTTCTTCGGCGCGTGCAATCCAGGCATCCTGTTCGGACATGAGCTTCTCTCTTTCTAGATGGATGAAAACCGCTGGATGCTAACACGAAGGTGATCGCTGCCGGTGGGACAGTCAAGCGAGGCAACAGCAAACGGCGCCTCCACAGGAACATTTCCTGACCCATCCTGACCTGCGCAGGCAAGCCGATAGAGCTTGAAATCGAGGGATTGTTGAATTGCACTGAAAACTGACCCGCTGGGGGTGCGGACAAAATCTTGGACTACCTTGGAGGTAGTTCATGTATTCATACGAAGACCGAATCAAAGCGGTCAAGCTCTATATCAAGCTGGGAAA
>QFZN01010838.1_pt1 | contig 35401 bp, 33 predicted proteins | sample 1740101 | NCBI WGS metagenome assembly QFZN01 (sample SAMN09210849, study PRJNA391713) | Ciliate metagenome, whole genome shotgun sequencing project. | isolation source: combination of 50 Heterometopus sp. ciliate cells from an enrichment culture... | host: Heterometopus sp. ...
CATGCGTGCGAATATGTCAGTTGCACAAAAATTGAGCATCCGCGATCTGAATCTTAACAGACACTTACGTTAAGAGTAAATTTAAAATTGGAAGGTTCGAATCCGATGACGGATAACGAGGCTGCCGCGAGGAGGTACACCTGCTACCTCCAGATCAAATCTGTCTCCTTGGCCCTACCTGGAAATCTCAAGGTCTTCGTTGTGTTGAGACAAGGTAGCCTCAGCCAGCTTTATCGCGTAATCATAGACAACATCAGACTGGAAACGTCCGGCCGGGTCGTTCTCGACCGCAAAACGCGCTCCGCTCTCTTTAACGAGACGTTCACGTTCTCGGTGACGCTCGACAAACCTGAGGCCGGCACCGCTCCCGAGAAGAAGGTTAGCTTGCGTGTTGACATATCCGATAGGTGAAGGTCGGCGTATATTCAATGGCGAGCGATAACCGGACAAAGGTGGTGGGCGAATGTGCGCTAAACGTTGCCACCTTCACCGAGTCAGAGTCAGTCCGCAGTCTTGCCCTGGTGCTCCAGAACTGTCCCGACAGGAACGCCTACATAGAGCTGTGCATAAGACTCACACCGTGCGAGGAGGGCTGCGCGTTCCGCACCGTTGACGACTCGAGCGGCGGGCAGGCCGTGCAGCCGAAGCCTATCAAGAATCTCACGCACACCCTGAGGGACAGCTCGACCGACCACGCGCTGCGGACGGCGAAAAGACAGGCCCCGCCGATGGCCACGAGCCGACTCAACCAGACGCATCTGGCCTCTGCCGAGCCTCCCCTCAGGCTTGACATGCCCACTATGAACATCGGTCCCGGAACCCCGTTGGGCCAGGCGGAAGGCATGGCAGCAGGCTACAAGACCCAACGGGTCAGGGACATCATGATACTGAACGAGACCGCCAGCAAGTCCAAGTCACGTGATCACAACGTCAAGGCCGCCATCACTTCCAGTGGGAGGCCCCAGAGGCTTATGCTGGTACTATTGCCGAGATGTGACCTGGATAGCAAACTTTCCAGCAGTTCGCCGAGACCGGCAGCATAATGGAGCCGAACCTGAAGGGATCTGTCAGCGGAACTCCGACTCTGCAATCGAAGGTGCAGGAAAAGGAGGAGGAGATCCTCTGTCTGCACTCGGAGCTGGGAAGGCTTAAGACACAGGTATGAATTTCGGTATAGAATCGGGTAGAACGAGAAGCTGGCGAATGCGGTGAGATCGCTGCGGAGTCGCGACGCCACGTATAAGAAGGAGCTGACGGAGGCAAAGGACGCGCTGAAGAAGTCGGAGCGGGAAATCCGCGAGCTCGAAGATAATTTGGCGGAGGCGCGGAAACGGGAGGAGGGCTGGAGCGAGGAACGTCGCAGACTGTCCGAGCAGATCCCCACAGAGGGCCTGACCACGACCCAGAGCGACGAGAACACCGTTCCGCAAAAAATAGTCGCTGACGATGAGCTGGCGCAGTGGAAGAAGAAGGCCGAAGTCGCCGAGGACCAGTGCCGAGAGCTTCAGGATCAGCTTGAGGCTAAGCAACAGGGAAGACAGAACCTGGGGGAACTTCTAAGAATCGCACAGTCCGAGCTCGAGCAGAGCAAGGCCGAGACGCTTCGGCTCGGTGGGGTCGCCAAAGAAAACGCGGATCTCCGTATGCAGGCCCAGAAACTCGCAGCGGAATTATCTGCCGCACATCGGGAGGCCGAAAAGCTCAGCGGCGCGATCAGACCCCGGCCGTGCTGTGAAGCCTCGGGAGAGGTTGTCCGCGTCAGCATTCCTGCAGCCAGGACCGCGGAGACCCAGCTAGGGTTGATGGCAGCGAAACTGAAGGGGGCCGAGGACGACCTGAAAAGACTGCGGGTTGATGCTGTCCGCGCTCGTGAGGCCAGCAAACGACTCAAGCAGGAGATCCTTGTCTACAGCAAGGAGAACACGGAACTGAAGGTGTCGGTAGGAGGACTGGTGCGAGCCCAGAAGCTGACTGAAGGAAAGACTAACGAACTGCAGGCGCGGCTGACAGAGGCGGAACAGATGAGTGATAAAATCGAGGCAAATGCGACGACGATGAAGCGGGAGAGTGCGGCGCAGGTTCAAAGGCTAGAGGATGACCTGGTCAGGACGAAGCAAGACCTGGCAGAGGCGCTAAACGCGATGAGAGAGTTCGAGGAAGAACACATGGAGTTCTGCGGCGACTTTGAGAAGCGCATGACCTTCAAAGAGGTCTCACCCGAGAGGCTCAGCTGCGAGGCTTCCTAGTCTCAGAGCTTTTACTTACTCATGATAATATTATTCCGATTGCTACACTCAATCTGCTATCCGTGCTGCTCTGGGGGTGCAACAGGTTCTCAGAAACCTGTGCTCGCACGCGTACGAATAAGAGTAATACGAGTACCGTTAAATATAGGATGGAGAAGAGTGCTATTATGAGTATAAATTATTATGACTCTTCTTGCAGGCGCTAGTCTTTCCCTTCGCGGCACTGGACATCTTGCAGTGGACGCCGAGGTCAAGCTTATCGCTGCCCTTGGACACATCGCCCACCAGCCGCTTTCCTGAACTGCAGCTCCTTTTCTGTATGGCCGCCAGCTCCCGCTTTGTGGGGGCGCCAGGCTTGGACTTCCCCTTGGCCTTGACAGAGTACTTGGCCTCATGCCGCGTCGTCCCCGCCATGTCCACCGTGCGCATCTCCATGGGCACGGTCGTGTCCTTGCTCATATTGAGAGTGGTGCAGCGGGGGTCCTCCACCGAGCTGTCGCGAAGCACCAGGTTCGCGGCCCCGAACTTCCCCGGCCGCACCAGGCTCGTCCGCCCTCTGTCGTCTCTTGGCATGGTCTCCCCCTTGAGCGAGAACTGGGAGGTTTCGGCGTTGCTGGACTGAAGGAGCACGCGGTTGAAGAACTCTTGGATCTTCTTCTGTTCCTTGTTGACATTTTCGAAGCACAGCTTATGCATGCGCGTAGGGATAGACTTGTCGAACGAACTGCGCAGGTTCATCCGCGCCAGCTCTTCCTCCATATTCTTCGACGTTCCTAATCTCTCGTCCTGCCTTGTGCCCTTGGAGTTAGAATAGGTGTTCCTGCTGGGTACCAGGTGGGCTGCGGTCATCTCTCTCATGGACTTCAGACCGGAGGCCTCTGCCTTGTGCTTTTCGTGTGCGTTCCCCTTGAATAACTTCAGTCTTGCTGTGCTAGCCCCTGCGGCGGTCGCTGTCGAGGTTCCGTCTAGTATCTTAATGAACGCACCAGATTTAGTAGAGTCTTCGGGAGGGAAGAGGGCTGGGACGAAGGGCGCCCTCGGAGTCTGGCTGTTCCCTGGGACGCAGCATGAGCCCTTGTACGCCCGCTTTAGCGCCTCTTTGATGTTTCGTTCCAGCGTACCAATATTCGCAGAGGCAGCCACCGGCGGCTTCCCATGTTGCGGTTGCTCCTTGTTTGGTCGCTTCGTGAGTAAGGTGTCGGAGAGCCGGCCCTTGGAGTTGTCGCGGGTGGTTTTAGCACCCTGCTTGCCGGATGTGTGATATTTGCCCTTGAGACTGCGTGCCGAGTCCTCTGTCCCGGCCTCCACAATATCTTCGTGGAGCTTGAAGTAGATGCGCTGAGACTCACACGCGTCCTCGGTAGAGCAGCGGTTAAGCTCGGCGGAAGGCTTGGACTGCGCCAGAACGTGCTTCTGCGCTGGCTCCGTGGCTGCGGTAATTAAGGACTTGCATATGCCCTGAGCGGTCTTATAAGCGGCCTTCTCTGGCCGTATGTTGGCGTACTCGACCATCGGCACGGCTATTACTGCCTCCTTACGGGCACTTCGGTGGTGCTCCTCCTCGAGTGCCAGCTCCTTCGCCAGACTGAACACCGGCTCCTCATGCTTATCGGCAGCCGCACGGGCAGTGTGGGCGCCAGAACGTGGGGCGCAGTTCTCCTTCTCGTGCCGTGCGGGCCGCTCCTTGGTCAGCTCATTAGCTAGTTCCGCAGTTGCGGGCTTGCTGCGCTCGAAGGAGAAGTCGTGGTATTTGCCCTCGAGCTGTCTGGTTGTCTCCACGCCGGCTCTGGCTTCCACGTCAGCATCCGACTGCATGAACGACGTGCAGTTGCTCCCGTCCCAATAATAGCTGTAACTGCGCTCAGACTTTTGGCCGGGCTGCTCGACGACGGCAGCAGTGTACTCAGGGTCGAAGTGGGACTGCTTAAGACTAGGCTTGAAGGGCGGATCGACCTCCTTGCGCATGTAGCGTTCCCAGTCCACATCTTTGCACCACGGATGTTCCTGTATCTCCCTCATGCCGCGTCTGCTCCCCAGCCTTCTCGCTGGGTTCTTTCGAAGCAGTTCGGTCAGCAGGTCCCGGAGCGTGGGGGAGAGGCTCGAAGGGATGCTCAGAGGGTCCGTCAGTATGCGGCGGTACATCTCGTCCCGGTTTGTCGAATAGTGAGGAGGGAGACCAACGATCATCTCGTAGAGAAGGGCGCCAAGGCTGTAGAAGTCCACGCTGAGGGTGTGGCCGCACTGTTGCAGCATCTCTGGGCTCATGTACTCGGGCGACCCACAGAAGGAGTTCGTGCTCAGGTCCAGGGTCACTCCTTCCTTCGACAGTCCGAAATCCGCCAACCGCACGTGACCGTCGATATCGAGAAGCACGTTTTCGGGCTTGAGGTCACGGTATATGATCGCGTGCTGGTGCAGATACTCTATGCCAAGGACGACCTCAACAAAGTAGAACTTGGCCTGAGCCTCGGTGAGCCGGCCGACATTATGCAAGTGGTAGAAGAGCTCCCCGCCCGCGCAGAAGTCCATCACAAACTGCAGCTTCTTCTTCGACTGGAACGACCAGTACAGTTTCACTATGAAGGGATGCTCCAACTTCTCCATGATGCGCTTCTCGTTGAGGATCTGCTTCACCTTGTTCTCCTTCTCCAGCGGCTCTTTGTCCACCACCTTCATCGCGTATATGTTCCCCGTTATCTTGTGTCTCACTACCCACATGACTGCACACTGTCTTACCTTCATACACGTTTGAGAAACCGCCCTTGCCGATCATCTTGACGAGCTCGAAGTCTTTCTTGGAGGGCCGATCTCTAGGACTGCTGTAGCCGAATACTGCGGTCAGCATGTCTCTGCCCGTAATGAACGAGGGAAGGTGCCTACCGCTTTCGCACCTGTCATTACCGATCCAGCTGTGTCAGGTAGAAGTCCATTGTCTCGTTTCGTGAGACCGTTTTGAGCGCCACGATGCGTTCATCATCACTTTTACCCACTTCGCGTTCTCGGCCTGACCTTTCCCATATCTGTCGCGCCTACAAATGATGGTTCGTGGAGGGAAGAACCTGGGAGAGAAGCCAGCCGCAGGTGACCGACTCCTTGGCCGGGAGCCGGATGTCGTGGGTCTGCTCGCCAATGGCAACCCGAGCTACCCGCCCAGCCGAAGGTCGCGGTTCGGCCCGGGGCGCCACCAGCTGGGACATCTTTGGGCCCTGAGAGGCGATCCACTGGTTCATCGCCGCATGTTTGCCCAGCGACTCCCCCTGCTTCGATTGTAGTGTCAGCATATTTTAAATTCTAACTTCTTTGCTTCTTCGTATAGTGAATTTAACGTTATTATCCATCGCAGCAACACGTTATGCATTCCTTATTATCCGTCACTGTGGCCCAGTATTCATCGCGCATATCCGCACAAGTTAGTCGCAAAACTGTATGAAACTCCCCGCTGCGCCCCCGGCCGAGACTTCCATGTTGATGCTGCCCTCGGTCAGCGCCGTTGCGGCCTGCCTCCTTTCCCGCGTCTTCTGCTGCGAATACGAGCCCAACGCGTTAAAGTTCCGTGTCCCTATCCGAGAGCACACCGAGACTCGCCCCTTTGGCGGCTGCCGCTTCGGGGCTGGATCACGTTTGCCGGGGGTGCAGAACACCTTCTTCAGATTGAGGAAATTGTAGCAGCACTCTCTGTCGTGCTCCCTTATATATGCCAGTCTTCTGTTCTTCCTGACCTCTGCAGTGTTCGGCACCCGTCCCTTCCTCAGAATTTGCGGACTATCGTACCTCGGAACCACCATGGCAACTACAGTTTCGCGCTTTGGCTCAGCCCTGCGCCTTCTTGTATCGGCACATTGCGACCCAACGCTCTTCCGCCCTCCTTTGGGAGAAACGAGGGCGTTTCGCTGCTTGCTGATGACAAACGACTGAGACGGGGCAAAGGAACGAAACATGTCGCCGACAGGGTCGTGTCCCGAACCTGGGTCGCGCCTTGCTGCGGGCGAGGGGGAGACGCTGCTTGGCGAAAACGTGCATTGAGTTCTGTCTCCTTCTCTGGCGTGCTTCGTTGATACGCAGCTTGTGGCGGCCATCCGATCCCGTTCCTCGCGGAGTTGTCTGTTTCTGATGCAGAGATTGAAGACGGCGAAGGCGTGCGACTTGCGGAGGAGATTTCCTCGCAGGGTGCCGCGGGTGCGGAATCCGCTGAAGACGGGATCGGCCGAGTCCGGACGACTTGTGCCTGTAGCCTCATGCACGTACTTGAGCTCCATCCAGATCCGCGGCGGCTGCGGCATCCCGCTGTTAAGAGGGGGAAGACTCGGAGAAAATTCGGAGGGACTGGCCCACTGCGGCACCTCCTTGGTAGTCATCTTGCTATGTTTTATTTGTGCTTGTTTCTGGCGACGGACAGGAAGCCATCATTTGTGACGCATTGTCATGCACAGTGCGAGTGCTGCATTATATAACAAGCTGTATGTTCCAGTTCCCGTTCTCATGTAAATATGTATTAACTACCTTTTTTGGAAGCACTGTGGATCATCGCCTTGTACTGGTCGAGCTTGGCACGAATGCCGGCGGAGACTCCGCTGCCGTCCACGTTCTGTTGTCCGTCAACATCCGCCCGCTGGCCAACGGACTTCTCCTCGCCCTGGAGGATGCCCAGCTTCTGCTTCAGGAAAGCCATTTTCGCCCTGTACTCCGCCAGCGAGGCCAGCGCGCTCTCGTTCCCCCTGCTCTGCTCCTTTGTCGAGGCCGTCTCTATTATGCCGGGGATCTCGCGGGGAACGGCGGTGGTGAATGCAGGCTTGCCCTTGGCGATGGCGGTGTTGTAATCCTGGAGAGAGCGGAGGACAAATTGGCTGAAGGCGTGCGAGCAGGAGCCGAAGTACTGGTTGAGGTCGGTCTCTGGGTGCTTCTGCACGTACTCGCTCAGACTCTTTATCGCCTCGTTGAACGTCGCCTGCGAGTTCAGTCCCTTGAATATCTCCTTCAATTCGTCCGGCGACTCAAGCATGGGCTCAGCCTTGATTGCCGGCTTGTCCTGGTCAGTGTGCAACGACTTAAGGATGATGGTGATCCAACGCTTGATGTGCTGGTCAGGCTTAGGATGCTGCTCGACCCCGCGGTAGTCCTCCCATATCGCCTCCCGCTTGGCCTTCACCATCTCGTTGATCAAGGTCTTGACGATCCTGATGCCGATCTCGTCGTTGGCGCCCTTTGGCTGCGGCGAGGAAGGGTTGACCAGCAGATATTCGTGCATGCAGAGCAGCAACCTCCCTACGTCCAGACTGGAGATCAGCGACCCCACGATCTTGCTCAGCTTCAGAAGACACTTTACCACCAGACCGGGCAATTTCGACTGACCCTCCTTGCTCTGCACGTCCTTGTATTTCTTGAAGAGGGAGAAGAGCGCTAGGAAGATCCGTGTGGGATTTGCATTCTCCATTATGCGGAGCGTGGCTGCGTTCAGCGACTTGATCACGCTTTCGCCCTCGGCGTTTTCCCCGAGCTTGGCCAGTCCGTCAAAGAGCAGTTTGGAAAGCAACTGCTCGACCGCGCCCTCTAGCGCAGACTCGGAGACCTCACGCACGGCCTGTCTTATCGCACACACTTTGTTGAACACGCTCAAGAAGTACTTCGCGAACCTTATTGGGATGTCCTTCTGCGACTTGTTGAATATATCGTTGAGCACCTCCGCGAAAGTCTCGAACAAGATGTTGCACTTCGCTATCAACATGTCGTGCTTGATGGTGGTCTTTTCGTTGAGGTAGACCAGGGCGTCGACCTTCTTGGAAATGTCGCCGTTCTTGAGCATCTCAAGGCACTGCTCAATCGACTCGGGTCCAGCCTTGCGCGTGGGACTGCGGCCGACCGAAGCGAATCCCTTCTTGCGTTCCTCGGCCACTGACTCCTTCTGCTCTTCGCGCGGACTCTCGTGGAACACCAGCTTCTCCACCACCAGACTCTTATTGCTCTCCGTCCGCAGCGTCTTGTCCTGCTTCTTATCAACGACGATGTCTGCCATGGGTTCCGGCACGGGCACCAGCTCATTATTGGGTTCTGTGGACAGCGAGATCTTCTCAATGGATTTCCGCACCCCGGCGCCGTCCGGCTCCTCCTCAGACAGCCGCTCAGCCGGCTCAGTTGCCACCGAACGGGCGGGCTCGACCTGCTCGAACTTCTGCTTAAGAAACCCAGAGTTCTTCTCGGACATGGGACCGATCATCTGCCAGACGTGCTCGCCCCTCTGGCGGTAGCATTCGCAGAGGAAGTCCGCCGCCTCGTTCTTGAGTCCTCCGTCCGCGCTGCTCACCAGCTTGCCGATTGCCTTTACGTCCCGCGCGGAGACTATCTTTAGCCGGTGTATTGTCACCAGCTCCCTCAGGAACCCCAGACACTCTGTCTTGGTCCTCGGGTTCTTCGATTCCAGTGCCTTCATTAGGTGGGAAGCAACCTTGGAGACGCTGTAGATGTCGGCAGCCTTTTTAAGCAAGGACTTGTACTCCTCACGGAGGGCGGCGTTGCCGATGCCAAGACGTTCGCAGAGCATGGGGACGATGGAGGCAGCCTCGAAGTCGAGCATGACGTAGTGCGATTGGTAGAGTTCGGCGAAGAAAAGCGTGAGGAACTCCACTATGCTCTTGTTGATTGCGGTGTTCGTCTGGTCCACCATCTTCGTGGTCAGCCACTTGAACACGAGGTCCATTATGTCCACCATGGAGTGAAAGTCCGACCTCACCGACTCCGTCAGCAGTCGCACCGCCTCCAGGTTTTTCTTGAACTGAGCGGCAAACATGTACTCGAACACGCTCGGGTGGATCGCCGGCCGCAGTCCTTTCTTCAGCTTTTCCAGGTAGTCCTCCCGCACCTCGTTTACCGGCCATCGCACGTTCTTGTCCGCCTCCGCCCGCTTCTCCTTGTTCCCAATCAGGTTCATCACCACGGTTTCCACGTACAGGGTTCCGGTGGCACTGCTGGAACTGAGCTGGCTCTTGCTGGGGGACTGGCGCAGGAGACTGACGTGGGCCTTGAGCGGCCCCTTCATCACGTCGCGCTTGCTCTGCATCTTGTTGACCTTCCCGAACTTCTTCCCCGTCTCGTTCATCAGCAGATCGTTCGTGCTCTTCGAGCTCGACATGTACACGCTCGCACTCATGTCGATCTTGCGCGTCTTCGCGGTGAATTTGTGCTTGTTCTTGCCGTCGATCGCCGGCTCCTTAGGCGGCAGCGCCGTGCTCCACTTCTTCTGGGAAAGGATGACCGTAGTGGAGCCCTTGTTGGACTTCTTCTTGGGAGTGACCGGCGCCTGCCTTTGTGGGCACTCGGGCGCCTTCTTCTCCTCTTCCTCCTCCTTGGCTGGTGGTGCCTTAACGGCAGCAACGACCTCCGGCCTGGCAGTTTCCATCGTGCGGGCCGTGGTTCCGGGGTCTTCTTCCGGCCCGCTGACCTCTTTCATCGGTTCCGGCTCCACCGGCTCGGTCTTTATCTCCACCTCAGCCTCTGGTGCAGGCACATCGGGAGCCCGGCTGATGATTGGTGCTGGGGGCGGGACGGGCGAGTCAATGGCCATCGCAGTAGGTTCAGTGGGGGCTGCAACGGACTTTACGGGCTTGTAGAACTTCTGCAGAACTGATTCCAGACTTGCCTTCACGATTGGCTTCAGGTCTTTGATCGCATTGAGGAAGGCCGGGTAGCCTGCATGGGGGATAGTTTCGCCGGCAACCTCTTCGGCCAGGGCGCGGATCTCCTTGGACCGGTCCTGCATGGCCGTCACTATGGCCCCCACAAGCGGGCCCGTGTCGGCCTTCGCGAGGTGTGTCTTGTTTGTTAGGATCCAGTGGAGAAGCTCGGAGCGCATATCGGGGTTGTCCTTTTCGAGGAGCGGAGCAATGCTGTTGAGGATCACCTCGGGTCCGCAGGCCTCCGCAAACTTGTTGACAGCTGCGAGGGTCTCGGCACGGATCGCGGGCTGCTTGTCTGCCAGGTTGTACATCAGCGGCTGCAGGATGATCTTGTGATATTGCTTGCACCCCGAGCCCATGGCGGCGGCCAGATTGCCCACCAGCGCGATAAAGCCCTTCGCCAGGTTCCTGCACGGTTCGTTCATTCTTCCCTTCAGCGCCCCCATGAGCGAGTTCATGCCAGCTGGGAGGATCCGACTGTTCGCCCCCATAAGGATCCGCTCTATGGACTCCTTAGCCTCCTGTCGCTTCTTCATTGAGTTGTCCCCCAGAGAGGACAGTAGTTTCGAGGTGATCTGGGCGGAAATGTTCGCCCGAGGGACCAGCGCGTCCGCGGCGTCCTTCACCTTTCGTTTAGCAGTGGCCTCGAGCTCGCTCTCGCCCTTGAGCTTGCGCTTGGACTCGCCGTCCTCCTTGACCGGCTGCACCTTGGCGAGCTCAGCCTCGATGGTCTTCAGCGTCGCCTCCTTCAGGTCCGAGGCGAGCAGCGGCCTCATGGCTTCCCCAACTCGCGCGTACACTGTGGTGACACATTTCGTCGCCGCCGTCCTCACCTGCGGGTTTGCGTGCGACAGACAGAACTTGGCAAAGTCCACAGCCATTCCCAGGGGCACCAGCTTGGCTCCGAATTCTTCCACCATCTTCACGATCAGGGACAGAACGCCCTTGATGACTCCCAGGCTTTTGGAGCCGGAACCGAGCTTGACAGCCAGAGTGGAAACGTAGGCAGGAGTGGCTGAGTCGCTTATGGTCATAAGAAGGTCAGTGCTGGGGTCGAGCAGCTTTGTGTCCCCCAGTTTGTCGACCAGCGGCGGGACCACGATGCTCGCGAATTTCTTGTTCACAGTCACGACGGAGCAAAGGGCCGAGATAACCGCCAGCGCCTCCTTCATCACATTGATGTTGCTCTCCTTGAAATCCTTCACGCTGTGCTTCAGGTAGACCGCCACGGCCTCCGCGAGCTCTGCCGTCAGGCCTTGCTGCTTCTTCACCCATTCTGAGAGCGCCTGCAGCCGCTTCTGCCGTTCCTTCCACTCCACAGTGTCCAGCTCCTGCGTTATTTCCTTCGGAACGGCCTCCTCGACCTTCTTCGTTGCCTCCTCCAGGGAAACCGGTTCGCCGACCTCCTCCACCTTGATCTCCTTCATCTTCTTCTCCTCCTTTCCCTTCGCCGCTGCCTCGGTCTTTCGTGCGCCCTTGGGCGGCAGCTTTGGCTTGGGCTTCACCGGTTTCTTTCCCTCCGCATCGTCGCCGACAATGATCAGCTCCCCCTTAGGCTTCCCTCCTGTGGCAATCGGTCTCTCATCGACCTCCATCGGGACCTTTCCTGTTGTTCTCATATTCACGGTCGCTGGCTTAGGCTCCGGCGCCGCGACGAGAACCATGGGCTCCGACTTGAGTTCAGGCTCAGACTTCGGCACCGCATCCTTAGCCTCATCATCAATCTTCATCGGCTCCGCGGCCGGCCTCGCCTTGGTCTCCTCCATCTGCACAGATGCGGGAGACTTGCGCGACATAGCCACCTGTTCCGCGGACTTCTGTATCTTCTGCTGCTTCTGCACGTTCATCTCCTGTATCGCCTTGTCGAGCCCAGAGTCCTTAATGAGGCCCTTGAACACTCCAAGACAGGATAGGGCGCTGTCCCTAACCTCACTGACCGCGTCATCAGTCAGCTTGACCAATATGGGGGAGAGAGCGTCAGACATGGTCTTGGCAAGGGACTCGGCCACGGAGGGGAGGACCACGGTTTCCATCCACTCGCAGACGCGCGTTTTCACGATGGGCGACTTGTCGGACAGCGACTCCTTGATCTCCTCTATCATGTCTTCCATCCGCAGCGCCATCGCCAGGTTCTCCATGCATTTCTGCGCCTCCAGCGTGGTCTTCTTGTCCTTGCACTTCTGTATCACATGTTCGTATATGTGTTTGGAATAGGTGGAGAAGTTGGTGCGAAGGCCGCGGGCGAGCTGGCCGATGATCCTCAACGCATGGTTGACAACCACGATGTTGGAGTCACTCAACAGCTTCTTCAGCATCTGTCCCAGGTCGAAGAACCCGTCGTTCTTTATCCTGGGTACGTTCGTGGCCCGCGAGAGCTCCTCCAGCAGGTCGCGCTTCTCGCTCCACTTCTTCAGACCGAGAAGATGGGTGCACCAGGCCTCCCCGAAACGTTTGGCCAACGACACCTCTTCGTCCGCAGTCTTGGCCTCATCCTTGTGGGCCGGCGCTACCGCCTTTTGCGGTGGCGGCTTCACGTCGACCATTGTCTCAAGCTTGCCGCGAACCTTCCTCGTTGGCTCCGGCGGGGCTGTCTCCTCGGCGAATTGCTTCTTGAGCTCCTCCTGCTGCGCGGGCTTCAGCGCCCCAATTGCGGGCAGCACCTGATCCTTGTTCCAGCGGTGTGCCTCGCGGAGGTATCCCATGGCCTCGTTCTTAACGGAGGTGTTGGTCGAGGCTGCCTGGGCCACGACCAGGGAGAGGACGTCTTTGACAGGGAAGACGCCGCGGCCGAAGAGTGAGAGCAGCTGGGTCTGCGCCTGCAGGGCCGCCGCCATGATCTTCGGTGCAGTAGACTTAGAGCCGAGGTACGAGAGGAGGGTCTGAAGAATGACCGGCTGGGCGTTCTCGAGCTCGGCCGCAGACGCAAGACAATCTGCGGCCTTGGCCCTTGTGTTCGTCTTTGTTGAGGTGTAGGCCTTCTCGATGATGGAGGAGAGGACGGCGGAGAGGGAGTCGTCGACACGGGGCGGACCTTTGGCCAGCAGCACCTGGAAACATTCCAGCGCCTTCTCCTGGACACCAGGATGAGAGTCGCCGATGTACTTGTGGAAGGCCGGGTACTGCTCAGCGAAAATCGTGTTGCCTCCCTCCGACTCGCTGAACTTTTTCAGCAATTCGGTCATAGCCTCGAAGCGGGTCTTGGAGTTCTTGCTAACTAGACGGTCGGGAAGGGCGGCAGTGTCAGGAGCGGCGACCGGGGGCGGAGCCTCAGGAGGCAGCTCAGGGATCTCGAGCTTGCTGTGCTGACCGACTGGCTGATCGTCGAAGTTCATCTTGTTTAAATTATTTAATTACGTGCCAATATATTTAGCCTTTATACTAGTAGTGTTGCTTCCCGTCCTTATGCACTTAGCTTAACTACTGCGTGAGTCACAACCAGAACTGAATTAGTATCTACGTGCGTACAGTGTGGCTGTTCTCGCGGTCCTGCGCCCTCATAAGCGACGCTATCATGCAATAATGATGCAGAGGACCTCAGTAACTATAAATGTGCTCTCTAACGAAGCCTTCATAATTAAATATCAACAGGAAAACAAACAAGATGTGGAAACAGGCAGTCGATATCCTTCCTCAGCCCAACTCCATCCTGGGCATGCTCTTCTACTCCTTCGTTGTGTATCTGCTGGTGTTCCTGCTCGGCGTGATCTTCGGCAGGCCCGCCCCCGCCGATGCTGCGACCGAAGCTTCTAAGAGCGAGGACGCCAAGCGGGAGCAGGCCAAGACTGCGGCTGACGGCCGGAAGCAGCGGAAAGATGCGGCCGAAACTAAGAATTAGCACTAACATGCATCTTATCTCAAAGCGAATAAGAGTGGCGAAGACATTACGCGCGAAGGAGTTAAACGCATGCGCGGGCACGACAACAGCACACTGAGGAGGACACTAGTATGGTGCAGCAAGGCTGACGCCCGCATAACAACTTCGATAATAGGGAACGGGTACGGCTTATTATTTATTGCAAGAAATTACAGCCTGCATATTATATGTAATGCGTGCTGTGACTATCTGACCATTCCAAATCAATATATTTACAAGCCGTAATCCGTTAGTGACTCCATACAATTTTAATCGTACACGGGCAAATAGTTCACCTCGCTATCTAATAGCCAACTCCGCTTGGAGATGCCATATAAAAATTTAATATGCGGCCATGGTACATTTTGCGCGATGGTTGCCAACGGCAGTATAACCGTCTGCTCAACTACATCATAACTCGCAACAACTTCGAAGTCTACATCCTTATCACCTTCTTGTATTTGGTGTTTCCGGCGTACAAGATCGTCGCAGGGCCGGGCACGCCATTGGCCAAAACGTGCGAGCTGCTTCAAACCGCTCTCTGCGCCTACTTCTATTACACCGCCCTCGTTCAATCCGGGGAGAAGACGAACCGAGAGATCATCCAGGCCTTTGTGTGCAGCGTGGTAAGGTCCCGCCTAATCGCAACGTGTAGGTGCCATTCCTCGTCTTTAAATTTTACGGCAACGTCCCCGGTCCCGCGTGGGAACTCTGCTACTTTATCCTCGTCGTCACCATCGCCTGTCCGTACAGGTCGCTTATTATTCTGTACACAGTCACCTTTCCAGTCCTTCGCATAATTGAATATCACTTGTAATCGCGAGATGCTCACGAACGAATAGGGGCGCGGCCCGGGCGATGGACGTCTGCAGCGACTCGTTCTTTGTTGCTGCCTACGCCCTCCTCTGCAAGTTCGTCTACGCCGTCCGCGCCGAGAAAATCCGTGAATGCGACCAATACATCTGCAAACTTCACAAGAAGACGCGGAAGCTGTCAATGAAGAACGTGCACATAGCCACACTGGCGCACGAGATCCGGAACTTCGTGACGAAGTAACCTCAGATCCCAACGATTCGATAGCATCATAGCGAGCACCACGGAGCTGAAGGAGACGCGGACCTGGAACGAAGAGATCGTCAACGAACTACTGCAGGCCTCTAACTGTCTCCTCGATATGCTCAACAACACGCTTGATATCTCCAAGCTGGAGGAGGGCAAGATAGAGTTCAACAACACATATGAGTCCGTCCGCGAGCTTGCAGAGCTGTTTATCGGCCAGGCCCGCTCTGCTGCCGAGAAGCACCAAATTATACTGGAACACTCCCTTTCTCCTTACATCCCGCCGTATGTCGAGGTCGACAAGACGCGACTGACTCAGATCGTCCTCAACCTCATCGGCAACGCCGTCAAGTTCACGCCGGCCGGTGGCCGAGTGCATCTGCACGCTGAGTGGGTCAGCGGCTGCGGTCGAAATCAGGGGAACTGCACAACCTGTGATGGCTCGTTCAAGTTCCCAGGACCGGTACGACGACCGGACCCGCTGATGCACAAGAGTGCGGACGACTGTCTCCAGCGGGTCGAAATCACCGTACATATCCATGTTGGCGCTATATCTGGTTAGCCGGTGGACGTGGACATCGAGGCGCTGGGGTCGAAGCAGGAGCAGACGCCAGAGCGGAAGATCCAGACCGACCCGGGAGATGCCACCCCCAATGGCAACGAGGTCCCTGATGAACAGCCCTGCGACTTCGGCCCGGCTCCTGCGGTTCTGGACAGGATGCGAGGGTACGCCTTCGTGCCCGCGAGGATGATACTAACTAAACCAGTAATTGCACGCGCCATAAATAATCATGGTAGTCCAGCGATTCAATCAAGCACTGGGAGAAGCCACCCGGGTACGAGACCGACCGTTCGCCCGTTGACTGCAAGAGTCCCGTGGCCATGTCCGACACCCATCTGGGTGAGGTGAAGCTTATCCAGGGGATCGAGATATCGCAGGCGGCGGGGAGCGAGGAAGAGCAGAAGCAGGAGTATCCGCCCATCCTCGATGCTGGACATATAAGGCTGGGCGATCCTCTGGCGTCCCGCGAGGAGCTCAAGTTCTCCGCCCAAGAGAAGACCAAGTCCGCATACGGTCTCGCTAATATGGACGTGAAGAGCGAGATCTCGTTGCAGCGGAAGGAGCGGCTCCCCTTCAGGACGCAGAAGTCAATGCCGCGGGTCTGCAGAAAGCTCTCGGAGAGCGAACTGGCCAGGACCCAGATGCCAAAAAAGAAGCTACACATCGCGCTGGCGGAGCAGGAGAAAACGAGCGGGACGAACCACAACAGCGGCGGGCGCGGTCTGCAGTTCCGTAGACACAGCTCGCTGACGGCACGGTCGAAGAGCAACTACGAGGGCGAGGACACGCCCCGCCCCAAGAATTGGTGCAAGTACATGATGGAGCTCCCCCGCGAAGGCAAGTTGGTGGTAACCGTCTCAGACACCGGCTGCGGCATTGACGACGAAGGTAAAAAGCGGCTCTTCCAGGTCTTTTCCCAGGCGGACAAGTCAGTATACGGGAAATATGGGGGCACTGGACTGGGACTGTGGCTGGCACAGAAGCTGCTGAATGCGATGAACGGACAGATAGAGCTGGAGAGCACATTGGGAGTGGGCACTACGTTCAAGATCACGATTCCAACGCATTGTCGCGCCTTCCCCGACTCCGTCCAGGTTCGGCGGCGATCACTACCTAACGTAGAAGAACACTAACTCCATGTTCAACAAGTTGGCGTGTCTTTGTCTGCTGAAGAACCCGGAGGTAATCAGCGCGCACGTGCAGAACCTCGGCTGCAAGCTCGTTGTCTGCAAGAGCATCAAGCAGCTCCTCGCTGTTCTCCAGGTACTTTGCTGTCTCGCACATCGATAGCAAAATAAGCAGGAGAAGGTCCGGCGCCAGGCCATCTTCGTCGGCGTCAAACAGGGCAAACGGCTCATCAAGCTTAATCGCGAGATGAGCCTGAACATAAAGCCCTCGCAGATCGTTGTGGTCACAAGCAAGTTCACGCATAATTACCGACCGATAGAGAAGGTGCTGGCGGACGACGACGACTTCCAGTACCTCATCAAGCGGCCCGTCAGCTCTCACATCTTCATCAAGACCCTTGCCCATCTAGTCAAAGGCCTGGAACTGTACAGCGAGTCCTTCACGCCTTCGGATCACGAGAACAGCCAGAAGTTGCAGCAGACGGCCAGGTATGACAACGTGCACATTCTGATGGCGGACGACCACGAGTTCATCCGCAAGGCCCATGCCAGGCAGATCGGCAAACTCACCAACCAGGTCGCCGTATGTTCGGACGGGGCAGAAGCATTGGAGCTGTTCAAGGCGAGAAGAGGAGAGTTCCACCTGGTCATGCTCGACGGCTACATGCCGAGGATGGACGGGATATCAGCGATTCGGGCCATGAGGGAGTACGAGGCGGCGACTGGCACACAAGAGAGGGCAAGGCTGATGCGTATGCCGACGAAATGAGGAATCGGCGAGTAGTGCTGACCGGGGACGACTCCAGCGAGATCAAGGTGCGCGCGGTGGCCGCAGGGGCCGACTTCATCAGTATCTCCTCCGGACCGGAATGGTGCGTAGTGAAGAAACCGATGTCGGCGGACGAGATCGAGAGGATAGTCGCGTCGATAAGCATGGCCCTGAAGACGGCGACGAGGGCGACCGGGAAAAGGCAGAGGCTGTCGACCTTCTTCAAAGCAAGCGGTAAATCCATATACATATGATCTGTAGGCGAGGAAGCTGAGGATGTATAGAGTGCGCTAGGCAGGAAGTTTATATACGTACTTTATCAGCGTTGTTCGACTCATCGGCAGTGTATGGGCACACGTATGCAGCACAGTTACTCGCGAAAGGCGTTACATTCAGCGTTATTACTTTCGGAAGAAGTAATGAGATAATAAAATAGGAGTAGGACTATATAGTAACACAGACACATCAGATTTTGCTGACCTGCTCAATCTTTTGGGCCGCAATGCTGGGGTCTGTCTCGCTCCTCTTCACGCTCAGCAGCTTGTCGTCGTTCTCGCCCTGCTCCGCCCTTATCGAGTGGTCCTCCAGTTCTAGCTGCTCCGCCACCACCTTCGAGATCGAGAACCGCTTCCCCACCCTCTTCTTCGGTTTCGCACCGTTTACCCAGGCGAGCTGCTCGTTTTCGTACGTCCTATCGCATCGCACAGCCTTGTCCCCACCATCATCAGCCTTCTTCTCCGCTTCCTTGTTTATCCCGTTCGGCGGGGACTTCACCTCCCGGTCCTTCGACGGCGCAGAAATTTCCTCCGGCGAGCTCCACCCCGCGATCTTCTTCAGCATCTATATCACATTGATCGCACGAAACTCATACATCTGGACCCACGAACCCCCGCGGGGGAACATCAGCCCTCGACCCCACGGGCTCGGGCACGGTCTTGGCCGCAGACTTGTCGCATCTCATGAAGTTCGCCAAACTCTCCACAAGGGAGGGCGGCTGCTGGGTGGGTCGCTCGCTATCGAGGGGGAAGGGCGAGCGGGTGCCCTCGTTCTCTGAGGCGTTGTCCTTCACGGGCAGGTTGCTCGCGGTCTTGACCTGTTCATCGCTAGTGCCACTGAGGACCCGAGGCCGGGCAGGGAGACATTCCTCGCGGGCGGAGTCCTTCTCTTTGGGCTTATCCTTGTCCGCATTCTGGTCAACGCGGACGAGGACCTTGCTCTTGTGTTGGCCTTTCATGAACTGACCCTCGAGCTTGAGGCTGGGGTTGTCCATCTTCTCCCGCAGGAACAGCACGTATTCGAACGTCGTTATGCCCTTTTGGTTTAGCCAGCGATGAAGGAACAGGAGCTGCAGGACGAAGGCAACGCAGGCGGCCTGTACGCAGAAGCATACCAAGGTCAGCACGTACCCAAGCGCCCGGGCTGGTCCCTCTCCCAGTCCGTAAAACTGCGCTATCGGCTCGGCGTATTCCCCACGATGCAGACTTGCCAGCACCCACAGGTTCAGGGCCGACTGGAACGTGCTGAACGCTAGCAACAGAAACAGCAGGACAATGAATCGGCCGTAGTTCTGTCTTCCTATGCAATTATTCAGCCAGTTGCAGTGGTGGTCGAAGGAGTCAACGCAACGGTTACATACGCCACAATGCTTCGTTCTGTCCAACACGTGAGTTTTGCATATTCTGCAGAAATACTGAAGATCGTCGGAACGGACGGGCTCACTATCGAGGCATAATGCGGTGGCTCTTACTTGCGCTGCAGTCTAAGCCTTTCGGAGTACACAGTAGGATCGGTGGGGTCGCTGAGGGTGATGACGATGCCAAGGGATATGACTGAGAGGAACAGCAGCGTATAGGGGGCAACGAGGACGTAAACCGCCCGGCCCAGTTGTTGCAGGGACACCAGTTCCACGAAGTAGAACACGTACGCGTGGAAGGAGAAGAGGAAGTACGACGCGATCTGCATCGGGTGGAACGGGCATAGACATCCGTGTGACTTAACTGGGATATCAATAAAGAGGTCCTGATCCATATTCGTTAGTTTTTTGTTTATTGTGTAAGTCTGCTGCACGACTTCTACATTGCATAATTTGTGCAATCTCACGCTGCTGGGGACAGACACTGCACCAGATAAAATAATGTATGTCTCTCATTTGCATAGAAACCGCGGACGGGCGAATTAAACTCCAAAGTACACCTTTGTCTCCTCCGTCCCCACAAATTGCAGAACATTGCCAACCTTTGCTTTCGGCTGCAGCCACGAGATCCGCGCACGTTTGCCCTTCTCAGCGCCCTCCACCCATTTCTTTTCCAGTATCACTTCTACGGGGGACTCAACAGCGTCTATCGCATCTGTCCCGCTGATCTTGGCCTTTCCTTCCGGCATCTCCTCGGTTTTTTCGCTGGTCACCTTGATGTCAACCATGCCGACCCTCCCGCCCTCCAGACTGATCTCTGTTACAGTCCGGTACATGTAGTCCTTGCGCTGGAGTCCGAGATGGCACGGTTCGGCCGCTCTCCGGACCCCATTAAAATGCAGTCGCACCCTTGAGTGACTCTTAGCCGGATAAAGCGTCGATTCGTCCGACTGGATCTTATCCGAACAGTTAATCAGCTCTGCGCCAATCGTGTGGAGCTTCTGGCCCGCCCTCATCCTTCCAGCGAGGAGCAGACTGTGTATCGGATCTGGCGGGAGGATAGGTGTCGTCAGTATCGTGTATTGGCCATCAGAGAGTTCCATGGTGTACCCCGCCTCCGTTCCTGCGATGGACACGACCATAAGCACAGAGTGTGAGGCGATCGTGCACTTTTTTGCCATAAGAACGTTGTACAGGAACGAGTGTTTGTGTGACGCTGATTCGTCTTGATATCTACTCAGGGTAAATCAAAGGGGGATGCACCTTTTGACGAGCTGGAAGACCAGGTTTTCCAGCGTGAGGAACTGCTGTCCGAGCCAATGCTGGTACGAGGCGAGCTTCCACACCACAAGTCGGCAGTGGTTTTCTGTCCAGTCCTATTCCATGCTCAACCTTCGAGAGGAGTACCGGGGACACGTTAAATCTTCCAGTGACCGTGAGGAGGCGCCACAGTTCCCCCACACCCACGCTGCGTCTGTTATCGCACACTGTGCACCTCACGTTTTCGCTCATGCTGTTCGGCTTGCAGACGCAGGGGAAGGAGAGGGAGATTTCGCCGGGGAGCTTGCCCAGGGGCTCCGGATGAGTCTTCCCTCCCCAGTCTTGTCTGACACTGATCTTTGATGCGTCGGCTTCGGTGGGGGAGCGACACCTTTCGAGGAGATTGGCGAGGAACTGCTGCGCGCTCTCGTCCAGCACGGTCTGGTCCGTGTTTTTGGTAGAACAGGACCTTTTGCCGGTGGGGACGAGAATGAGTCCAGAGCTGGAATCCGAGACCTCAGCATGCTTTCGCTTTGCAACGGGGGTGAGCTTTTTGGGAGGCTCGCTGGCCTTGCCCTTGCGGGTGTCCTCCTCCATGACGCCGAGCAGCAGCTCTTCCTGCGACCCGGTCAGCGGCGGAGGGTCCTGCGTCGCCGCCAGCGGGTGCTGTCCCTCCTTCCCGACGGCCTCGCCCGTTCCCACCGAGCTCGGCTTCTTCGCAACCGCTGTTGGCGTCTTAAAGGGATGCTTGGCCACGCGACTGGACTGGCGGGAGAAGACGTGGTTGAGTTCCGCGTCCACGTCCAGGTCAGGCTTGGCCTTCCCCTCCTTCGCAGGCGAAGGTCGATTGTAGAAGACCGGGACCGCGGGCTGGAGGAAGGAGTCCGGTGCTGGTGCTGGCTCCTCCGCCACGATTTTCCTTGCCAGCGGCTTCTGTGCAGCGACGGGGTCGGCTGATTTCTCCGCAAGATCGTCGTTTTCCTGGAAAAGACTCGAGGCCCGCTTCAGGTTCTCCAGGCTGATCCGCACCTTGCGCATCCGTCCCGTTGTGAATCCAACGAATTCCGGTGTGGCCTTTGTCTCCTCTTTATTCACGGTCCGAACTGGCGGGACAGGGGTGGATAGCACCACGGTATCTTCCTTGCTTTTGCCCGAGGGAGACACTGTGACCGGATTTTCGCTTTGTGCCCGGGCCAACAACTGCACGCTGTCCTGCACGGCGCTGACCTTGTCCTCGAGCGCCTTCATCTTCCCCATGAGCTCCGCGAACAGTCCTTGCACCATTGCAGACAGCAACATATCCTCGCTCTTTTTAGGCTCCTTTGTGGGCGAGGTCTGCACCTGTTGTTCTGAGGAGGAAACGTTTCGCTGGAAGGCCCTGTCGGCGGTCTCAGGCAGGGTGGGGTTAGATCGTTCCAGCAGTGCTGTAAGATCCAGCGAGTCGGGGTCTTGGTCGAGCGCTTTTTCCTTGGTGGCAGGAGTGACCAGCTTTCCACACTGAGAGGCTGGCTTCGAATTCGCGCCGAGTTGCTGGAGCAGGTCAGGGTCGTCCAACAGACCGTTAAGAGGGTCGCCCTGGGTCGTCGTGATGGGGGCAAGTCCGGGCGTCTTGACTTCTTCGGTACTCATTGTAGCTAAAATAATAGAGATCTATAAGCTTTAATATTCAGTTGGAACGTCTTAAATCCTGCGTCGACAACTTTGCCGCCATCTTATTCATTCGCGCCAACGAATTCTCTCCGCTATCTCCCATCAGAGAATGATGCAATCTTTCTGAAGCCTTGGGTTGGAAGATAATCCGTGCAATAAAAATAATAATAAAGAGCTGCTCACTGCGATGATAAACAACCACTTCTCGGCAGTCCAGATCATGCACCTCCCGCTTGGCCGGAACCCTGGGGCCGCCACCTTCCGTCGGCGCGAGTCTAACAGAATGAAGACGATCACCACGGCCGAGTCGACCGCGCGACTGGGCAACCTGCAGCCCACGAGGAAGAACTCGGCCTCTCCCAGTATCGCCCCATCCGGAGAACCCTGTGCTCGGCCCAAGCTCGTCTCCTGGCTCCAGCATAAGCTTCTCTTCAAGTACCACATCTTGCGGATGGACTCGGACAGCGAGGGCGAGGAGGGGTCTGACAGCTTCTCCTCGCCGAGTGGCGAGGATGCTACAGCGGAGGTCCGGGAGACGAAGACCGCGCGGAAGGGCAGCAGGCCGGAGAGATCCGAAAAGGCCTCGCCCGGGAGCACGGCGCGAAAGGGGAAGACCATATACGGGACCAGCAACGACTACATTCAGACCTTCCGCACGCCGGTCACCGCCACTCCCTTCTACGTGGTGTCGATAAAGCGCCACTCAAGCAAGTCGGTGCTGCAGAGCAGGCGAGTATCACGATTCCGCGGGAGCACAAACGACTTGGGACAAAGGAGGCTACCCGAACTCGACCCGGTCCCTCCTGTGCGCGAGATCAAGGTTGTCCCGCTGTTTTCCCTGGTCAACACCTCGGGCGTAAGGTCGGCAACCGCGGCCGCAGCGAAAACCGACAGAATAAGAGCAGACTTGCTAAAAAGGCCAGCGCATCCGCTGCTTCAGCCTAAGGCGCGCAAGGTGCCGTTTGCGTGGGGAGGAGGAAGGAAGCGGAGTCTCGTGGAAGAGATTGAGCTCAAGTTCTACAAGCGGCAAGGGGACGAGCAGCGGGCCTTCATCGATCGCAATGCAGACAGAAGGAGACGGAGGAGGATGACTGAGAATAACAGTCCGAACGGGAGGAGGGAAAGTCGGGCGGGCGAGCTCGACGGTCTCATAGCGAAGTGCGGGTCGATGATGCAAGAGGGCGCCGAGATGAAGAGGTCAGTTTCGTCCGCGTGCTATCCAATAGATATCTTGGCAGCATTAAGAGGGGCGTCAACGAGGCAGTCAGGGCCACGGCGCAGGTGCTCAGACAGGGGCCGCACACTGAGGCTGAGGACCGGAGAGTCTACGGCCATGCGGACAGACGGCGAATGCGCGTTGCCTTCGGCGCCAGGTCCAAGGATATAGCGAACTCGTAGCCGGTTTTTGCGTCGACTCGGCGCTAATACTGTACAATACTAACCTTTCGTCTTACTATCTTGGCTATATGCAGATTTTATCGTTTTGTTCAAGCAAAAATATTGCAAATATGATAGTGCCAGAAGATCAGGATACAAGGCGGATGCTTCGGAGGCAAGTTCGAAGCACAGCAGCAGCAGCAGGAAGGAGGCCAAAGGGAGCGTCAAGAGTTCTCTCTGGGAAAGCAGCGAGGAGAGCAAGCAGGACGACGAGGTCGAATGCGACTATTCGCGAGTGTTCAGCTACGCCCGACACGCGCGTTTCAACGAGATCCAGGAGCTATTTCAGATGGGCGTGGACCCGGACTCGCGAGATGCGAATGGGAACACTGCGCTGATCATCGGGGCCCAGAACAATTTCAAGCATATAGCAAAGCTCGCCCTCAAGTTCGGCGCCGACATTGATGCTACAAACCACACGGGAAACACAGCGCTGCACTACTGTTCAGAGTATGGGTACATCAGTCTCGGCGACTATCTGCTTTTAAAGGGGGCGAAGCCGTACGTGACGAACATGTACGGATTTAACGGACTGCAGGGCGTGCGCGAGGACAAGCACCCTTCCTACGACCACATCAAGTACCTCCAGGGTGGCGGCAACCGCAAGCTCTCCTAGATCTCATCCCTGGACAATCTTGCGTTTCTTTTCCCAACTTGTTTCTCATTCCACCGGGTCGAGCTTTTGTTTTTGTGTGCGACTGATACCTGCTATATCGCAACAGCATCATGCGAGACCAGGATAGCATAAAGGCACGTTGGCAAGCTCGTTATGTGCTAGAACAATATTAATTATGCGGCAGAGACTTGACCGTGCCATAGGCCCCGTCATCGAACAGTGCGGCCATCTTCCCGTCCTCCGTGGCCAGCACCACCTGTCTCTCTTCCACTGACATCGCCACCACGTTTTCGCACTCCGCTATTATCCGCTCCTCGAGATAGGGCAGTCGTCTGGCCACAAACACGCCGTCCCTCCAGTACACGACATAGTCACAGAAACAGCTGTCGCGAACGACGGTGAGTCCGAGGACGGTGGCCGCGGTCTCCTCGCATTCGGCCAGCAGTTCGCCGTTAAGACTGTACACCAGCACGGTCCCTGCCTCTCTGCTGTACATCACCGCACATGGAATCGGACTCGTCGCAAGAAGCGCCTAGAAGTGTTACGGGGGATCCATACCTGGGAGAGCGGAATCGCCTGGGACTCTCCGCGCGGTCGGAAGGTGCGAAGCAGTTCCGGCCGGGAGGAGAGGCTGTAGAGGTTCGCGGTCCCGTCTGCGCTGGAGGTAAGGAATAGGTTCATGTCGTTGGAGACCGAGATTGATGTAACGCGAGAAGAGTGGTGGAGGAGGGTGCTGCGCGGCTTCCAGAACATGTCCTCGCAGATGCTGAACACCATACAGTCTCCATTCTTGGTCCCGGTGATGGCCACTCTCTCCTCCTTGTCTACCGCTATGCAGGTCACGGTCGACGCGTGATAATTGAGAGTGACCGTCGCCTTGTTCGGCTGCGCCAGCGGACTTAGCTGTATTGCACCATCCAGGTAGCCGCCCTGGACGACATACTGGAATTTCCCGTGCCGTTCCAGAACAACCAGAGGGAACTGGCATTCCGTCGATTCGTCCATGCGACTCCATTGGGAGTAGCTGCAGTTATTCTCGTAGTGCATCGCCGCACTGAGCGACACCGCTGGTGCATCCTTCCCTGGTGCTATGCGGACACACTGGATAGCACCGTCGATCGAGACTACCATCGCCCCCTCTCCCGTGCGGTGTATGTGCGTAATCCTGCTGGGACTCTCGGTCCCGGGCAGCATCACTAGCTTTGGCTGAGAGGCGGGGTCCCAGAGGGAGGGAAGGTGTTCGGCCGACTTCGCGGGGTGTGCGGTCTTGAATAGAGGCTTGTTGGAATGCGGCCCGGAGGAAGAGGCCTCGGGGATCGCGACCCCGAAGGTTCTGTCGATCCAGTTGTTAACGATGGAACTGGGGGCGACGCTGTTTTTCTCGAGGGCCTCGTTGAGTTGTGCCACGTACTTGTAAGGATCGTCAGGAAGAGGAAGGCCGGCCTCGTCCCGGTGCTTTCTGCACAGTCCAGCCTCGCCTGTACCGCAGGCGAGCAGTATTTCAGGGAGCGAGTACACCTCCGGGACCACGTCGGCGCCCCCAATAGGAATCGAACAATGCGGGCACTTGTTTGGATCCACGACGTACTGTGTGAACTTCTCCAATATTGCGCATTCGCAGCCACGCATCTTCTCGGCGCTGATGACCTGATCAGCTGACTCAGAGAGAATGCTGGGCTCGTACGGGAGCAGAGGGTAGCGTTCGGGGTCGTTGAAGGTGCGGCCGCAGTGTCGGCTCAGGGTTAGCAGGTAGTCCAGCGTAGGCATCTGCCACGACAGCCAGAGCTCGGTGGCCCGCGACTTCTGGAAAGACTTGATGGGATCAAGAGTGCCGTCGTACTTGAGCCAGCGACACCACTTCTCCCTGAGACGCACCAGCTTCTTCGCCATGAGGTCTCTACTCTCCCCTGTGGCAAACTTCAGCAGCGCAGTCTTCCCGTCGTAGAACACCGTCTCGAGTTTATCAGACTGCACCCGATACAGCCGTTTGAGCTCATCCAGCCGCCATCTCTCTATCCTCACCTGCCCTCCGTCTTCTTTTCCTATGAATAGCAGACTTGCAGAGTGCCCATGCGGCTTATGCAGCATCACCCAGCCTTCTAGCTGCCTGAACTGATAGAAGAGATTTGCGGCCGCTGGTGGAGGCAGTTTCTTTTTGAACCTTTCCTCAGTGTCGCGGTATAGTACTTTGCAGATCTCCTCCGCGGTCACCGAAATCTGGGGCACTGCTTCTGGAGAAACGGAATCTGCGTTCTCGGGCATCGCAGTCGACTTGATGAGACATCTGAGTCCGTTGGAGAAGTGGTGGGACGAGGGGACAATAGTCCTGGACTCCTCGCCCTCGGACTGGATCCGCCATGCGCCCTGCCATCCATACACTTGCGATCTGACATGTTGCCACTTCTTTTCTCGCTTGAGCTCGGACAGCGCGATTTTGCACTTCGCCTCTGAGTCCGCGAGGGTCCGTTCCTCGGTCCACCCTTTTACCACGGTATCGAGGGTGCCTTCCTGGGCCTTGTCCGTGGCGTTCCTCTTCTCACGTTCTGCCACCGCGGCCTGGACCTGTCCGCGACAGAAGGCCAGTATGTCCCCCTGCACCAGTGTCGCGAAGTCCTTCCCCAGCCGCTCGAGTTGTTCCGAGATCCTGCTGTTGTACTCCAGCAGCGAACCATATTCTGGAGTCAGCACACGCATCAGCTCGGCCATGCTGACGCCCTCCATCAGCCGGATTTCCTCGGTTGGAACTATGCACTTCCCATCCTTCCCGCCAAGCTGCGACTCGTAGAATAACTTCGACTTGCTCTCGCTTCCGCCAATGAGAGAGAAGAGGAAGCGGAAGACGTGGGCGAGAGTCTTGGAGTAGAGCTGTCTGTGCTCGTCCGGACTTGTCTGTTCGCAGCAACCTTGGATGAGACAGCCGAGGAGCAGCAGTAGGTTTGTTTCCAGAGGCGCATCAGAAGGCAGCCGGGTTGGTCTCGAAGCCTCGAGGAGAAGCAAGAGATACTTGGCAAACAACTCGGTCTCCTGGGTCCAGTACTCGAGCTCCGAGGTCCCCACAGCGTTCTTCAGCGCAAGTCCCAGCAGCAGGGCCAGACATGGGACGCATCCTGATACCTTTGCCACTACTTTCAGTGTCCCCGCGTTCTCCTGCGCCATCGGGGAAATGTGGTTTCTCCTCAACTCCTCCTTGTTTGTCGCGATGTAAGACTCAAGGTCGGAGGAGGACACCACGTCGGCCAGCAGGTCTTGCAGTTCGCAGGCTCTCCAGAAGAAGGGGGCAAGCACGTCGAAGAGGAGTTTTAGCAGCTCGGTGTCGGAGAAAGGGACCACCGGCGCGGATCTTGCACCGAGTGCCGAGAACGTGATGCCGTTCCCATTGTCGCTGGTCTGGAACAGCAACAGCGTTGTGATTTCGGCAAGGAAGGTCGTGCTGAGCTTGTACTCGGGCGAGGAAGCAACCTCGTTTTGCGCGACCGTCTGCTTCACCTCAGTCAGCGCCTTCCCCCACATGTACTTGAAGCAATCCGCTATGATCCCCGGATCTACCTCCTTTCCTTCAGTTCCCTCGAGCTCTTTTCCGCGGGTCGTTCTGGCCACCCAGCACACCAGTGCCCGTTCCATTGTCAGCATTGCCTTCGTGTCCAAAACTGCATAACTGACCAAGCTGGCGTGAAACGCGATGATCTGCTCAAACTCCACTATATTCTTGGCCTTGTTGCTATCATTGTGAAGAGCCACGTAGAGTTCCTGCTCAAGTTTTAGGACAGAACGAAGGGTCGCATCGTCGCAAGAGACTGCAGTCCGGTTTTGTGGGCTGGACTCGCAGACCTTTATGAGGGCGGACAGCACCGGGTTGATGGTCAGTCCGGCCCCCACGCAACGTCTTGCCAATTTGAGTATCATGCGTGTGGCCGACGGGTTCACTATCACCCCCTCTGAGAACTCGAGCAGGATCATGGACAGGTCGTTGCCCTTCCAGGTGCTGGGCTCCATGGACTTGCCCAGCATATAGCAGAACAGAGCAGCGAAAACGCAGTCGGATTCGGGAGAGAGTTCCACATTGTCGTGTGCGGCCACCGAGGACTTTGAGGTCATCAACGACTCTTCCTTGATTGGAGTTGCCGCGATCGCGTCGATTCCTTCCAGGTTGAAGTTGAACTGCTTCCTTTCCTTCGTGGATTGCGGGAAGAGGCCGGGGCCTTTGTGTGCCTGCATGAGAGTCGACTTGTGGGTGGAGGTGATGGGGACGGAGAGACCGACGGCGAGCGGACCTTTGGGCCTGGAGGAGTACCTCGACACAACGAGTTCTGTGGGCGAGGAGCGAGACATGGCCAGCACACAATGTTCCGCCAGTTCCAAGATCTCCTGCTCTTCCTTTTGTTCTTCTTCTGCCTCGTCAACGATCTTCTTGCCCTTCTCCCCTCCGATGTCGAATTCATTGTTGATCTGCTCGGTGTCGATAGCCAGGCCCTTGGGCAACTTTGCGCCTAGGAAACCTCTGGGATTCCGAGGCAGCGGATCGAGGGCAATCTCTTCGCCTTCGTTCTCACATGAAGTGAGCGCTGGCGGGGCGAATTTCTTCCCGAAGAGCTGTGGCTTCGGCTTGGGCTTTTCCAGGACGGGGACCGGGACAGGCTCTTCCGGCTCTGCGGGAGCTGTCTTCTCCTCCTCCGCGGGATCCCCGAAGAAGAACCGCTTTGCCTTCATCTTTTCGTTCTTCGGAGCCGGGGGCGGCTTGTATGGGTCCTGGGCGACGAGTTCCTCAATCGACAGGATGTGTTGTTCCTGAGTATGGTGTGCCGGCTCCTGTTGCTGTTGCACCTGAGCCTGCGGCTTTTCCTCGCCGACATCGAAGTCCGTGCTCAATACAGGAAACTTCCGCCCCTCTCGCTGCGTCTTCGCCTTATTCGTCTCCTGTATGTCTATCTTAATCTGCTTGATCTTCTTTATGGTGCTGTTGATATTCGCCTCCTCCGACATCACCTTCTCCTGCAAAAGACTCGTGTCTGGTTCCTCGTCGCCGATTTCGCCCTCGGGGGCCGCCTTCTCCTCCCGATGCAGCGATATCTTCCTGGTTTCCTCCCTTCCGTTGGTAGCGGCAGGAGATGAGCTGACGGTTTTTCCAGCCGCCTGGCAAAGACGGCCGAACAGCTCTTCCTCGCTGTTCTCAACAAGCTTCGACAGCACCTTGACGCAGCTGATCTGGGTCTCCGCCGGAAATCGTGTGCTCGCCTCCTGTACCCGCTGAGCCACTCCTGCCGGAACCATCTTTGCAGTCTCTCGGCCCGCGACCCGCAGGGAATCCAGGATCGAAATGAGGGCCTCGAACGTGCAGTGCGCAACATCGGGCCTCGTCACGGCCCCGACCAGGGCGGAAACGACTACTTTCGCTTTGGACTCCGAATCGAGCTGCGGCATGAGAGCTTCTAGGAAACGGACGGCCCCGATATAGCGCACGTTGAGCGACTGGTGTCCTCCGGGGAGCGAGTTCTTGTGTGACTTGTGGAGCGATTCTTCCATGGACTGGCAGCATGCGGCGGAGGTTGATCGGTCGACCATCGCCAGCATTGTTGAGATCACCGAGCGGACTGTCTCGCACTCGGATCCTGAGAAGCAGACGACGTTCGCCTTGAGCACCTCCCAGTACTTGGACTGAACGGGCAGATCGGTTCCCGTCCAGTAGTTCCTAGTATCGAACAACATCCTCACGATCTACACGTTCGCTGACCCAACATACGCTATCACATGTCTCCTTGTTGGTCGCGGCGATTTCCTCTATTGCGCCGAGGGCCTCCGTGGTGGATACGTCGTGCGGAAACTTCGGGAGCCAAAGCGCGAGCGAGTCGGCGACCAGTCTGTACTCCTGCGAGGCGCGCACCGTCCCAGCAGAATATTTGCTCATGTGCCGAACCATGGTCAGCAGCGTCTTCAGGATCTTCAGCAGCAGTCGCTGTCCGGATGCAGTGTCGGACGTTTCTACAGCAAATTTGGCGTGCGAGGGGAGATACTGCCGCAGCAGCTCTGGAGCAGCGGGAGCACGTCCTGCACCGAAAAGATGTGATTCGCCCCTGTGCCGGCCTTGAGAAGGTGTGTCACCCCTGCATTTCCGTTGAGGTTAGCGGTCAGCTTTTCTCCGCACAAATTGTACGTGGTGCCCTTGTTCTCGCTTATGGCTGACAAGGCGAGGTAGACATCTTGTTGGGGAAGGGCGAGCACACTTTTGTAAGACTGCTGGTCGTGCACTCCATACGGGAGCTTGGCTGATATTTCGGCTAGTTGATCCCGCGACAGGGCGACCTTGTAAAGCACAAGGGAGGTCAGCTGGCCAGCGAAGCCTGAGCACACCGCAAATTCCCCTAGACTGCTGTCGGAGATCTTCGGGTATTCCGCCGAGAACTGTTTCGTTTCTGCATTAATTGCAACCTATTGGGGGTCAGAGATCAGGGACGAACGCTGAGAGTCTTGTTGTGACTATGAGAAACGGCCACGCAGACCCACTGGTCCCGCGGGAGGACACCCAGATCAATTCCCTTGGTTTCGTCCTCTACCTCGGATTCGCGGCGGGAAACGGTACCGGGGCCGGAGCTGGTGCGGTAAAGGAGGCGTTGGCCGGCGATAACGCACTCGAATCCGCGGGCGGAAGATTTCAGTCGGAATAGTGCGCTCGGCTGCCCCTGCTGCATCCTCTCCACCGCCGACATGTCCTCAGATTTGATCCATGCCACAAAGGTGTATCCCTAGGGCGCGTTTAAATGGCTGCCGGGTACCTTGGAGAACTCCCAATGCGAGGACTCAGGAGCCGACAGAGAGAGGGAGGAGACGAACGGCGAGAAGAAGAAGTAGTTCTGCACAGGCTGCTCCTCAGAGTCGACACAGAGCGCCCGCAGCAGCTTGAGCGCAGCCATCTCCGCGGGACCAGACTCCCCCGCAGCGGCGCACGCACTTAGTCTTTGGTACACGACATCGAAGTGGTGTCTGCGCGGCGTCCATCTCTTCACGAGGGCCTTGATGAGCGTCAGGACGGTTTTGAATGGCTTCCGATCCTTCGGCCCGAAGTTCAGCGCCATGCTTATTATCTGACAGAGCGGGTCCGCGGCCTGATTGAGGGGGTCGTCACAACCACCCGCCTGGAGGAGCAGCGGACCGTTGTTCTCAGACTTGTGAACAAGGTCGGCGAGCGCCTGTGCGAGCTGTGCCTGGGAGGCTGGAGCGGGCGGGAAGGCGCGGAGGAGCGGGAGGAGGTTCCCGGGCGAGGTCACGAAAGGGAACAGCGCGTTGGGCGCCAGTCCTGTGGTTGGGGCGTACAGGATCGACGTGCTCTATAGCGTGGTGAATACACGGAGGGCGGTACCGTCTTCACAGGATGCGATTCCGTCATTTAAATTTTATATGCTATTTTAAATTAGCACATAGGATGTATGTGCGCGCACGAGGCATGAGCTGACCAATAGTGTCGCGGGTGATCAGGAATAGCGGCAGCGCCGAACTCACAGACGCATCGGTATATAAAGCGCCATAAATCTGGGATCTAATTTAAATGGACTCGTTCGTCGGACGCAGAATAGAATTCAATGGCGACCGCGGGACGGTGCGGTACTATGGGCCGCTGCAGCACGATCCGGAGAAGGCCAAGGGCGGTGAGATATGGGTCGGAATCGAGTGGGACAACCCTGCCCGCGGCAAGCACAATGGCACCGTAAATGGGTTCAAGTACTTCGTCTGCGAGTACACTTCCGGTGCCTCCACCGGTGGCTCCCTCATTAAGTTCGAGAAGGCCAACTTCGGCGTCTCGCTGCCTGTGGCCACTGGTAATAAATACAAGAAGTACGACGAAATGAACGCCGAAGAGAAGGCGGAGGAGGGCAAGGCCGAGCAGGAGATGTACGTCAACACCACAAAGAAAGACAAGCGACTCACGGTGCAGTTTGTGGGGAAAAGCAAGGCGTACGCGGAGTTCTCCGATCTGGGACGCCTGAAGGAGGTCGCGCTGCAGAACATCTGTGTTTCCAGCATAGACGACGGGTCGCAGTTCCTCTCCCGGTGTCTGCCCAATCTTCAGGCCTTGTACCTGGATCTCAACCTGCTCTACGACTGGTCTCAGTACTTCGAGATCATCGGCCAGCTCAGGGGTCTGCAGACCCTCTCTCTCACAGACAACCGGTTCCGTAGGCCGAGTCCCCACCTCATTGCCTCTCTGCCAAAGGACAGACTTGTGAGCCCGTCGCTTCGCGTGCTGTCCCTGATCGGGATGGCGCTGGACTGGGCCGACGTGGATGTGCTGCTGCCGAGTTTCGAGCTGCTGGAGGAGCTGTGGCTGTGCCGGAATCGCTGCTCGAAGATCAGCGGGTCGTTCAAAGTGCGGACGGAGTACATGCAGAACCTGAAGATCCTCAACCTCGAGGACAATCACATAGAGTCGTGGAAGGAGCTCGACCAGTTCCAGTCCCTTCCCAAGCTGAATCAGCTGGTCCTGACCTCGAATCAGATCCGCGAGGTTCCGCTCCAGTCCGGATTCAAGGCGCTCACTTATCTTTGTCTCGAGAAGAACCTGGTCGATAACTACGCCAGCATAAACAACATGGGCACCTTCCCGCACCTGCAGAACCTGCGAATCTCCGACAATCCGCTGGAGAGCATCGACGGAAAAATCGTCACCAGGCTCCAGATCATCGCCCGCCTCAAGTCTCTCGAGTGGCTGAACTCCAGCAGGGTGCGTGCGGGGGACAGACGGAACGCCGAACTCACCTACCTGAAGCGGGCCTGGGAAGAGTTCTCGAAGTCTTGCAGCAAGAAGGAGGACGCCAAGTCTGCTGAGCTTCTCAGCGCATACATGTCAGTGCACCATCCTCGATGGGGAGAGCTGACCAAGCAATATGGGAACCCCGCCGAGTCGCAGCCGGATGCCGCGAAGTCTGCAGCATTCAACATAGAGAGCACTAGCGTAACCGTGACCCTTCAGTCGATGTGCAAGAACTCGGTGCAGAAAGATCCCGTCAAGAAAAAACTGCCCGAAACCATCACCGTCGGCGCGCTAAAAGGAATCTGCGCCAAGCTCTTCGGCGTGGACACTCTCAAGCAGCGTCTTTCCTATCACGCGGACAGCGGCTCGTTCCCGTACGACCTCGACGACAACCTGCGCCAGCTGAATTACTATGCAGTCAGGGACGGCTCCGAGATATGGATACACGATTCCTAACTCTAAGACGCACATGCATTAGATTTTGCGAACGATTAGTGTAGAGCCAGGGATATTGCACGAATTTATCAGGAGTAACGAAATAATAGTTCTTAGGTCATGACCATCTCGTAGGAGGCAGCGTCCTTTTCGGCCTCTTCGTAGAAATGCTTCAGCTTGAAAATGCGTCGCACCTCCGCGTCCTCTCTGATCGAATTGTTAGCCAGCAGCGCGCAGAGGTAGTCCTGCATACTTTCCTTGTGTGAATCCTCCTTATAGTTCTTCGGGAACGTCGGCATCACCTTCTTGAATTTTTTGCTTAGCTAGCCGAGATTCGTTATCCTAGTGCTTGCCTCTTTGTGTAGAACCTGGAGATCCTCGCCCGTGATCCTTGTTATCATGTCGCCGCTGACCAGGTTGCACGTGACCTTTATCGAGTAAAACTACTCATCGTGTGTGCACATTGCATACGATTTTCTTGGATTGCATCTTTATGTCGGAGATTCTCACGGTGAACTCAATGGCCTGCTTCAGATCTGCTACCATCTTCTGTGTCTCTGTTGCCCTCTCAATCACGCTTTGCGCGTTCTGGTCCACCACCGTTGAGGCTATCTTTGATCCCTCCGTCCCCGTCAGTTCCGGTGTTTCGTATTTGTCGTTGTGCTGAAGAGTGTCCATATTGAGAACAGCGGCATCGACAAGACTCTGGTGAGGACCGACGCCAGCCGCTGAGCCGATCATCGAAGGATTGGGCACTGCAATTATTGGGACCTTGTCGCCCTGCTTGTCTTTGATCGACTTGATATAGAAGGGCACCTCATGGTTGGGGGAAAGGAAGCGGTGTACACGGCTCGTGTAGATTTTGAGGTCGACCAGGTAGTCGAGGAGAGTTTGCAGCTGTTTCTTGCGCTCGCCCAGGTCTGGCTTCTCGCCCTTTCTATGTGTGTGAGGTTAGAGGGCGCGAAGGTGCGTTTTCTTGGGGACGTCGGGGTAGGAGAACTGCGGCAGGTCCTGCTTCAGTTCCGTCCACAGCTGTCGGAACTCGCTGCATCTCCGAAGTGTTGTGCTGGTCCCAGTGCTCCGCACGATCTTCATCACGTACCTCTATCCCATATTGTACATCATGATCTCGTACAACATGCTGCTCGTCCTCCTGCACGTAGTCCTCGAGACCGACGATCTTGATCTCAATGGGCATCGCGTTGACGAGGCTGCTGCTCTGATGTACCGGTCGGGACGTGCTCTGCCGAATCGATGCCGTCATCGACTGGTTTATATTCAGCGCGCTCTTCTGTTCTGTGCCGCTCTCGTTACTCAGAGTCGAGCCACGCTTCTCCTCAATCACAGACTGCTGTTTCTTCTCCTCCTCCCTCCTCTCCGGCTCAGCCTCTTTGGCGGTAGTAGTGGTAACAGTAGTATCCTTGCTCGTCGGGACAGGACTTGAGGGGGCCGCGGTGGCCGGAGAAGAGCCGGAAGGCTTGCTGTGGTTCTCCTCCATTTCCTCCTCCGCTGGGATAAGGAGCGCCTGGTTTGAGGCCACAATAACTGAGGCGTAGGCGGGCACATCAGAGTCTGAGGCTGACGTTGGGCCGGCTGTCCACGATAGTGCGACTATGAGGAGGGGAAGGAACTGGTACAAACGAGGAGGAGGGAGCCGGTGTAGGCGATGAGGGCGATGCTGCTTGCGCTGAGGGCCAGCTTCGACTCGGCCAGGTGCAGTGCCAGGGCTCCACTTTGGACTAAGAGCACGAGTCCCCAAACAATCTTGAGCATGCCGATCGCCCCGAGTCGCCAGTACGCTATCGCATACATTAGCCAGGCCACAGCGTCAGCAATGGCAGCCTAAATGCGGATGGGGAAGGGAGAGTACGGTGATCTGGGAAAGATAGAGCACGTCGGAATGCTGGAGGACGGCCTGGGCGAGGGGACGCGCGGCGGCGAGGGCCAGCGACAGTATGAACGGCAGCACGAAGCACGTCTGGAACGCCGACCGCGACCTTGCGCCACTTCTCGTCAATATCGTCTTTATGAGGCACACCAAGGCCAGAAGACAGTCTGCGGACGATACCAGCCTAATCCATGGGGAGATCGTGGTACAGTTGGACGAACTGGTCCTTTCCTGGTGCCTATGTGGTTGGTTAGTCCTAGCGATACCATGAAATCTGCTGCGGATGTTGACACGACATTATCCAGAACCATCTTATCCTTTATTATTACGCAAGGCGAATGCCTTTTTATCAATGATACGTACATAAATACAAGCTTTCGTGGAACAAGACAGAAATTCACTCGCCCGCTATTGATCCAACTTGATGCGTCATCTGCGATGTGCCTTCCCGGGACACCG
>QFZN01008211.1_pt1 | contig 34176 bp, 34 predicted proteins | sample 1740101 | NCBI WGS metagenome assembly QFZN01 (sample SAMN09210849, study PRJNA391713) | Ciliate metagenome, whole genome shotgun sequencing project. | isolation source: combination of 50 Heterometopus sp. ciliate cells from an enrichment culture... | host: Heterometopus sp. ...
CACCGACCTGGGCAGCATCTGCGAGCGCCGCATCGCCCGCCTGATCGATCCAACCCTGTCGTGGGGTTTGCCGCGCAACCTGATGAGCGGCATCCGTGGCGTCAATACCGGCTATCCGGTGGTGCAATGCTCGATGAGTTCGCTGGTGATGGAAAACCGCACCCTGTGCATGCCGGGCAGCGTGGACAGCATTCCGTCCAAGGGCAATAGCGAAGACCACATCTCCAACTCGACCTGGTGCGCGCGCAAGGCTATGACGGTGGTGCAGAACACGCAATACATCATCGGCGTGGAAATGCTGCTGGCGGCGCAGGCGCTGACCATGACCGAAGACTTGCTGAAGGGCTTCGAACTGGGTCAGGGCACGCAGGCCGCCTATGCGGAAATCCGTCGCCAGATCCCGGCTTGCCTGGAGGGGGATCGCTGGTTCCATGACGACGTGCGCGCCGCGCAGGACTTCGTGGTCAGCGGATCGGTGCGGGAGGCGGTGATCGCGGCGATCGGGCGCTTCGTCTGATAGTGCCGAACTGAAGTGGCAGTAAAAAAGGCCGTCCGGGTCATGCCGGACGGCCTTTGTATTTGTGGTGGCTAAACAATATAAAAAATTAGATTTCCGCCCACTGCCGCAACAGGTTGTGATAGTGCCCGGTCAGGCCCAGCACTTCCTCGGTATCGCCGATCTTTTCGCGCAGGCTGTAGATGTTGCGGTCCAGTTCGAAGAGCATGCTGCGCTTCCAGTCATCGCGGATCATGCTTTGGGTCCAGAAGAAGGAACACACGCGCGCGCCGGCGGTGACCGGTTCGACCCGGTGCAGGCTGGTGGACGGGTAGACGATCAGGTCGCCGGCCGGCAGCTTGACTTCGTGGGTGCCATAGGTGTCGACCACCACCAGCTCGCCCCCCTCGTATTCCTCGGGGTCCGACAGGAACAGCGTGGACGAGACATCGGTGCGGATGCTGCCCGCGCCATTGGGCAGGTTGCGTACCGAACCATCCACATGCAGGCCATAGTGCTCGCCGCCTTCGTAGCTGTTGAACAGTGGCGGCATGGTCTTCCTGGGCAGCGCGGCGGCAAAGAACAGGGGATGCTTGCGCAGCGCCTCCAGGATGATCTCGCCCAGCTGCAAGCCCAGCGGCGAATGCTCAGGCAGTTGCCGGTTGCGCTTGACCCGGGCGCCCTGGTCGCCCACGGTGGCGCGGCCGTCCACCCAGTCGCTGCGCGCCAGTTCGGCGCGGATGTGACGGACCTGCTCGGTGGTGAGGACCTCGGGGATGTGCAGCATCATGATGGAATTCTCCTGTTGCGAATGAAAAAGCCCCTCCGGGAAGGAGGGGCCGTCAAGTCTGGCTGTTTCTTGACTGTTTCCTGGCTGGAACCGGCCGGCCACGTCATTCTGGACAAGGCCGGCGTCATCCGGGCTGAGGCAGATCAAGCCATCGCCATGCGCAGGATCAGAACTTGAAGTTGGCCGTCAGTGCCACGGAACGCGGTGTGCCCGGGGTGTAACGATAGCCGCTCTTGTTGATGGCCGCTACGTAGTCCTTGTCGAAAATATTGTACAGATTCAACTGCAGGTCCACGTTCTTGTTGACCACGTAGCCGACCATGCCATCGAAGACCCAGTAGGCGTTGGCATACTTGGGCGTCCCGACCGCGCCATCGGTGCCGCGCAGCAGCGAGCTCACGTAACGCGCGCCACCTCCCACGGTAAAGCCCTGCGGCAGGCGGTAGGTGGCCCAGGACGTGAAGGCCTGCTTGGGCGTGTAGGCCAGGTTGTTTTCACCGGCAGCCGTGACGATGGCGCCGCTGTCGACCTTGGTCTTCATGTAGGTATAGCCGGCCGTCAGCGAGAGATTGCTGGTGACGTCACCGGTGACGCCCAGCTCTATCCCTTGCACGGTCTTCTTGCCGGTCTGGAAGTACTGGCCGGAAGTGGCGTCGAGTTCGACCTCGTTGTTGACTTCGGTGCGGAACAGGGCAGCGGTCACGGCCAGTTTCTTGTCGAGCAGGTCCCACTTGGTGCCCAGCTCCGAGGTCTTGGTCTTCTGCGGCGTGTAGTTGGCGTTGGCGGCGCTGTTGGACGCTGCACTCAGGGCAAAGTTGGCGCCGCCCGGCGGTTGCTGGGAGGTGGCGTACAAGGCGTAGAGGCTGCTGTAGCTGGTGGGCTTGTAGATGGCCGCCAGCTTCCAGTTGAACAGGTTGCCCGAGGTCGACAGGTTGGTGATGGTGCCGGCCGCATTCGCGTAGTAGGTGGTGCGGTAATGGTCTTCGCGGATGCCGCCATTGATTGACCACTGTTCGTTGAACTTCAGGGTGTCGAACAGGTAGGCCGAGACGGTATCGGTCTTGCCATCGTTGTAACCGGTGGCCGTCATCGTGTAGGTCTTGGGATCGTTCGGATTGGGGTTGTACAGGTTGGCCACCGACAGCGTGCCGCCACGCGTGAAGGACAGGGCATGCCTCGTTGCTCTGGTCCTTGCGGGTCGAGTTGGAGCGCGAGATGGTCCAGCCGGACGGATTGCTGGCCGAGGGCGTGACCAGGTTGGCCGCGGTTCCCATGAAGGAGGTCAGCAGGTAGTCCTGGCTGGTCTTGGCGTAGCGGGTGGTGTTCTGCAGTTTCACGTCGGGCGAGAAATCATGCTCCACGCGCGCGGTGAACATGTCGGAGGTGACCTTGTCGTAGTCCCCCGAGAGCCCATAGAAATTGGCCGAATTGACCCGCGCCGCCGAGGTGAGATAGCTGCGCGCATCCGGCGAGGTATAGCCGGGCAGGCCGATGGTCGGCACGCCGCCGTCAGGTACATTGTCCTGGTCGATGTGGACGTAGTTCAGGAACACCCGGGTCGGGCTGTTCAGGCCGAAGGCCAGCGAGGGCGCGATGCCGGTGCGGTCGTTCTTGACCTCGTGGCGGCCGGGTACGCCGCTGTCCTGCTTCATCAGGTTCAGGCGCATGGCGATGCCACGGTCTTCGTCCAGGACCTTGTTCCAGTCGGCGGTGGCGCGTTTCTGGTTCCAGCTGCCGTAGGTGGCCGAGGCATTGAAGAAATTGCTCATCTCGGCCTGCTTGGTCACCAGGTTGATCGAGCCGGTGGGCGAGCCGCGGCCGTTGTCGGTGCCGGCCGGGCCCTTGAGGACTTCGACCTGCTGGATGTTGAACATGTCGCGCGAGATCGAGCCGAGGTCACGCACGTTATCGACGAAGATCGCGCTGGAGGCATCGAAGCCACGCATGTAGATGGCGTCGCCGGTATTGGTGCTGCCGTTCTCGCCGAGATAGAAGGTGCCCACGCCGGGGCTGTTGCGCAGGGCCTCGGTCAGGGTAGTGGCGCCTTGCTGGTCGATCAGCTGCTTCTTGATCACGGTCAGCGTCTGCGGGGTATCCACCAGGGGCTGGCTGTATTTGGCGGAGGAGGCCTTGTCAGCCTTGTAGTCCGATTCCTGGGTGGCGGTGACTTCGACCTTGGGCAGCGTGCTGCCGGTGGCTTGGGCGTGCGCGCCCACCGCGGGCAGCAGCAGGGCGCCGGCGACGGCGAGGTGGGTAGCGGTCAGTGCAGGCTGGCGCGCAGCCTGCGCGTGCTTACGGCTTTTAATGTAGCTCATGGCAAGGGTCCGAGAGAAGGTGTTGATGTTCTCCTGGCTGGCTGAGCAACGTGGTGGGCAGCGGTCGCAGCGGACCGGGCCGTCATCGTGAGGGTGGCTGGCGGATTTCTATTTTTTGTATCCTGGATCCGTTGAAGCGTTGCTTTTTGATACAGGACTTTACAATTATAAACAACTTTCAATAATAATGATTCTTATTATTAATAAAAATATGCTGACCGCTTCTGGCGAAGGGGCCAGCTGGCGCAAGGCTGGCCGTGACTTGCCCGGCCCTAGGCGGCCGCAGCCATGCGATGAAAGCGCCGGTCGAAATAGGCCAGGCCGTCGCCCGCCGATGGCTCCAGGCGGATATGCCGGATCTCCACGAAGAACACGCCGTGCGTGCCGGCCTGCTGCTGCAGCACGATGTCGCCCTCCAGTACCGCCAGTGCATCGGGCAGGGTGGGCTGGCCGTGCGCGCCGGTCTCCCACTGCACGTGATCCATGCGCTCGGCGGGGGCTAGTCCGGTCATGCCGGCGATCAGGCGCGCGACGTCCTCGTGATGCGCGGCCAGGACGTTGACGCACAGCCGGCCATTGGCCACCAGGATGGCATGTGCCGCACTTTTCCGATTGATGCAGACCAAGAGCGTCGCCGGTTCGTCCGAGACCGAACTGACGGCGCTGACCGTGATGGCCGCAGGTCCCGCAGGACCATCGGTGGTGATGATGTTGACCGCTGCCGACAGGCGCGCCATGGCATCGCGAAATTCGGTTTTCATGTCGTGTGCTTTCCAAAAAAAGAGATGACATCGGGCGCGGGGCGCCGTTATCCTTTTGAGCAGGCTGGCGCCGGCAAGGCGGATGTCATCAGCAGGAGAGAGGGAGAACGCAGCGCACACAGGCGCGCGTTCTGGGATGAACAATAGACCGTGAGCAAATCATGGGTCAAATGATTGTCTGGAATGTCGCGCATGAAGCAAATGAATATCGCCACCGTGGACCTGAACCTGCTCAAGACCTTCATCGTCATCTGGGAGTTGCGCAGCCTCACCGCCGCCGCCGATCGCCTGCACCTGACCCAGCCTGCGGTCAGCCATGCCTTGCGGCGCCTGCGCGAGATGTTCGACGATCCGCTCTTCGTGCGCAGTACCTCGACCATGCTGCCCACCGAAACCGCGATCCGCCTGCATGAGCCGATTTCCCGCGCGCTGGCCATCCTCCACGACGCCCTGCACACGCAGGCGCAGTTCGATCCGGCCACGGCCACGCGCACTTTCCGGCTGGTGATGTCGGACATGTCCTGCAGCCATGTGCTGCCGCTGCTCATGGAAGAGCTGGCCCATGCCGCGCCGCATGTCTCCATCGAGGTGCAGCAGATGGCCATGGACAGCCTGGGCGCGGCCATGCGCAATGGCGATATCGACCTGGCCTTCGGCTACCTGCCGGGGCTGCCCGAGGATTGCCAGAGCCAGCTGGTGCTCTACGACGACTACATCTGCATGCTGCGCCGGGAGCACCCGCTGGCCAACGGGCCGCTGACGCTGGAAGCCCTGCTGCAGCTGCGCTATGTCTATACCGCCACCAACACCACCGGCCACCAGCTGGCCGAGGATGTGCTGCGCAATGCTGGTGTCAAGCGCGATGTCGCCCTGCGCATGCCGCACTTCACGGTGGCGCCGCAGATTGTGCGTTTCACCGACCTGGCCTTGTTCCTGCCGCGCAGCATCGCCGAGCGGCACAACCTCGACCATGCCTTCGTGCTGCTGGACCTGCCGCTGGAGATGCCGCGCATTCCGGTGAGCATCTATACGCACACGCGCTTCTCCTCCGACTCCGGCATCCAGTGGCTGCGCAGCCTGCTCATCGAGATGTTCGGGCGCGAAGAGATCCACGGCTAGATCGCAGGGCGCCGGCAAGATGATTGTCCCGGATCGGCACGATCAGAACGACTGATTTGACCCTCGCGCCGGGCGCACCGACACTGTCGGCTGGATTCAATGTCATTGCCTCCCGTGCGCGCCATCACCTACCATCAATACGGACCACCGTCCGTGCTGCATCTCAGCGACATCGACGAAGCCCCGCTCTTGCCCGGCCATGTGCGGGTGGCCATGCAGGCTGCCGGCGTGGCGCCGGTCGATACCAAGCTGCGTGCAGGCCTGTTGCAGCATCTTGTGCCGATCAGCTTGCCCAAGGTCCCGGGCCGCGATGGCGCCGGGATCGTGACGGCTGTCGGTGAGGGCGTGGATGACTTGCGGGCTGGTGATGCTGTCTGCGTGATGCCGGGCATGCTGGCGCGCGGTACCACGCTGGAGGTGGCGGTGCTGCCGCAACAGCAGCTGGTGCGCAAACCGGCTTGCCTGGGCATGCAGGAAGCGGCGGCCCTGCTGCAGCCCGGTGCCAGTGCGTGGATTCCGTTGATGCGTACCGCGTCGATACAGCCCGGCATGAAGGTATTGATCCACGCCGGCTCGGGTGCGGTGGGCAGCCTGATGGTACAGCTGGCACGCCATCTTGGCGCCGAGGTGACGGCCACCTGCCGCCATGCCAATGCCGACTACGTGGCCGGCCTGGGGGCGGCTCGGGTCATCGCCTACGACCGCGAGGATTTCTCTACGCTGCGCGATCAGGATGTGGTCGTCGATCTGGTCGGTGGTGCCACGCATGAGCGCTCCTATGCGGTCCTGCGTCGTGGCGGCCATCTGGTCTGGCTGGTGGCGGCGCCCATCCGCGATCGCGGGACGGAGTTCGGCGTGACGGTCACGCGCGCCATGATCACGGAAGACCAGGAGATCCTGCAACACATAGCCGACCTGGCCGACGCGGGCGTGTGGCGACCGGCCGTGAGCCGGGTGTTGCCGATGGCGGAGATCGCCTGCGCGCATGAACTGCTGGAGCAGGGGGCCGTCACGCGTGGCAGGTTGGTGCTGGACATCACCTGACGGCCTTGTGCGGCCGCGCCGGAAAGCAGGCACAATGGCGCCTCGTCCTGCCTACCAGTGCCCCACACCTGCCAGCGAGAAGCCATGTCCATAGCCCACACCGGCGATACCCCCTACTACGCCGTGATCTTCACCTCCCTCCGCACGGCCGGCGACGACGGCTATGGCGACATGGCCGAGGCCATGGTGGCAGCGGCTTCCAGACAACCGGGATTCCTGGGCGTGGAGTCGGCGCGGGAAGAGGTCGGCATCACCGTGTCCTACTGGCAGAGCCTGGAAGCGATTGCCGCCTGGAAGCGCGATATCGACCACCTGCACGCGCAACGCCTGGGCCGCGAGAAGTGGTACCAGGCCTACAAGACCCGCATCTGCAAGGTCGAACGCGACTACGATTTCTCGCGCGATTGAACCGGCGCGACGGCCTCAGGCGAGGCTATCGATGAAGCGGCCTATCTCCGTCGAGAACTGCCCCGGTAGTTGATCCGGCATGGGCACCATACCCTCCGCCAGCGTCACCAGGCGACTTCCTGCAATGGCATCGGCCACGCGCTGCGCATAGGGCGCGGCGTGCGGATCGCGTCCCGCCTGCAGCACCAGTGTCGGTGCGCGTACCAGGCCGATACGTTCTTCCATCCGGTAGTGGCGCACTACCACATGCCCCTGCGAGGCCATCGGTCCGGCCTTGATCGCATCGACCATGAAGCGCGACAGCAACTCGATATCCCCCTCGGGATAGTAAGGCTGGCGCCGCTGCCAGAGTTCCTGCAGATGGCTGCCGTCGGGGCGGGCAGCGACGTCGTCGATGGTGCGCTTGCCGGCGTGGGCGATGCGTCTGGCCTCATCGTTATAGGGACAGGACGACAGCACCAGTCCGCTGACGCGCTGCGGGGCCGAAGCGGCGATCTCCATGGCGGTGACGGCGCCGGTGTGATGGCCCACGATCACGGCCCTGGGGATCTCCAGGCGGTCCAGCACCTCGATGGCGATGGCGGCCCAGCGCTCGATGCTGTGTTCGTCCAATGGCAATTGGCAGGAATCGCCAAAGCCGGCGGTATCGATGGCGATGGCGCGATAGCGCTGCCCCAGTTGCGGCAGCACATCGCGGAACTCATCCCAGGAACGCGGCGTCTGGTGCAGCAGCAGCACCGGCATGCCCTCGCCAGCAGTGGCGACATGGATGGCGCCGGCACTGGTCTGGACGAAGCTGCGGCGGATCGCGGGATGAGGGGTGGTCATGATGGAAAATCGTAAATGATATGAATAATTACTTCATCAATACCGAGTAGGTCGGCACGTTGTTGGCCCATCCGCTGGTCAGCGGCGCGACGAAGACATTCTCGGTGCGGGTGCGGGCGACCTTCCAGACGCCATCGACCTTCTTGAACAGGTTGTTGAGGCGGCTGGAGCGCAGCAGCGAGGACCCATCCCCGAAGATCCAGGGCTGGCAATGCACCCACTGGCCGTCGGCATGGGTGCATTCGGCGTTGACGTGGATCTGCTCCGAGGTCAGGTAATGGACGTTCAAGAGCAGTTCGGGATCCTTCTTCTGGCCCCAGAAGGCCTGGAAATGCTTGCGGATGGCTTCCTTGCCGACGGCCTGGCCGAACTGGCCTTCGTAGTAGGCGCCCACGCCTTCCCAGATGGCGTCGTCGGCATAGAGGTCGAGGATCTTCTCGATGCGCTCGGCATCGTCGGCCACCGGTTCCGGGCAGGGGGTGTCGCACAGGAACATGTAGCGTGCCTGGAGGCGGCGGATGTCGGCCTCGGCGTCGAGCACGTCGAGGCGGCGTTTCAGTTGCTGGATTTCCTGGTTCAAGTCGGTCATGGTGCAGAGTCTCTCTTTTTTGTGGGGCCACCCTGCGCACAGGAGTGCAGGGTGGGCAGGGTGCAGCAGGGGGATTACAGATAGCGCGCCAGCAGCTTGCGGGTCGCCACGCGCAATACGCGGTCGAACAGGTAGCCCAGCAGGCCCAGGGCGATGATGCCCACGAACACCCATTCGGTGCGGCTGAAGTTGCGTGCCGTCCAGATCAGGGCGCCCAGGCCCTCGCGCGCCGACACGATCTCGGCTGACACTACCGTGAGGAAGGAATTGCCCATCGCGATGCGCGCACCGGTGACCATGAAGGGGACGGTCGAGGGCAGGATCACGGTGGTCAGGATCTTCCACTGTCCGGCACCCAGCGAGGCCGCCGCCCGCAGGCGCAGCGGGTTCACCGCCTGCACGCCGGCGATGGTGTTGAGGGTGACGATGAAGACGGTGGTATAGAAGATCAGGGCGATTTTCGACAATTCGCCTGGGCCAAGCCAGATCACCGCCAGGGTGACGAAGGCGATCGGCGGGATGAAGCGGAAGAACTCGATATACGGATCCAGCAATTGCCGCACCGTCTCGAAGCGTCCCATGAAGATGCCTAGTGGCACGCCGATCAGCACACCCGCACCCCAGCCGGCCAGGATGCGTCCGGACGAGGCCAGCACCGATTGCTGCAGGGTGCCGTCGCCGATCAGTTCCAGTGCTGCGGCCCAGGTCATCGAGACCGACGGCAGGAACAGCGGCGAGGTGGTCATCGACACCAGTTGCCACAGTACCAGGCCGCCGACGATGGCGATGACCGAGATGAGGAAGGGTCGCGCTGCCTTGAGGCGACGGGCGAAGGTGGAGGGCATGGCCGGATCTTGCGCTGCCGGCGTGGCTGTCTGGGTAAGCTGGCTCATTTCACTAATTCCTCTTCGATCAATCCCTGGGCGCGCAGCACGCGCGTGACTTCGGCACCGATGTCGTCGCGGATGCGGGCATACAGGGCCATGCAGGCCGGATCGGCCGGGTCGCGGGGATGGGGCAGGTCGATGCTCTCGATGGCCTTGATGTGGGCGCGCGGGCCGGCCGTCATGGTGACTACGCGGTCGGCCAGCAGGATGGCTTCCCAGATGTCATGCGTGACGAAGACGATGGTACAGCCGGTACTTTTCCAGATACGGTCCAGCTCGCTTTGCAGGACCTCGCGGGTCTGCGCATCGAGCGCGCCGAAGGGCTCGTCCATGAGCACCACCGACGGTTCGTTGACCAGCACGCGGGCGATCTGCGCGCGCTGGCGCATGCCGCCCGACAACTCGCCGGGGAACTTGTCGATGGCGTGCTTCAAGCCCACCAGCGAGACATAGCGCTCGGCCGCGGCGCGCCGCTCGGCGGCGGGCACGCTGCGCAGCTTGAGACCGTACTCGACGTTCTCGCGCACCGACAGCCAGGGAAAGAGCGCCTCCGAGGACTGGAACACGACGCCACGATCCAGTCCCGGCCCCTTGACGCGCTTGCCATCGATGCTGATCTCGCCCTTGACTTCCTGGAAGCCGGCAATCGCATTGAGCAGGGTGGACTTGCCGCAGCCCGAGGGCCCGAGCAGGCAGACGAATTCGCCGGCACGGATATCGAGATCGATACCGGCCATGATCTCGTTGGCGCCGATGGTCAATCCCACCCGCTTGATGGAAACAGAAGATCCCGTGGCCATCGCTTACCCCTTGTAGAAACCGCGCTGCAACACCTTGGCCATGTCCACCGGCGCCTTGATGGCTTGCTTGGAGAGCAGGAATTCGCCGATGGCATTGGCGGTCTTCAGGTCGGTGTCGGTAAAGTCGCGCACCACCGGCTCCATGTCCTTGAGCGAGTTCAGTGTCTGCGGCACCGGGATGCGGGTGATGGCCTGCACCGATTGCGCTGCGCGCGGCGGATCCTTGCGGGTGATCTCGGCCGCCTCGGCCAGTGCCTTGAGGATATTGCCCGCCACTTCCTTGTTGGCGGCGAGCCAGCCGGCGGTGGCCGAGAGCCACAGTGTGCTGGTATAGCCGACATCGCCACAGGTCATCAGGACGTGGCCGCCTTGCTGCACACCCAGCGTGGGCCAGGGTTCCCAGACGAAATAGGCATCGATGTCGCCGCGCGCCAGCAGCGCCGGCAGCTCGGGCGGGCCGGAGCGCACCATCTCGATCTTGCTGGCATCGAGATTGAGTTTCTTGATGGTCAGGCCGGTGACGTATTCCGAGACCGAGCCGGCGACGATGCCGAACTTCCTGATCTTGTCGGCCGAGGGGATTTCCTTGCGGGCCACCAGCTTGAGATAGGTCTTGGACTGGTAGGTCACGGCCAGCGGACGCAACTCGGCGCGCGACAGGCGCACGATGTGCGTGGGTTCGCCGGCACAGCCCAGGTTGACCTGGTTGGCCACCAGCGCGTTGAGCGCCTCGCCGCCATCGGTGTAGGACTGCACCGTGACATTGGGCGCGCCGTACTTGGCGAAGAGTTTTTCGTTGGCTGCCACGAAGAAGGCGGTAAACACCGGATCGGCGCCCACCCCGATGGTGATGGGCGCACCCTGGGCCAGGGCTGGCAGGGCAGGGGCGGCCCCTGCGGCGAGCATGGACGCGGCACCCAGCAGGAGCTTGCGGCGTTGTGGAGAGACGGTGGTGTGGGTCACGAGCTTGGTCCTCTTGTCAAAGTGAGTGGAATGCCAGTGGAGATGGCAGGCACGGCGGCAATACAGAACAGAAGGTGCTGATCAGGATCTACCTGCGGCGTGTTCGCGCAGGGTGGGAAAGGCATCGGGCGGCTTGGCGCGTCAGCGTTTGATTCCCAGCTTTGCAAAAAGCGCGCCAGCGCTTTCGTAGTTCAGTTCGGACAGGGCCGCATGCTGCGTGACCACCATGGCATCGCGCACGATGCGCTGCAGGCGGTGAGTGCGCTGGATGGCGGCCATGCCGGCGGCCTGGTAGGCGTCGTTGACCACTTCCATCGAGACCCGTGCGGCATAGGTGGCGGAGAGCTTGAGCATCATGTCGGTTTCTTCATCGACGGGATTGCCGGCCACGACCTGCTCCCAGGCCTGGTCACAGGCGTCGTAGAAGAACATGCGCGCACTGCGCCACTTGGCTTCGGACATGCCCAGCTTGATCTTGTAGTAGGCGCGGTCGGCCAGTCGCAGTGCCCCCGGCATGATCTTGGCGCCGCCGGCCATGTCGGTGACGATGTCCAGCGCGGCACGCGCCAGGCCGATGTTGACGGCTGCATGGACTTCCGCCTGGTAGGCCAGCGCGGGATAGCGATACAGCGGTTCGTCGATGAGGCCGGCCGCACCACGCGCGCAGGTCCAGTCGTGGGCGACGAACTTGTTCTGCAAGTGCGTATCGTGGCTGCCGGTGCCCTGCATGCCGACCACGTTCCAGTTGTCGATGATCTCCACTTCCCCGGCAGGCATCACCGCCATCAATGCCGGTTTGGCGGTGCCGTCGGCGTTCTCGCCGGGATCCTTGATCCCTACGCCGATCCAGTCGGCGCCCTTGCAGCCGCTGGCAAAATGCCAGCGTCCGGAGATCTGCCAGCCGCCGTCCACGGCGCGGGCTTCCTGCAGGGGATAGAGGCCACCGGCATAGACCTGGTCGGGGCCGTCGGCATAGATCTGGCGTTGCGTCTCGATGGGCAGTGCCGCCAGGTAAGTGTTGGCCGAACCGAAGGCGGCTACCCAGCCGGCCGAGCCATCGGCACGCGAGATGCGCTCGACCATGGCCAGGAAGGCGGCCGGCGCCAGCGGCTCGCCGCCGAACTTGCGCGGGGTACTGGAGCGGAAGATGCCGGCCTGTTTCATCGTCGCGATCAGGTCGCGCGGCACATGGCCCAGCTGGTCGAATTCATCGCGGCGCGCGGTGACGTCGGCGATGAGGGTATCCATCTCGGGAGAGTCCGCATGCGGAGGCGCGGCGGTGACGACTTTCTTCTGGACGGGGTAGACATCGAGCGTAATCGAATTCATGGCAGACCACTTTCGTAGGAAGGAGGTGGCTGAGTGTCAACCGGGGTCATGACACGGTCAAATTCTATTTAGGAATCGGCTGGATGAATATTAGTAATAATGATTAGGACGCTCCGGGATTGCGCACGCGGCTCCCCGTGCACGCACTCCCATGAAGCGCAAATCCGCCATGGGACGGGAAAAGCGGCCGGTCATGCACCAAACGCGAGAGGCGTCGGGGGCATGTCGGCAAATCATTTACGGTATTTATGGGAAGAATCGGCGATGCGGATTTGCATTGCGTGGGGCAGGCTGGCTAGTATCGATAACGGAATTGACATGAACGTTGTTCCGTTTCGTTTTAGGCTCCTTCTGGCCTTTATTTCCAGGCGATCCCTGCAAGGGGATCGCCTCTTTTGCGTGCGCGAAAATGATCCGTTTTGACGGGCGTCGATTGGCATCTGGCGACGTGTTGAGGGCATGAAAAAAAGCCGGCAGTCTTTCACGACTGCCGGCTTTGATTCGTCGAAGTATTCTCAGTACCGATACCCCAGCGTCAACATCACCGTCCGGTCATCTCCCAACGCCACCGCCTTGGCCAGTCCTCCCGCATAGTAGTGCGTATTGAAGACGTTCTTCACGTTCAGCGCCGCGCGCCAGCGTTCGGCGTTGTAGGCCACGCCCAGGTCGGTGAGTACGTAGCCCGGCAGCGTATAGCCATTGGTGCGCATCATGCTCTGCCCATGCACGCCGCCATTGAGTTCCCATCCCTGCAGCGCGCCCCTGAGACGATAACGCGCACTGGTGGTGAAGTTGTGGCGCGGCACGTTGTCCAGCCACTGGCCTACCGTAGTGCTCTTCTGGCCACCGTCGTCGGTGACGATGGCGGCCGTGTAGGAGTAGCCGGCGTTGAGGCTCAGGCCATTGCTGAAGTCGGAGGTGATGCCGATCTCGCCACCCTGCGAACGCTGCTCGCCCACGGCGATGCTGTAGCCGGTGTTGTTGGGGTCGCTCACCAGCACGTTGCGACGGCGCAGGTCGAACACCGCGACATTGAGATTGGTGCGGCCTTCATCGAGTTCGAACTTCACGCCGGCTTCCCATTGCTTGCCGCTCTCGGGCTTGAAGGTGCCGCCGTTGATGTCGGTGCCGGTGTTGGGATAGAACGAGGTCGCATAGCTGATGTAGGGACGCACGCCGCGCAGCATCTCGACCATCAGGGCCGCCGACGCGGTGGTGGCGCTGGCCGGGTTGTCAGTGTAGACGCCGGTGCGCTTGTTGGTGCTGTAGGTGGAGGCCGTGTCGTGACGCAGGCCGGCCAGCAGCTGCCAGCGGTCGGCAAAGTCGATCTGGTCGCGCACATAGAGGCCGGTGTCGCGAACCGATGTCGAGGTGTAGGTGCTGGGTGTGCTGGGGCAGTTCAGACGCGCGCCGTAGACCGGGTTGTAGACGTTGAGGGCGACTACCGTGCAGGTGTAGGAGAGCGTGTCTTCGCGGGTGTTGATGTAGTCCGTCCCCAGGGTCAGCTGGTGCTTGCCCAGCGCGGTACGGAAGCTGCGCTGCACATTGGTATCCATGGTGAAGGTCTGGCCTTCGAAGGTCTGGTCGGTGCCGGTGCGGGTGAGGCTGGTGCCGGTGCTCGACAATGCATTGTTGGCCACCAACTGGCCGCTCATCTCGAATTGCTGGTAGCGCAGGTTGTGGTTGAGCGTCCAGCCATCGTCGAAGCGGTGGGTCAGCGCGTAGCCGATGCGGGTTTCGGTGGCGCTGTAGGGACGTGCACCCGGCTCGCCGATGAAGAGGCTGCGCGGCAGTGCGCCGTTGATGTTGCTGTTGATCGAGCCCGACAGGGGCAGGCCCTGCTGGCGCACGTAGTTGCGCTCCTGGTAGCTGGTCAGGATCGTGAAGTCGGTGCGTGCGCCCAGGTCCAGCGAGAGCGAGGGCGCGATGTAGCGGTTCTTGAACCAGACCTTGTCGGTGGCGTCATTGGAATTGGACACCAGTCCATTGATGCGGAAGGCCTGCTTGCCGTTCTCCGACAGCGCTTTGTTCAGGTCCACCGTGGTCTGGTAGAAGTCGTGGCTGCCTACGGTCACGTCGACATTGGCGAAGTCCTCGCCCTGCGGGCGCTTGCTGACCATGTTGACCAGTCCGCCCGGCAGCACCAGCCCATAGAGCAGCGAGCCGGGTCCCTTGAGCACTTCCACCTGCTGCAGGCCGAACAGTTGCTCGGCCACGCGATTGCTGGCGGCGGTGCGCAAGCCATCCAGGTAGAGCGAGTCCGAGGCCACCTGGCCACGGATGATCAGGTCATCCCAGCCGCGCCGGCCATACTGCTGCGCCACCACGCCGGGTACGTTCTCCAGCGCGTCGGCCAGGGAGACGGCTTGCTGGCTGTCCAGCAGCGAGCGGGTCACCACCGAGATGGATTGCGGGGTCTCCGACAGCGGCGTGGCGGATTTGTTGACCTGGCTTTGGGTAGCCTTGTAGCTGGTCGGCGAGGGACCGTCGGCGACCACGTTCACGGTGGGCAACTGGCCGGTCCCGGTGGAGGTGGTCGCACTGGTGGTGCTGTTGTCGACCTGGTCCTGGGCCAGGACGAGTGCCGGCGTAAATGCGAGCAGAATGGCGAGGGCGCCGGGAGAGAGCGAGGGCATGAGTAATTAATAATGAGAACAATTATTATTTATAATATCGCATACAGGTGCAATGCAGCAAACATGAAGATGGAAGCCAGCGGATCGGACCAGTCCAGGGAGGCTGGACTCGCACGATGGCCTTGGTCGCATTGCAGCAACAGAGTGCATCTGCGGGCATCGTGGTGGCAATGTGGATGATGTTGCATTTCGGCAGCATCGAAAGACGGTTCCGGCTTCATCATCGGAACTCAAATTTTTCATCTGAAATTAGTTTGACCTGACCGATTGCCGCTGCTATCTTGGAACCGGTTCCAAAAGATTCAAATAAATGAGCAGCCCGGAACCCGAAGAAGCACAAATCGATAGACGCAGTTCAACTGATTTGGCGGGCAACAGTGAGACAAAGTACCAAGACCGGCAACGACCGGGTCACCATCGCACAGGTTGCGCGGGAGGCCGGCGTGTCCAAGACCAGCGTATCGCGTTACCTGGGCGGCGAGTTCGACGCGCTGTCGGTGCGCCTGCGCGAACAGATCGGCAAGACCATTGCGCGCCTGGGCTACCAGCCCAGCCAGATGGCGCGTGGCTTGAAGGGGGGCCGCACGCGCCTGATCGGCATGCTGGTGGCCGACATCCTCAATCCGTATTCGGTGGCGGTGCTGCATGGTGCCGAGGCGGCCTGCCAGAAGCATGGCTATACGCTCATGCTGTGCAATACCGGCAATGACGAGGCGCGCGAGAAGCAGTCGCTGGCGGCCCTGCATTCCTACAGCGTGGAGGGTCTGCTGTTCAATACCCAGGGGCGCAATGTGACGCCGCTGCGCGAGCTGGGGCAGGCGTCCTTCCCGGTCGTGCTGCTGGACCGGCATGTGGAGGGCTGCGATTTCGACCTGGTCGGGCTGGACAACGTCAGGGCCGCGCAACTGGCCACGCGTCACCTGCTGGGGCAGGGCTATACCGATATCGCGCTGGTGGTGCAGTCACTCTTTGGCGTGAGTTCGCGCCAGGGGCGGCAGGCGGGGTTCCTGCAGGCCATGTCGGAGCGGCCCGGCTGCCATGCGCAAACGCTGGAGGTGGACCTGGACGAGCCCGGCCATGTGGCCACCGTGCTGCGCGAATTCTTCCTGCGCCGGCGCGATGGTGGTGGACGTGTCGCGCTGCTGGCCGGTAATGGCATGGTGTCGCTGCAGATCGCGCTGGCGCTGCAGAGCATGAAACTGAACTTCCCCGATGACGTGGGCTTGCTGTGCTTCGATGAATTGGCCTGGTCGCCACTGGTGGGCAGCGGCATCAGTACCATCGAACAACCGACCTATGAAATCGGCTTTACCGCCATCGAGCGCCTCCTCGTGCGCATCCATGGCGAGCGCTCCATGCGCCGGGAGATCCTGCTGGATGGCAAGCTGATCAGTCGCGGTTCGACAGCTGCCGTGGCCGATCATCCCGAGCGCGCCCTGAGCGCACGCTTGACAGAAAAAATCACCTCATCGACCTACGCGCGCATTTGACGCGGCGCCGGATTGGAACCGGTACCAGACACCATTCGCCGTAGTGGTAAGACCTTAAAACGCAGCGCAAGGGCGCAGCAGCAGGAATCCGCGGTACCGGCACCATGCGGGCCGGGGTGGGAGCGGGAATACCGCAGGCATTGCAGCAAAGAGGGGCGCAAGCGTCCGGCCGCAGGGGAGGGCCGGGGCAGGTGCCAACAAGGACCGCCGTCAGGACGGCGTATTTTCAGGAGACCAGGATGAGCATCAAGAAGCTTTTCAGTACCAAATTCATCGCACTGACGCTGGCTGCGAGCTGTGCGGTGGCGACCGCCGCCAGTGCCAGCGCGCAGAGCATTGCCGAGCTGACCAAGAAGGGCAAGATCACCATCGGCGTGGTCAGCGGCACGCCGCCGTTCGGCTCGGTCGATGCCAAGGGCACGCCCATCGGCTATGACGTCGATGTGGCCAACCTGATCGGCAAGTACTTGGGCCTGCCGGTGGAGATCGTGCCGCTGGTGCCGCCGGCCCGTATCCCGGCGCTGGAATCGGGCAAGGTCGACATGCTGGCCGCGACCCTGGCGCCGACTCCGGAACGCGCCAAGTCGGTGCTCTTCACGATTCCCTACAGCGGCTTCGAGTTGTCCATCGTCGGCCCGGTCGGCAGCAACTACAAGAAGCTCGATGACCTGGTGAAGAAGAAAGTGGGCGTCTCGCGTGGCTCCACCAACGATACCGCGCTGACCCGCCTGGCCCCGGCCGGAACCGTGCTGGTGCGCTTCGAGGATGACTCCACCGTGACCCAGGCGCTGCTGTCGAACCAGGTCGATGCGATTTCCATCCCCAACACCATGGCCAACGAGATCGTCAAGAGCCGTGGCCAGGGCAAGATCGAAGTCAAGTTCCCGTACTCGGTGCAACCCAACTCGATGACCGTGCGCAAGGGTTCCTACGAGCTGCAGCAGTGGCTCAACAACTTCATCTACTACGTCAAGCTCAATGGCGAACTGGATGCGATCTCGCGCAAGTGGGCTGGCCCGCTGCCCAACCTGCCCGTGTTCTGATCGACGGAATCTGCGCAGCAGAAGCGGCTGCGGGTGGCTGTGATCGCCGGCAAGAATGGCGATGGCAGCAGTCCGCAGCCTGAGAAGAACAGATCGCGCGTCGGCTTCTGCATGAAGCCATGAAGGGCCGGCGCGGATTTGTCGGAGGAACACACGATGCATTATGACTTTCAGTTCGCGTTCATCTTCCAGCACCTTGACCAGTTGCTGTACGGCGCGCTGCTCACCATCCGGCTGAGCGCGCTGTCGATGATCTGCGGTTTGGCGGTGGGGATCTTCGGCGCCATCATTTCCATCCATGGCAGCGCGCCGGCCCGCTTCGCGGTGACGTCCTATGTGGAGCTGATCCGCAGCACGCCCTTCCTGGTCCAGCTATTCATCATCTTCTTCGGCCTGCCTTCCATCGGCGTGCAGGTCGATGCCAACATCGCCGCGCTGGTGGCGATGACGGTCAACCTGGGCGCCTATTCCACCGAGATCGTGCGCGCCGGCATGATGGCCATCCATCCTTCGCAGATCGAGGCCGCGCAGGCGCTGGCCATGACGCGCGGGCAGGTGATCCGCCACGTGGTGCTGACGCCGGCGCTGGAGAAGGTCTATCCGGCCCTGGCCAGCCAGTTCACGCTGATGATGCTGGCCTCCAGCATCGTCTCGGCGATCTCGGCCGAGGAACTCACGGCCACGGCCAACCTGCTCGATGCCGAGACCTTCCGCAGCTTCGAGATCTACCTGGTGGTGATGGTGCTCTACATCCTGCTGGCATTGCTGTTCCGGCTGGCCTTCTGGCTGATCGGCCTGGTCGTGTTCAAACGCCGTCGCCGCCTGGGCGTGGCGCGTCCGAGGAGAATGTAATGCTCGCTGAATTTTCCCTTGATAATTTCATCTTCCTGCTGGAAGCGGCGCAGTGGACGCTGTTGCTGTCGGTGCTGGCCTTCGTCGGTGGCGGCATCGCCGGGTTCATCGTGGCCTTGATGCGCACCTCGCACATCGGCGCGCTGCGCCTGCTCTCGGCGGTGTATATCCAGATCATCCAGGGCACGCCGGTGCTGATCATCCTGTTCCTGTCGTTCTACGGACTGGCGATCTTCGGCTACAAGCTGCCCCCCATGGTGGCCGCCACCATTGCCATGACCATCTACGCCAGCGCCTACCTGGGCGAGATCTGGCGCGGTTGCATCGAGGCCGTGCCGGTACCGCAGTGGGAAGCCTCCACCGCCCTGGCCATGACGCGCTGGCAGCAGCTACGCTACGTGATCCTGCCGCAGGCGGTGCGCATCTCGCTGCCGCCCACCGTGGGCTTCCTGGTGCAGATCGTCAAGAACACCTCGATCGCCTCCATCATCGGCCTGGTGGAACTGGCCCAGGCGGGCAAGCTGGTCAGCAATGCGACCTTCCAGCCCTTCCTGGTCTTCCCCATCGTGGCCGGCATCTACTTCGTATTCTGCTATCCGCTGTCGCGCGTCAGCTTCGCCCTTGAGAGGAAATTACATGCCCATCGTTGAGATCGACAACATCACCAAGCGCTTCGGCAGCAACCAGGTCCTGAACGGTATCTCGCTGTCGGTGGAGCGCGGCCAGGTGGTCGCCATCATCGGCCGCTCGGGCTCGGGCAAGAGCACCATGCTGCGTTGCATCAACGGGCTGGAAAGCATTGATGGTGGCAGCATCACGGTGGCCGGCCACAAGCTGACCAACAAGCATGAACACCTGATTGAGCTACGCAAGGATGTCGGAATGGTGTTCCAGCATTACAATCTCTTTCCGCACCTGACCGTGGAGGAGAACATCATGCTGTCACCCCGCATCGTCAAGAAGACGGCCACCGAGACGGCCCGCGAGACGGCCATCAAGGTATTGAAGCAGGTTGGCCTGGAGCACAAGCGGGATGCCTATCCCGAGCAGCTCTCGGGTGGCCAGCAGCAACGCGTGGCCATTGCCCGTTCGCTGGCCATGGAGCCGCAGGTGATGCTGTTCGATGAAGTGACTTCGGCGCTGGACCCGGAACTGACGGCCGAAGTGCTGAAGGTGATGGAAGAGCTGGCCCGTGGCGGCATGACCATGCTGCTGGTGACGCACGAGATGGAGTTTGCCCGCCGGGTGGCCGATCTGACCGTCTTCATGCACCAGGGCAAGGTGTGGGAGGCCCGGCCCTCCGAGGAATTCTTTGCCGATCCGCAGACGCCCGAAGCCAGGCAGTTCATTGGCGCGGGCGCGCTCAAATGAGCCCGGTCCTGGTGGCCGCATCGGCCTATGGCGCCGACCTGGTGCGGCGTGTCGGCCATGCCGACCTGGTGCAGATGGTGGCGGCCGCCGGGGCGTCGGGGCTGGAGATACGGCGCGAGCTCTTCGACGGGCCGCAGGACCTGGCGGCCTTGCGTGACTTGCTGGCCCAGCACAAGCTGTTCTCGGTCTATTCGGCGCCGTTCGAGTTGTTCGGCGCCGATGGACGTTTCGACCGCGAACAGATCGCCCTGGCCATGGGCGAGGCCGAAGAAGTCGGGGCGCGTTTCCTGAAGGTATCGCTGGGGCATTTCTCGGCGGCCAGCGACTTGCAGTCGCTGTTGCGCTTCCTCTCGCATTCCCCCATCGAAGTCCTGCTGGAGAACGACCAGACCCCGCAAGGCGGCCGACTGGAGCCCATCGTCAGTTTCCTGGCGCTGTGTACCGGCAATGGCTATGCCTTCGGCATGACCTTCGACATGGGCAACTGGCACTGGCAGGGCGTGGACCCCGAGGTGGCGGCGCGCTCGCTGGCGCCGCATGTGCGCTACGTGCATTGCAAGGGCGTGCAAGACCACAAGGGCATGTTGCAGGCGGTGCCGCTGCAGGCGCAGGACAGCCACTGGCAGGCGCTGATGGCCCATTTCCCTGGCGGCATCCTGCGGGCCATCGAGTTCCCGCTGGTGGGCAGCGACCTGGAAGAAACGACGCGCCGCCACGTGGCCATGCTGGCGGCGGTATAAGACGGTATAGGTGAAGGCAACAATGACGGATGAGGCGATGGAACTGGATGTCGTGACCTGGGGCGAAGCCCTGGCCCTGCTGGTGGCCGACGAGGTCGGCCCCTTCGAGGAAGTCGAAAAATACACGCGCCGCCTGGCCGGCGCCGAAACCAATGTGGCCATCGGCCTGGCCCGGCTGGGCTTGAAGGTGGGTTGGGCCAGCCGGGTCGGCAATGATGCCTTCGGGCGCTTCATCCGCCAGCGGGTAGCGCAGGAGGGCGTCGATGTCAGCCGGGTGTTGACCGACATGGAATTCCGCACCGCCATCCAGCTGAAGGCCAAGGCCGTGGATGGCGCCGATCCGGCCATCGAGTATTACCGCAAGGGATCGGCGGCCAGTCATCTGTCGCTGAAGGACTTCGATCCTGCCTACTTCGGCGCGGCGCGCCACCTGCATGCCACCGGCATCGCCCCGGCCCTGTCGGCAACCACCATGGCCTTTGCCCATCATGCGATGGAGGTCATGCGCGGGCTGGGCAAGACGATTTCCTTCGATCCCAACCTGCGGCCCATGCTGTGGCCTTCGCAGGAGGTGATGGCGCAGCAATTGAACGCGCTGGCCTTCAAGGCCGACTGGGTCTTGCCGGGCCTGTCTGAAGGCAAGATCCTGACCGGCTACAGCGAGGCCCGAGACATCGCCGCCTTCTATCTGGAACGCGGCGTGCAGATGGTGGTCATCAAGCTCGGCGCCGAGGGTGCCTACTGGCGCACTGCGCAGGGCGAAGGCAGGGTGGCGGGCGTGCCGGTGCGTGAAGTTATCGACACGGTGGGTGCCGGCGACGGCTTTGCGGTCGGCGTCATCAGCGGCATGCTGGAAGGCTTGCCGGTGGAGGCGGCGGTGATGCGGGGCAACCGCATCGGTGCCTTTGCCATCCAGGTGGTCGGTGACATGGAAGGGCTGCCGACCCGGGGCGAGCTGGAGGCCGCGTCCTAGCGAGATTTCCCAATTTCCAGGTGCCGTTCGGACTGAGTAGGCCCGTCAGGGCCGTATCGAAGACGCGGTGTCGGTGCGCCTTCGATACGCGGCCTTGCCGCTACTCAGTCCGAACGGTAGCAAGTGCTTGATGGCTCTATTCATGGATCAGGTGTCAATTTCACGGGACAAGCGATGAAGCAGCGTGTAGTGGTGTACAAGACCTTGCCGGACCATTTGACGCAACAGTTGCAATCCGAATTCGACGTCACGCTGTTTGACCGCATCACCGACGCCAATCGCCCCGCCTTCCTGGAGGCGCTCAAGGGCGCCCACGGCATCATCGGCGCCAGCCTGCCCATCAGCAATGCCATGCTGGATGGCGCACCGGAGTTGAAGATCGCCTCGACCGTCTCGGTGGGCGTCGACCAGTTCGACCTGGCGTATTTCCGCCAGCGCGGCCTGATCCTGGCGCACACCCCGGGCGTGCTCAACGAAGCCACCGCCGACACCATCCTGGCCCTGATCCTGGCCACCGCCCGTCGCGTGGTGGAGCTGGCCGAGTATGTCAAGGCCGGCCAGTGGAAGGGCAGTATCGGCGAAGCCCAGTTCGGCCTGAACGTGCATGGCAAGACCTTGGGCCTGATCGGCATGGGCCGCATCGGCAGCGCCGTGGCGCGTCGCGCCCATCATGGCTTTGGCATGCCCATCCTGTATCACAACACCCGTCCCAATGCCGATGCCGAGCGTGAGCTTGGTGCACGCTACGTCAGTCGCGACGCGCTGCTGGCGCAATCCGACTTCGTCTGCCTGATGCTGCCCTTGACGCCCGAGACCGAGCGCATGATCGGTGCGCGCGAGTTCGGCCTGATGAAGCGCAGTGCCATCTTCATCAATGCCTCGCGGGGCCGCATCGTCGATGAGGCGGCCATGATCGCCGCCCTGCAGGCCGGGACCATCCATGGCGCCGGGCTGGATGTGTTCGAGGTCGAGCCGCTGCCGGCGGATTCGCCCCTGCTCAAGCTCTCCAATGTGGTGGCCTTGCCCCACATCGGCTCGGCCACCCATGAAACGCGGCAGGCCATGGCCGAGCTGGCCGTGGCCAACCTGGTCGCGGGCTTGCGCGGCGAGGTGGTCGCGCATCGGGCTGCCTGATCTGCCCGTATTGCCCTGCGGAACATTTCGTCAGGAAATATCGACCTGAAGTTTTGTACACTCCAAGGCGAATTCTTCTTCCGTTCTGTCGGCGTATTGGTGTATGCTTCTGACATCAAAAAGAACGATCGTGCTAAATTCCGGTGGGCACCTCGTTTTGCTTTTATAATCCTGCGGAAGTTTACGTTTACGTCAATTCCTTTTTGCAAGGGCCATGCGATGAAAGTATTAGTACCAGTCAAGCGCGTCGTGGATTACAACGTCAAGGTGCGCGTCAAGAGCGACGGCAGCGGCGTCGATATCGCCAACGTCAAGATGTCGATGAACCCGTTTGACGAAATCGCGGTGGAAGAAGCCGTGCGCCTGAAAGAGGGCGGCAAAGTCACCGAAGTGATCGCCGTCTCCGCCGGCGTGACCCAGTGCCAGGAAACCCTGCGTACCGCCATGGCCATCGGCGCCGATCGCGGCATCCTGGCCGAAGTCGGTGCCGATGTCGAGCTGCAACCGCTGGCCGTGGCCAAGATCCTCAAGGCCCTGGCCGAGAAGGAGCAGCCGCAGCTGATCATCCTGGGCAAGCAGGCCATCGACGATGACTGCAACCAGACCGGCCAGATGCTGGCCGCCTTGCTGGGCTGGCCGCAAGCCACCTTTGCCTCCAAGGTCGTGCTGGAAGACGGCAAGGTCAGCGTGACCCGTGAAGTGGACGGCGGCCTGGAAACCCTGGCCCTGACCCTGCCGGCCATCATCACCACCGACCTGCGCCTGAACGAGCCGCGTTATGTGACGCTGCCCAATATCATGAAGGCCAAGAAGAAGCCGCTGGACACCGTCAAGCCCGATGAACTGGGTGTGGATGTCAGCCCGCGCGTGAAGACGCTCAAGGTCGTCGAGCCGGCCAAGCGCAGCGCCGGTGTGAAGGTGCCGGATGTCGCGACGCTGGTCGCCAAACTGAAAAATGAAGCCAAGGTGATCTGATCATGACCGCACTCGTTATTGCCGAACACGACAACGCCAGCCTCAAGGGCAGCACCCTCAACACCATCACCGCTGCGGCACAAGCCGGTGGCGACGTACACGTCCTGATCGCTGGCTCCAATGCCAAGGCTGCCGCCGACGCCGCTGCCCAAGTGGCGGGCGTAGCCAAGGTGCTGCTGGCCGATGCCCCGCAATTCGCCGATGGTCTGGCCGAGAACGTCGCCGAACAAGTCCTGGCCATTGCCAAGGATTACAGCCACATCCTGGCCCCCGCCACTGCCTACGGCAAGAACATCCTGCCGCGCGTGGCCGCCCGCCTGGACGTGGGCCAGATCTCCGACATCACCAAGGTCGACTCGCCCGACACCTTCGAGCGCCCGATCTACGCCGGTAACGCCATTGCCACCGTGCAGTCGATCGACCCGATCAAGGTCATCACCGTGCGGACCACCGGTTTCGATCCGACTGCACAAGGTGGCTCGGCCGCCGTGGAAAGCATCCCGGCCGTGGCCGATTCGGGCAAGTCCAGCTTCGTCGGCCGCGAGGTCGCCAAGTCGGATCGTCCGGAACTGACCGCTGCCAAGATCATCGTCTCCGGTGGCCGTGGCATGGGTTCGTCGGAAAGCTTCAAGATCCTGGAGCCGCTGGCCGACAAGTTGAACGCCGCCATGGGCGCCTCCCGCGCCGCCGTGGATGCGGGCTATGTGCCCAACGACTGGCAGGTTGGCCAGACCGGCAAGATCGTCGCCCCCCAGCTGTATATCGCCGTCGGTATCTCCGGCGCGATCCAGCACCTGGCCGGCATGAAGGACTCCAAGGTCATCGTGGCCATCAACAAGGATGAAGAAGCGCCCATCTTCTCGGTGGCTGACTACGGCATCGTCGGCGATCTCTTCGAGATCGTGCCGGAGCTGGTCAAGCAGCTCGGCTGAGCAAGCGCATCCAGGTAGTATCCGCCCCGGCTTACGCCGGGGTGTTTTCATGTACGCAAGGAACGCCGCCAGAGCGTTCCCTATTGGAGGTTGGAGATGAGTTATACCGCGCCCTTGAAGGACATGTTGTTCGTCATGAACGAGCTGGCCGGCCTGTCGGCTGTCAACGCCTTGCCTGGCTGCGAGGATGCCACGCCCGAGACGGCCGAGGCCATCCTGGAAGAAAACGCCAGGTTCTGTGGCGAAGTGATCGCCCCGCTCAATCATGGCGGCGACAAGGAGCCCAGCGCCTGGGCCGATGGCCGCGTCACCACCAGTCCCGGCTTCAAGGAAGCCTTCAGGCAGTTCGGCGAGGCCGGCTGGCAAGGCGTGCAGCACCCGGTGGAATTCGGCGGCCAGGGCTTGCCCAAGCTGGTGGCGACGCCCTGCATCGAGATGCTGAACTCGGCCAACCTCTCCTTTGCACTGTGCCCGCTGTTGACCGACGGCACCATTGAAGCCCTGATGACGGCCGGCACCCTGCAGCAGAAGGAAACCTACATCGCCAACTTCATCTCCGGCAAGTGGACCGGCACGATGAACCTGACCGAGCCGCAGGCCGGTTCCGACCTGGCCCTGGTGCGTACCCGCGCCGTGCCGGAGGGCGACGGTACCTACAAGGTCTTCGGTACCAAGATCTTCATCACCTACGGTGAGCACGACATGGCCGAGAACATCGTCCACCTCGTGCTGGCCCGTACCCCCAATGCGCCCGAGGGCGTGAAGGGCATTTCGCTGTTCATCGTGCCCAAGTTCCTGGTCAATGCCGATGGTTCGCTGGGCGCACGCAACGACGTGCAGTGCGTGTCCATCGAGCACAAGCTGGGTATCAAGGCCAGCCCGACCGCGGTGCTGCAGTTCGGCGACCATGGCGGTGCCATTGGCACCCTGGTCGGCGAGGAAAACCGTGGCCTGGAATACATGTTCATCATGATGAACGCGGCGCGCTTCGCCGTGGGCATTCAGGGCTTGTCGGTCTCCGAACGCGCTTATCAGCAGGCCGTGGCCTATGCCCGCGACCGCGTGCAGTCGCGCGACCTGGCGGGCTCCCCCGGCCCGGTGGCGATCATCCACCAGCCGGACGTGCGCCGCATGCTCATGTCCATGCGCGCCCAGATCGAGGCGGCGCGCGCGCTGGCCTATGTGGCGGCGGCAACCTCCGACGCGGCGCACTTCAGCGACGACGAGGCCACCCGCAAGTCCAACCAGGCCTTCTACGAATACCTGGTGCCCATCGTCAAGGGCTGGACCACCGAATTGTCCATCGACGTCACCTCCACCGGCGTGCAGGTGCATGGCGGCATGGGCTTCATCGAGGAAACCGGCGCCGCCCAGTATTACCGCGACGCCCGCATCCTGCCCATCTACGAAGGCACCACCGCCATCCAGGCCAATGACCTGGTCGGTCGCAAGACCGCACGTGACGGCGGTGCGGTAGCCAAGGGCATCATCGCCCAGGTGCGCAAGACGGTTGCCGAGCTGCAGGGCGATGCCGCGCTGGCGCCGATCGCCGCGCGTCTGGGCGAATCCGCCGATGCGCTGGAGCAGGTGGTGGATTACGTGGTGGGCAACGTCAAGAGCGATATCAAGGCGGTCTTCGCCGGCAGCGTGCCTTACCTGAAGATGGCTGGCGTGGTGCTGGGCGGCTGGCAGATGGCGCGTGCCGCTGCGGTCGCGGCGACCAAGCTCAAGGCTGGTGAGGGGGATGGCAAGTTCTACGAAGCCAAGCTGGCCACGGCGCGTTTCTTTGCCGACCAGATCCTGCCGCAGGCACTGGCCTATCGCACGGCCATCGTCGAGGGTGGTCAGGCGGTGCTGGCCTTGCCCGAAGACCAGTTCTGAGCAGGGATTGCACCTGCAAGCCCGGAAGGTCGTTGCGACGGCCTTCCGGGCTTGTGTCTTTTATGGCGCAAGTGTGCCGGGCGATCAGCCGAAGGCGCCGCCGGTGAAGAGCAGGTCAAAGCTGCGTGCCAGCAGGGCGATCAGGCCCATGGCGCCCAGACCCACGGTGAACACCAGGATCACGGCCAGGATCCAGTGCGATTCGGATTGGCGGCCGCTGCCGGCGTTGTGCCGGGCATCCCATTTGTCGTCGGGCGTGAGGCCGATCACCAGTGCCTCCAGGCAGCCGACCAGCACCGACAGCACCAGGGGCAGGGCGGTGAACAGTTGCGGCGCCTGCGGTTGGGCACTCATCAGGCCCAGCGACAGCGGGATGGCCAGGATGTGCAACCAGCCGAAGCGGTCGCGCAGGCCATACAGGTAGAAGCGGTGCAGGCCGATGCCGCCCAGCACGGCAGCGATCAGGGTGGCCAGGGTCTTGTTCTTGTGGCGGGGAGATGGGGGCATGCCTGTTGTCTCTTTTTTCTCGTCGGGGCCGTCCGGAGTGAATCCGGCGGCATTGTTGTCGTCAGGGTATCGCCGCAGTATAGCGGAGCCCGGCAGCAACAGGAATTGCCTGCGAGATATGCCGGAAACGGCCATGCAAGCGGGTGGGTGACCTGATGCTGATGCCGTTTGGCATCAGTTTCGGGCGTTTATATGGGCATTTTGCGTTGGATCGCTGCACAAAAGTGGCAAGCAGCTTGCCCGGTGGCGTGGAAGTCCGTTATAATCTGCGGCTTTTCCGTGTCCGTATTCTTACTGGAACCATTATGGTCGTTATTCGTTTAGCTCGTGGCGGCGCCAAGAAGCGCCCCTTCTACAACATCGTTGCAACCGACTCGCGCAATCGTCGCGATGGCCGTTTCATCGAGCGTATTGGCTTCTACAACCCGGTTGCTTCGGGCAAGGAAGAAGTCGTGCGTATCGCTGCTGACCGCCTGGCTCACTGGCAAGGCGTTGGCGCACAACTGTCGCCGACCGTTGCTCGCCTGGTCGCTGATGCTGGCAAGAAGGCTGCTGCCTAATCTAGTTTTTCCTGTCTGATTCCTCGCACGGCAGCGCTGTCGCAGGGAAGAAGAGCAGGTCTGGCGTATCCATGACTTATCCAGCCCAAGCGGGTTTCTCCGCACCCGACGATCTTGTGACCGTCGGCCATGTGACAGGAGCCTACGGTATCCAGGGCTGGGTTCGCGTGCGTCCGTATTCGTCCGAGGCGCAAGCCTTGTTGAATGCAAAGACCTGGTGGCTGGAGAAACCCGGCCAGCCCAAGCAGGATGTCGAAGTCATGCAGTCCAAGGAGCACAGCGGCGATGTCGTTGCGCGCCTGACCGGGGTAGCCGACCGCAATGCGGCCGAAGGCATGAAAGGGACGGTGGTCTACATCTCCCGCAAGCACTTCCCGGCGCTGGATGACAACGAGTTCTACTGGGTCGATCTGATTGGCTCGGCGGTGGAAAATCTCCAGGGTGAGGCCTTGGGCGTGGTGTCCGACATGATGGATAACGGCGCGCATCCCATCCTGAAGGTGACGGCCCCGGTGCAGGAAACTGCAGTGGAGTCCGACGCCGTCGCTGATGCAAAGCCGGTCAAGGGCACCAAGGAGAAATCCGCGGCCGCCCCCGAGCTGCTGATCCCGTTTGTCGACCAGTTCGTCAAGACGGTGCAGCCGAAAGAAAAGAAGATCATCGTCGATTGGGGCATGGATTACTGACTGCGGTCAGTTTTTTCATTTCCGGTTCCGGTGAGATCAAGAGATACAAGAGATACCAGGAAATGGAGGCGTGATGCAGTTTGATGTCGTCACTCTGTTTCCCGAGATGTTTGCCGCGCTGACGCAGTCCGGCATTACCCGCCGGGCGCTGGAGCAGAAGCGCTGGGGCTTGTCGTTGTGGAATCCGCGTGAATTCACGACCGACAACCACCGTACCGTGGATGACCGGCCTTATGGCGGTGGTCCCGGCATGGTGATGTTGGCCAAGCCGCTGCAGGCGGCCATCGAGGCGGCACAGCAGCGTCAGCAGGAACTGGGTCTGGCCAGGCCGCGCGTGATCTACCTGTCGCCGCAAGGCGCGCCACTCACGCATGAACGGGTGGTGCGGCTGTCGCAGGACAGCGGGGCGGTGTTGCTGTGCGGACGCTATGAAGCGATCGACCAGCGCCTGCTGGACAAGTGCGTGGATGAAGAAATCAGCATCGGCGATTTCGTCCTCTCCGGAGGGGAGTTGCCGGCCATGGCGCTGATGGATGCCGTCATCCGCCTCTTGCCGGGTGCGCTCAATGACAGCGCCTCGGCAGTGGAAGACAGTTTCGTCAACGGGCTGCTGGATTCACCGCATTACACGCGTCCGGAAGTTTATGAAGGCGAGCCGGTACCGTCCATCCTGCTGGGTGGACACCATGCCGAGATCCAGAAATGGCGTCGGCAGCGGGCGCTGGAGGCCACCCAGGCCAAGCGCCCGGACCTGATCGTGAAGGCGCGCCAGCAGGGCCTGCTGAGCAAGTCGGATGAAAAGTTCTTGAGCGGTTTGCCGCAGTAGGTTGCGGCAGGCCGTGGGTATCCTGGTTACCGGGATATTCGCAATGAAGTCGTACCAAGCAGTACCGCCGGCACAGCGATGCGCCGGCACCGTGCAGCGGCCTGGCCGCTGCGTTTGAAACCCCATCCTCTACCGGGCTACACAATCAGCCCTCGGGCAACGGCGCCGGCAAGATGGTTACAGGAGCAAAAAATGGATCTGATCCAGCAACTCGAGCAAGAAGAGATCGCGCGTCTCGCCAAGAACATCCCCGAATTCGGTCCCGGCGACACCGTGATCGTCAGCGTCAACGTGGTTGAAGGCACCCGCAAGCGTGCCCAGGCCTACGAAGGCGTCGTGATTTCGCGTCGTAACCGTGGCCTGAATTCCAACTTCATCGTTCGCAAGATTTCGTCCGGTGAAGGCGTTGAGCGTACCTTCCAGCTGTACTCGCCGCTGATCGCTTCGATCGAAGTCAAGCGTCGTGGTGACGTGCGTCGCGCCAAGCTGTACTACCTGCGCGAACGTTCGGGCAAGTCGGCACGTATCAAGGAAAAGCTGCCCAGCCGCGCTGCAAAGGCTGCTGCTGCAGAGTAATTGGCTGCATGCTGATGCGTCAGGAAAAGGGGTGTCTCGCGACGCCCCTTTTTCGTTTCTGCACCGATCCGGCGTCCGTTTTTGTCCTGTTTTGTCCCATACTCACGCTGTCAACGATTAACCGAAAGCTGAAGCGAACCTACCGTGGCCAGTTTCGATCCTGTCACCCTGCCTGTGGATGCCGTCGCCGGCGAGCGCGCGCTGGAGGCAACGCGCCTGAACGCCGACTGGCTGCGCCGCCGCTTCGCCGATCCGCCGCGCTGGGAGCCCGAGCACAGCGGAGACCAGATGGCGCGCATGGCCGAGTCCCAGGGGCGCTTCCGCCTGGCGTCGGTGTTGATTCCGATCGTGCTGCGCGAGGAGGGAATGACGGTGCTCTTCACCCGGCGTACCGCCGATTTGAAGGATCATGCCGGGCAGATCAGCTTCCCCGGTGGTCGTCGTGAAGACTACGACGGCTCGGCCATCGACACCGCCCTGCGCGAGACCGAAGAGGAAATCGGCCTGGGCCGCCAGCACGTGGAAGTGATCGGCTCGCTGCCGGACTACTTCACCGGTACCGGTTATCGCGTCACCCCCGTGGCCGGCCTGATCCAGCCACCGTTCGAGGCCGTCGGCGACCCGCGCGAGGTGGACGAGATCTTCGAGGTGCCGCTGGCCTTCCTCATGGATGGCGTGAACCACCAGCGTCGCTCGGTGGAGCTGCCCCATCCGGTGGGGCGGCGCAGCTTCTACACCATGCCCTATGAACATTATTTCATCTGGGGTGCCACGGCGGGGATGTTGCGCAACCTCTTCCATTTCCTGCGCAGCTGAGTCTGTCGGCTGGTGTTGGAAATATCTGACGCAATGTCTTTGTTAGTGTTCAAATAAGTAAAAATCCGTGACATTGCGCTGTTGACGCTGGTCAACGAATCAATTGTTTGATTCCCATCTTGCACTGCGCTATCGTACCGGCTATAGAGACCCCTAAGGCTGCTTGATGACATTTCTTTCCATTCTCTTTGCGCTGTTAATCGAACAACTCAAACCACTGCGTGCGGACAATCCGGTTTATGCATCGATCAAGTCTTTTGCCGCCACGATAGAGGGCTGGTTCAATGCCGGCCATGCCCATCACGGCCGCCTGGGCTGGGCGGTGATGGTGGGGGCGCTGACCGTGCCGGTAGCGCTGGTCTACTGGATCCTGCTGCATGTGAGCCTGGTGGGCGCCTTTGCCTGGAACGTGCTGGTGGTCTATCTGACGCTGGGCTTCCGCCATTACAGCCATTACTTCAGTTCCATCCAGCTGGCCTTGAACAGCGGCGACGAGATGACCGCGCGCAGCCTGCTGGCTGAATGGACCAAGCTGGACACTGCCGGCATGGACGTGAGCGAGATCTCGCGCATTGCCTCCGAGCGCGCCCTGATCACTACCCATCGTCACGTCTTCGGCGTGTTCTTCTGGTTCCTGATGCCGGCGGGTCCGGCGCTGGCGGTGATGTACCGCGTGGCCGAATACCTGTCGCGCGCCTGGAATGAACCCGATCACATGAAGTTCGAAGCCTTCGGTCGTTTCGCCGCCCGTGCCTTCTACTGGATCGACTGGATCCCGGCGCGCCTGACGGCGGCGGCCTTTGCCGTGGTCGGCAATTTCGAGGACGCCATCTACGCCTGGCGCAACTTCGCCAATCGCTGGGATGACGAAGCCGCCGGCATCATCCTGGCCGCCGGTGGCGGTGCCATGGGCGTGCGCTTTGGCACCGAGAAGGAGGCCGCGGCCGGCATCATCCTGCCAGCCGATGCCTCCACCGTGGACTCCATGCCGGAGGAAAGCGATGGCCTGCCCGGCGACACGCCGTCGCCGCGCACCCTGCAAAGCACGGTGGGCCTGGTATGGCGCGCCTTGCTGCTGTGGATGTTCCTGTTGCTGCTGCTGTCGGTGGCAGTGTGGATGGGCTAGACCGGGGCGGTCTTGCAACAGCGGGCTCAGGCCCGCTTTGTTTTTGGTCCACGCGATTGCGGCCAACCCGGTATACTTCGGCGTTCACATTACCAAGATCGCATCCTGCCGGATGGCATGAAAATGTTGTCGGCAGGCATGAGCGGCGCAGGGCCAGAACGTAGCGCGAAGCAAGGCGATGCACACAGGAATGGCTGGAGGCGAGGAGACCGGTAGAAGCCAAGTCTTCTATAAGATATAATACTCAAACCGCAGGCACCCACGCAGAATTTCTGCCCAGGCACCGCGGAATCCAGGGCTCCGGTCTCAAGAGGACGGGGCATTCGGTGGCAAGCGCTTTAGAAGAACTGCATGTATGGCTGATCCCATCAAACCCGCAAACGCACCGGCTAAAGAATTCATCATCCTTGGCAAGACCTCGGATGGCCGGCAGTTCCGCCCTAGCGACTGGGCGGAGCGCCTGTGCGGCGTGATGTCGTGTTTCCGCCCCGAGGGCAGCGGCGGGCGCAACGCCCACCTGAAGTATTCGCCCTACGTGCTGCCCACCCATATCGATGGCGTGCGCTCGGTGGTGGTCAACGAGGCCCTGCGCGAGCTGGAGCCGCTGGCCTATCACTTCGTGGTCAACTTCGCCAAGGACAACGACCTGCAGATGGTCCAGGCCTGTATCCTGCCCGACCCGCCCAAGGAGCAGAAGGGCTCCTGAGCCTGATGCCGTCTTCACCGTCTCTACGACAGCTTGCCGTGGCACGGCAGCCGGCAAGCTCCACCCGCAAGATCGCCAGCCATTTTGCCGTCCGCGCCAGCGGACGGTCCCGCCAGCAGTTACACTCAGTATTTCCAGTTACTCCCGTGGCTCAGCCGTTCGCCTGTCGCCAGAGCCGCCAGGGATCATCGGGCCGTTGTCGGCCGTCATATCACGGAGAACCAGCATCATGAACCACCGCATGGAGCGCGATACCTTTGGCTTGATCGAAGTTCCGGCCGATCGCTTGTGGGGCGCCCAGACCGAGCGCTCGCTGCACCACTTCCACATTTCCACCGAACGCATGCCGGCCGAGCTGATCGTGGCGCTGGCGGCGGTCAAGCGTGCCTGCGCCGCGGTCAATCGCGACCTGGGCAAGCTCGACGGCAAGAAGGCCGAGGCCATCATCGCCGCCGCTGACGAGGTCATCGCCGGCCGTCATCCGCTGGAGTTTCCGTTGTCGGTCTGGCAGACCGGATCGGGCACGCAGAGCAACATGAACATGAACGAGGTGCTGGCCAATCGCGCCTCCGAGCTGCTGGGCGGGGTACGTGGCGAAGAGCGCCTGATCCACCCCAATGACGATGTCAACCGCAGCCAGTCCTCCAACGACATCTTCCCGACCGCGATGCATGTGGCTGCCTGCATGGCGGTGGCGACCCACCTGATCCCGGCCATCCACAAGCTGCGCGACACGCTGGGCGAGAAATCGGCCCGCTTCGCCGACGTGGTCAAGATCGGCCGCACCCACCTGCAGGATGCCACGCCGCTGACGCTGGGCCAGGAGTTCTCGGGCTACGTGGCCCAGCTGGAGCATGCCGAGACTGCCGTCATCACCACCCTCAATGCCGTCTCCGAACTGGCCGCCGGTGGTACCGCCGTGGGCACCGGCCTGAACGCCCACCCGGAATTCGGCGAGCGTGTCGCTGCCGAGCTGGCCAAGTATTTCGGCTTCCCCTTCAAGACCGCCCCCAACAAGTTTGCCGCGCTGGCCGGCCATGATGCGCTGGTAGCCTCCCACGGTGGCCTGAAGACCCTGGCGGCCGCGCTGATGAAGATCGCCAACGACGTGCGCTGGCTGGCCTCCGGCCCGCGTTCGGGACTGGGCGAGATCACCATCCCCGAGAACGAGCCGGGCAGCTCCATCATGCCGGGCAAGGTCAACCCGACCCAGTGCGAGGCGCTGACCATGTTGTGCGCACAGGTGTTCGGCAACGATGTGGCGCTCAACATCGGCGGCGCCAGCGGCAACTTCGAACTCAACGTGTTCAAGCCGCTGATCATCCACAACTTCTTGCAGAGCGTGCGCCTGCTGGCCGATGGCATGGCCAGCTTCGAGGAGCATTGCGCACGTGGCATCGAGGCCAATCACGCCCGTATCGCCGACCTGATGGAAAAGTCGCTCATGCTGGTGACCGCGCTGGCGCCGCACATCGGCTATGACAAGGCCGCCAAGATCGCCAAGCAGGCCCACCACGACGGCACCACCCTGAAGCAGGCGGCGCTGGCGCTGGGTTATGTGACCGAGCAACAGTTTGCCGAGTGGATCAAGCCGGAGCAGATGACGCGGCCGGGTTGAGACCGGGATAAGACCCAATAGCGCCAAATATGGCTGAAGCGAAAAGTCGGCAAGGAGAGCAGAGCGACGCTTTTGCTCTCCTTCCTCTTCGCAGGGCGCCGAATTCGGGCTAATTGGGATATGTATGGCTAGTCGCTGAAGAATGGCCAGGTATGTATGCTGACGCACTAGAAACTGAAGCAGGACTCGTCGTTGACGGTTTTGCCGTCTCGCACCTCGTATTCGCACGCTGGCAGGTCACGCCTTGGACCTTTGAGTCGGGTGACAGACCGCCTCACCACCTGGGCGGAGTCGACATCGAGGGGAGTGTCAGAATTTTCGTGTTCAAGGCGGGTTAATATTTAAACAACCGGAAGCACGAAGCGATCAGCGTAGAGGATAGCAAACTGGTTCATTGCC
>QFZN01008422.1_pt1 | contig 32405 bp, 32 predicted proteins | sample 1740101 | NCBI WGS metagenome assembly QFZN01 (sample SAMN09210849, study PRJNA391713) | Ciliate metagenome, whole genome shotgun sequencing project. | isolation source: combination of 50 Heterometopus sp. ciliate cells from an enrichment culture... | host: Heterometopus sp. ...
CTGCTTCACTACTCTTTGCTTCGCTGACATCCGTCGCTCTGTTTTTCAACTTCGCTTCGTGTGTCGCGTCAGCAGGGGGCGAACTATAGCAACCCACCCCGCAGTGCGCAAGCGGTTTTTCAAAAAAAAATCTAAAATAGTTTAGAAGAAAAACTGCCGGATCATCCTCCACTCCCTGGCAACTCGATCGCAACTCAATCCCCGCGCTGATTTCCGTCCGGTCTACAGGAATGCTCCGCTCTGTATCAAAAGAAAATGGCTGCCATGACAGTAGTACCGCGCCATAAAAAAATCGCCGCCCTGAGTGACTCAGGGCGGCGATTCTTTTTGACTTATTACCGTGTCCTCTCCAGGGAAAGGACAAGCTGTGCGATCAGCGCTTTTGACGCAACTTCTGGATCGCTGCCAGCTGTGCCACTGCGGCGGCCAGTTCGGCCTGGGCTGCGGCGTGGTCGATCTTGGAGTCGCGATTGACCAGCGCTTCTTCGGCCAGCTTCTTCGCTTCGTTCGCCTTGGCTTCGTCCAGATCAGCACCACGGATCGCGGTGTCGGCCAGAACGGTAACGGCATCCGGCTGCACTTCCAGCAGACCGCCGGCGACGAACACGAATTCCTCGTGAGCCTGGCCCGGGACCTTGATACGGACTGCACCTGGCTTGATGCGCGTGATCAGCGGGGTGTGGCGGGGATAGATACCCAGCTCGCCCGCTTCGCCCGGCAACGCGACGAATTCAGCCTCGCCGGAGAAGATTTCCTCTTCCGCCGAGACCACGTCCACGTGAATAGTATGTGCCATGTCGTTTCCTAGTCGATTGACCGCCACCGCGAACGGTGGCGGCGCCGAAAATCAGATAATGCCCTGCTGTGCTTACCGGGAAGACCGGCAAGCGCCAGTCGGTCTTAGTTGATCTTCTTGGCTTTTTCGATTGCTTCTTCGATGGTACCGACCATGTAGAACGCTTGTTCCGGCAGGTGGTCCAGTTCGCCGCTGGCGATCATCTTGAAGCCCTTGATCGTGTCCTTCAGCGAAACGTACTTGCCCGGGGAACCGGTGAACACTTCGGCGACGTGGAAGGGCTGCGACAGGAAACGTTGCATCTTACGAGCACGTGCCACCAGCAGCTTGTCTTCCGGGGCCAGTTCGTCCATGCCCAGAATCGCGATGATGTCACGCAGTTCCTTGTAACGCTGCAGGGTACCCTGGACTGCGCGTGCAGTCTCGTAGTGTTCCTGGCCGACCACTTGCGGGTCCAGCTGGCGCGAGGTCGAATCCAGCGGATCGACGGCGGGGTAGATACCCAGCGAGGCGATGTCACGGGACAGAACGACGGTCGAGTCCAAGTGGGCGAAGGTGGTTGCCGGCGACGGGTCGGTCAAGTCATCCGCAGGGACGTACACGGCCTGGATCGAGGTGATCGAACCGGTCTTGGTCGAGGTGATACGCTCTTGCAGGCGGCCCATTTCTTCGGCCAGCGTCGGCTGGTAGCCCACGGCCGAAGGCATACGACCCAGCAGCGCGGACACTTCGGTACCGGCCAGGGTGTAACGGTAGATGTTGTCGACGAAGAACAGCACGTCCTTGCCTTCATCGCGGAAGCCTTCAGCGATGGTCAGGCCGGTCAGCGCCACGCGCAGACGGTTGCCCGGCGGTTCGTTCATCTGGCCGTAGACCATGGCCACCTTGGAGTTGGCCGGGTTTTCCAGGTCCACCACCTTGGCTTCTGCCATTTCGTGGTAGAAGTCGTTACCTTCACGGGTACGCTCACCAACACCGGCGAACACGGACAGACCGCTGTGCGCCTTGGCGATGTTGTTGATCAGTTCCATCATGTTCACGGTCTTGCCCACACCGGCGCCACCGAACAGACCGACCTTACCACCCTTGGCGAACGGGCAGACCAGGTCAATGACCTTGATGCCGGTTTCCAGCAGCTCTTGCGACGGCGACAGTTCGTCGTACGCGGGAGCCTTGCGGTGGATCGATGCGGTTTGTTCGTGCGAGACCGGACCGCATTCGTCGATCGGGTTACCCAGCACGTCCATGATGCGGCCCAGGGTCGCGGTGCCGACCGGCACCGTGATTGCCTTGCCGGTATTCGAGATGGTCAGGCCGCGGCGCAGACCGTCCGACGAACCGAGCGCAATGGTACGAACCACGCCGTCACCCAGCTGTTGCTGGACTTCCAGGGTCAGATCCGAACCTTCCAATTTCAAGGCATCGTAAACCTTGGGCATCGCATCGCGCGGAAACTCCACGTCCACCACAGCGCCGATACACTGAACGATTTTGCCATCAGCCATTTTCGTTCCTTCAATAGATAAAATTTAAATTCTGTTTCGCTGCGCTACGCCAGTTGATCAACCAACGGCGGCGGCACCGGCGACGATTTCCGACAGTTCCTTGGTAATCGCGGCCTGACGAGTCTTGTTGTAGACCAACTTCAACTCGCCGATCACGCTACCAGCGTTGTCGCTCGCTGCCTTCATCGCCACCATGCGCGCCGATTGCTCGGAAGCCATGTTCTCGGCAACGGCCTGATAGATCAGCGCTTCGACGTAACGCACCAGCAGTTCGTCCACCACGGATTGCACATCGGGTTCATAGATGTAATCCCAGGAGTGCGCACCCTCGTCAGCCTTGAGCTGGTCGCTGGTCAGCGGCAGCAGCTGTTGCAGGGTGGCTTCCTGCTTCATCGTGTTGATGAACTTGGTGTACACCAGGTACACCGCATCCAGCTTGCCTTCCTGGTAAGCATCGAGCAGCACCTTGACGGGGCCGATCAATTTTTCCAGGTGAGGCGTATCACCCAATTGCGTCACGTTGGCGGCCACACGGGCGCCGACACGATTCAGAAAACCCAGACCCTTGTTGCCAATGGCGACGGATTCGAATGCCTTGCCCTGCGCTTCCAGTTCACGGAACTTGGTCGTCAACAGCCGCAGCGAGTTGGTGTTCATGCCGCCGCACAGACCCTTGTCGGTCGTGACGACGATGAAACCAACGCGCTTGGCGGTGTCCTGCTGGACCATGAACGGGTGCACGTACTCCGGATTGGCCTGCGACAGGTTGGCCGCAATGTTGCGGATCTTGTCGCTGTACGGGCGGGCTGCGTGCATCCGGTCCTGCGCCTTGCGCATTTTGGATGCTGCGACCATTTCCATCGCCTTGGTGATCTTCTTCGTATTTTCTACGCTCTTGATCTTGCCACGTATCTCTTTACCTGTAGCCATGAGTAAGACTCCTTATAGCTTCAGTAAAAATTAGTACGCGCCGGATTTCTTGAAGTCAGCGATGGCGGCTGCCAGGGCTGCTTCAGCATCCTTATCCAGTTGCTTGGTGTCTTCGATCTTCTTGAGCAGGTCAGCGTGGCTGGTCTTCACGAAGTTGTGCAGACCGGCTTCGAAGGCCAGGATCTTCTTCACTTCGACATCATCCATGTAGCCCTTGTTGACGGCGAACAGGGTCACGGCCATGATCGAGATCGATTGCGGGGCATACTGAGCCTGCTTCAGCAGTTCGGTCACGCGCGCACCACGGTCCAGCTGCTTGCGGGTCGCTTCGTCCAGGTCGGAAGCGAACTGCGCGAAGGCAGCCAGCTCACGGTACTGTGCCAAGTCGGTACGGATACCGCCGGACAGATTCTTGATGACCTTGGTCTGGGCAGCACCACCGACGCGCGACACCGAGATACCGGCGTTGATCGCGGGACGGATACCGGCGTTGAACAGCGAGGTTTCCAGGAAGATCTGGCCGTCGGTGATCGAGATCACGTTGGTCGGAACGAAGGCGGAAACGTCACCAGCCTGGGTTTCGATGATCGGCAGTGCGGTCAGGGAACCGGTCTGGCCCTTGACTTCGCCGTTGGTGAACTTCTCGACGTAGTCGGCGTTCACGCGGGCAGCACGTTCCAGCAGGCGGCTGTGCAGGTAGAACACGTCGCCAGGGTAGGCTTCACGGCCCGGCGGACGGCGCAGCAGCAGCGAGACCTGACGGTAGGCCACGGCTTGCTTGGACAGGTCGTCATAGACGATCAGGGCATCTTGACCGCGGTCGCGGAAGTATTCGCCCATGGCGCAACCCGAGTAGGCCGACACGTATTGCATCGCTGCCGATTCGGAGGCGGTAGCGGCCACGACGATGGTGTACTCCATCGCGCCGTGTGCTTCCAGTGCGCGCACCACGTTCTTGACCGACGAAGCCTTCTGGCCGATCGCGACGTAGATGCAGGTCATGTTCTGACCCTTTTGATTGATGATGGCGTCGATCGCAACAGCGGTCTTGCCGGTCTGGCGGTCGCCAATGATCAGCTCGCGCTGGCCACGGCCAACGGGGACCATGGAGTCGATCGACTTCAGGCCGGTCTGCATCGGTTGCGACACGGACTGACGCGCGATCACGCCCGGAGCGATCTTTTCGATCGGGGCGGTCAGCTTGGCGTTGATCGGACCCTTGCCGTCGATCGGCTGGCCCAGTGCGTTGACCACACGGCCCTTCAGTTCAGGACCGATAGGCACTTCCAGGATGCGGCCGGTGCACTTGACCACGTCGCCTTCGGAAATGTGTTCGTATTCGCCCAGGATAACGGCGCCCACCGAGTCACGCTCCAGGTTCAGCGCCAGGCCGAAGGTGTTGCCCGGGAATTCCAGCATCTCACCTTGCATCACGTCGGACAGACCATGGATACGGCAGATACCGTCGGACACGGAAATGACCGTGCCCTGATTGCGAATCTCAGCGGTATCGCCAAGGCCTTGGATCCGGCTCTTGATCAGCTCGCTGATTTCAGATGCGTTGAGTTGCATACTAACTCCTAAAAATTGTTCTTTCGCTTAGCCAGGCTGAGGCACTTACGCGGCCAGAGCAGCTTGCAGCTGCTGCAGCTTCGCGCGCACGGAGGTATCGAACACTTCGTCGCCGACCACAACACGCACACCGCCAATCAGGCTGCTGTCGACCGTCACGGAGGGGTTCAGCTTGCGGCCGAACTTCTTCTCCAGTGCCGAGACCACATCCTTGACCTGGGCATCGCTGAGCTCGAAGGCGCTGACGATATCGGCATCAGCCGAACCTTCCGACACGTTCTTGAGCGCGTGGAATTGTTCGGCGATTTCCGGCAACAGCACCAGACGGCCATTGTCGACCAGCGTCTTGACGAAATTCTGCGCCTCGACGGACAGCGGGGTCTTCACGGCAGCGGCAAACACGTCTGCCAGCTTGTCATGCGATACGGAAGGATTGTGCGCGAGTGCTTGCACATCAGGATGCGCCGCCACCTGGGCCATCTCGGTGACGAGATCGGACCAGGCTGCCAGGCTGCCAGCCTTGGCCACGCGGAACAAGGCTTCGGCGTAAGGACGAGCGATCGTTGCAAGTTCGGCCATATTACAGCTCTGTCTTCAGTTGATTCAGCAAGTCGGCGTGGGCCGCTGCGTTCACTTCGCGCTTGAGGATCTGTTCCGCGCCCTTGACGGCGAGCGTTGCGACCTGGCCGCGCAGTTCTTCGCGCGCCTGGTTCACTTGCTGTTGCGCGTCGGCACGGGCAGCGGCGACGATGCGGGCAGCTTCTTCAGCAGCCGTCTTCTTCGCTTCTTCGATAATCAGCTGACCACGCTTCTCGGCGTCGCCGATACGCTTCTGGCCTTCATCGCGTGCCGTTGCCAGTTCGCCCTGGATGCGCTTTTCGGCGGCGGCCAGATCGGCCTTACCGCGGTCGGCGGCTGCCAGCCCGTCCGCAATCTTCTTGGCGCGTTCGTCGAGCGCCTTGATCAACGGCGGCCACACGAATTTCATCGTGAAGCCGGCGAGGATGAAGAAGACCACGAACTGCGCAATCAATGTTGCATTTAAGTTCACGGTAATTTCCTTCTCAGAATAACGAGTGCCGGAACCAATCGTCCGGCAAGATGAGAATCGGCTGTGAAGCGCGAATTACTTGGCGATGAACGGATTTGCGAATGCGAACAGCATGGCGATACCAACGCCGATCAGGAAGGCCGCGTCGATCAGGCCAGCCAGCAGGAACATCTTGGTTTGCAGGGTGTTCATCAGTTCAGGCTGACGTGCGGATGCTTCGAGGTACTTACCGCCCATGATCGCGATACCGATACAAGCGCCGATAGCACCCAGGCCAATGATCAAACCGCAAGCCAGAGCAACGAAAGAGACATCAGTCATGACAATTCCTTAAGAAAAGTTAAATTTAAATACAAAACCAAAAAACAAACTGAAAAACAGGTACTGCAAGCCTTGTGTTAGTGCGCTTCGTGCGCCTGGCCCAGGTAAACCAGTGTCAACATCATGAAGATGAATGCTTGGAGCAACACGATCAGGATGTGGAAAATTGCCCAGATAGAACCGGCGATCACATGGCCGATGAAGCCGAATGCGGTCGCGGTCGATCCCAGCAATGCGATCAGCAGGAACAACAGTTCGCCTGCATACATGTTGCCGAACAGTCGCATGCCCAGGGACACGGTCTTGGCGGCGAATTCGATGATGTTCAGCAGCAGGTTGAAAGGTGCCAGCCAGATGCCGAAGGGTGCTGCAAACAGTTCGTGGATGAAGCCGCCGGCGCCCTTGATCTTGACGCTGTAGTACAGCATCAGTGCCAGCACGCCCAGGGCGATGCCCAGGGTGCCGTTCAGGTCGGCGGTGGGAACGATACGGTGATGGGCTTCGCCCAGGCCGACGAGGCGCATCAGGCCCGAGGCCAGGTCGACTGGCAGGAAGTCCAGCGAGTTCATCAGGGCGACCCAGACGAACACCGTCAGGGCGACCGGCGCGATGAAGGTACGATCGCCGTGGACGATGGCCTTGGACTGGTCCTCGACCATTTCAACGACCATCTCGACGAAGGCCTGGAAACGGCCCGGCACGCCCGAGGTTGCCTTGCGGGCAGCCAGGAACATCAAGAAGCAGCCCACCACGCCACAGAACACGGACCAGAAAACGGTGTCCATGTTCAGGATCGAGAAATCGACGATCTTGGTCTGATGATGCGTGGAGAGGTGTCCGAGGTGGTGGACGATATATTCTGAGGCTGTCGGCGCGTGCTCAGCGGCTTCTACGGTCATGGTCGGTGTCTAAACAGTAAAATGAAATAACTCTTAAGCACCACGATGAAGCTCAGCATAAATGCGAGCCAATTGACACCGTGGTACAACCAAACGATCACGCCCATGAGCGCGAAGGTCGTAGCAATCTTGATAAATTCCCCGAAGAAAAACGCCATCGGGTTGGTACCACCGGGCTTACGTGCACTGACGTAAAGTCGCAGGGCAAACAGGGCATTGGGAACCACGCAGCAGATTCCGCCCAGCAAGGCGGACCATAGCGCTGGAAGTCCCCCCAGCATGCCTGCCACCACAGCAGCGACGACCGTGGTGACGAGCTGCAAGAGAATGATGCGCAGCATATCTATCCATTTTCGTGCATGCGCCGCACTCTTTACGAGCAGACGGCAGCTTAAAAGCCCGGCGATTATAAAGGCTGGTTTTCCGGTTAGTCAAACCTTTTGCAGCCAGATCAAGGGCTTATCTCAGGTACTTCGCAGCGAGTTGTGGCAAATAAGCAGCTACTTCCATTTTTTGCGACGCAGCAAACATGAGCGGCCGCCTGCGACTTGCCCCGATCAGGACGCTACCTTCGCGGCAACGCCCCCACCCTCATTCCCCTTCATCTTTTAGATTCTCACACTGAAAATACCTGCACTTGCCATGTGTGCTGGCCAGCGCCGCTGACATTTCAGTGACAGCGGCAGTTTACTCAAGAAGGGGCTCCGGAGGCCAGAAAAAAATCCCGTAAATTCAATGATTTACCGCAAATGCAAAAACGCTCGCAATCATGTAGTGCATACGCTGACAGTATGTCAGCAAGACCGGGGTTGTCTGATGACCAAGCTCGCTTTTCGGCCGCTTATGCTGCACCACAGCGAAGCAGGTAAAAAATGAGTCTGCCATCCTGTTGCAGCCGCCAAAGGAGGCATTCATGCGGTAAAAATACGGCATCGTTGCGCAGTGTATGACGGGGGCTTATTGCCATTCTGCACATCCCGGGGAATGGGCGACAAATACCCTGCTGATCCGCGCTTGTGCGGCTGGACCGGCATGCTCTAATCTGGACGTCGCTGCAGATGCCCCGTGGCATGGTTGCCGGCAGGAATGACAAGGATCGTGCAAGGGTGACGCGCGACGCCACATGGCCGCTCCGCTGCACCAACCCCGCCATGCGGCCAGACGACTCCGTGCAATCCGTGTAAGAGGCTGCCGATGGCTCACTTTTGGCGCGACAAGCGCGTTTTCATCACCGGTCACACCGGCTTCAAGGGGAGCTGGCTGACCTTATGGCTGCACATGATGGGCGCCAAGGTCAGCGGCTATTCCCTGCCCGCCCCCACCAATCCCAGCATGTTCCACCTGGCGCGTCTGCACCATTGCGTGCAGACCACCACCGGCGACGTGCGCGATCCCAGGCACCTGGCCGACACCATGGCCGCCGTCCAGCCCGACGTGGTGTTCCACCTGGCCGCCCAGGCGCTGGTGCGCGACTCCTACCAGACCCCGGTCGACACCTATGCCACCAACGTGATGGGCACCGTACACCTGCTCGAAGCCGTGCGCAACACGCCCAGCGTGCGCTCGGTGGTGGTGGTCACCAGCGACAAGTGTTATGAAAATCGTGAATGGCTGTGGGGTTATCGGGAAGACGACCCCATGGGCGGCCATGACCCCTATAGCAACAGCAAGGGCGCGGCCGAACTGGTGACCTCGGCCTATCGCCGCTCCTTCTTTGACAGCAATCCCGACAGCCAGACCGGCATCGCCAGCGTGCGCGCCGGTAACGTGATCGGGGGCGGCGACTTTGCCGCTGACCGCCTGATCCCCGACTTCATCCGCGCGCTGGAAAAGGAAACGCCGCTGCGCATCCGCAACCCGCACTCGGTACGTCCCTGGCAGTTCGTGCTGGAGCCGCTGTCGGGCTACCTGCAGATCGGCCAGTTGCTCTTCGAGCAGGCCGGCAAGTATGCCGAGGCGTGGAATTTCGGTCCGGCGGAAAACGACCCGCAATCGGTCGGCCAGCTGTGCAACAACTTCAACCACGCGCTGCAACAGCATGAGGTGACGCCGGCGCACGTGGTGCTGGAGCCCCAGGCCAATGGCCCGCACGAAGCCACGCTGCTGCGCCTGGATATTTCCAAGGCACGCCAGCGACTGGGCTGGGCGCCGCGCACGGAGCTGCAGACCGCGCTGGAACTGACCGCCCAGTGGTACGCCGGCTATCTCAACAACGAAGACCTGCGCGCGCTCTCCGAGAACCAGATTGCCTTTTACCAGAGTCTGACATAATCGCGCTGTCGCAAAAACTTGAACCAGGAACACCATGAATATCCTCGTCACCGGCGGTGCCGGCTACATCGGCTCGCACACCTGCGTGGAATTGCTCAAGGCAGGGCATGAAGTCATCGTCTTCGACAATTTCAGCAACAGCAGCCCCGAATCGGTGGCACGCGTACAGAAGATCGCCGGCCGCCCGCTGTTCCTCGTCAAAGGCGACATCCGCAATCGCGAGCAACTGGAAAGCGTGCTGCGCGAATTCAAATGCGAGGCCGTGATCCACTTCGCCGGCCTGAAGGCCGTCGGCGAATCGGTCGAGCAACCACTGAAGTATTACGACAACAACGTGGTCGGTACCGTGCGCCTGCTCGAAGCGATGGAGGCAACGGGCGTGAAGACCATCGTCTTCAGTTCCTCGGCCACGGTCTATGGCGATCCGCAATACCTGCCGCTGACCGAAGCGCATCCGCTGTCGGCCAGCAATCCCTATGGCCGCAGCAAGATCATGGTGGAAGACATGCTGCGCGACTATTTCCGCGCCCATCCGGACTGGAAGATCGGTCTGCTGCGCTACTTCAACCCGGTCGGCGCCCATGAGAGCGGCCTGATCGGCGAAGACCCGGGCGGCATTCCCAACAACCTCATGCCCTACGTGGCCCAGGTCGCCATCGGCCGGCGCGAGAAGCTCAGCATCTGGGGCGGCGACTACCCCACCCCGGACGGCACCGGCGTGCGCGACTTCATCCACGTGGTCGACCTGGCCACCGGTCACCTGGCCGCCTTGCAGGCGCTGGCCGAGCCGCAGTGCTTCGCGGTCAATTTGGGCACCGGCATCGGCTATAGCGTGCTGGATGTGGTCAAGGCCTACGAGAAGGCCTCCGGCAAGCCGGTCCCCTACACCATCGCAGCACGTCGCCCCGGCGACATCGCCTCGTGCTATGCCGATCCGGCCGAGGCGCGCCACAAGCTGGGCTGGCAAGCGCGGCTTGGCCTGGAAGCCATGTGCGCCGACTCCTGGCGCTGGCAACAGATGAATCCCAACGGTTTCAACGCCTGAGCGGGGCCTAGACCATGATCTTCGTGACCGGCGGTGCCGGCTTCATCGGCAGCAACTTCATCCTCGACTGGCTGGGCGATGACCAGGCCGAACCGGTACTGAACATCGACAAGCTGACCTACGCCGGCAACCCCTACAACCTGGCCTCGGTGGCTGACGATGCGCGCTATGCCTTCGTGCAGGCCGACATCTGCGACGAGATCGCCATGGCGACGCTGCTGTCGCGCTACCGCCCGCGCGCGATCCTGCATTTCGCCGCCGAGAGCCATGTGGATCGCTCCATCCATAGCCCGGATGAATTCATCCGCACCAACGTCAACGGTACTTTCAACCTGCTCAGCAAGACGCTGCGCTACTGGCAGGCGCTGCCGCAGGACGAGCAGGCCGATTTCCGTTTCCTGCATGTCTCCACCGATGAAGTCTATGGCAGCCTGGCGCCGCACGATGCGCCTTTCTCGGAGACCACGCCCTACGCGCCCAACAGTCCCTACTCGGCCTCCAAGGCAGCCTCCGATCATCTGGTGCGGGCCTTCCATCACACCTACGGCCTGCCCACGCTGACCACCAACTGCTCCAACAACTACGGCCCCTATCACTTCCCCGAGAAGCTGATCCCGCTGGTGATTTCCAATGCCCTGGCCGGCAATCCGCTGCCCATCTACGGCGATGGCCAGCAGATCCGTGACTGGCTCTATGTCACCGACCACTGCGCGGCAATCCGCGCGGTGCTCGCACGCGGCACGCCCGGCCAGACCTACAACATCGGTGGCTGGAACGAGCAGGCCAACCTGCATGTGGTGCATACGCTGTGCGATACGCTGGACGAACTCTCACCCCGTGCCGAAGACAGCTATCGCAGCCTGATCACCTTCGTCAAGGATCGCCCCGGCCACGACCGCCGCTACGCCATCGATGCGCGCAAGCTGGAAAGCGAACTGGGCTGGAAGCCGGCGGAAACCTTCGAGAGCGGTATCCGCAAGACCGTACAGTGGTACCTGGCCAACGGCGACTGGGTGGCGCAGGTGCGCTCCGGCGCCTACCTGAACTGGCTGCAGAAGCAATATGGCGACCATCCTCCGGGAGCATTGACATGAGCGACACGACACAGCCCGGCAAGCGCCGCGGCATCATCCTGGCCGGCGGTTCAGGGACGCGGCTGTATCCGGCCACCACCGTGGTGTCCAAGCAGCTCATGCCGATCTACGACAAGCCGATGGTGTACTACCCGCTGTCGAGCCTGATGCTGGCGGGCATCCGTGACATCCTGCTGATCTCTACGCCCCAGGACACGCCACGCTTTGCCGAATTGCTGGGTGACGGCAGCCAGTGGGGATTGAATATCCGCTATGCCGTGCAAGCCTCGCCGGATGGTCTGGCGCAGGCCTTCCTGATCGGGCGTGATTTCATCGGCAACGATCCCTCGGCGCTGATCCTGGGCGACAACATCTTCTACGGCCGCGACCTCGAACCGCCCATGCGCGAGGCCAATGCCCGCACCGACGGCGCCACCATCTTCGCCTACCACGTCCAGGATCCGGAGCGCTATGGCGTGGTCGAGTTCGACCGCCAGCGCCGCGTCATCGGCATCGAGGAAAAACCGGCGCAACCCAAATCCAACTTCGCGGTGACGGGCCTGTATTTCTACGACAACCAGGTGATCGACATCGCCCGTTCGATCAAGCCATCGGCGCGCGGCGAGCTGGAGATCACCGACGTCAACCGCGCCTATCTGGAGCGCGAACAGTTGCAGGTGGAATTGATGGGACGCGGCATCGCCTGGCTCGATACGGGCACCCACGATTCGCTGCTGGAAGCAGGCCAGTTCATCGCCACCATCGAAAAGCGCCAGGGCCTGAAGGTCGCCTGCCCGGAAGAGATCGCCTATCGCCGTGGCTACATCGATGCGGCCCAGCTGGAAAAGCTGGCGGCGCCGCTGAAAAAGAATGCCTACGGCCAATACCTGCTCCAGTTGCTCACCGACATGAGCTATTAATGCACGACCAAGCTATCATCCCATGCAAATCAAGACCACTTCCTTGTCCGGCGTACTGCTGATCGAACCACGCGTGTTCGGCGACAGTCGCGGCTTCTTCTACGAGAGCTTCAACGAGCGCGCCTTCCTGGAAAAGACCGGGGTGGACGCACGCTTCGTCCAGGACAATCACTCCAAATCCGCGCGCGGCGTGCTGCGCGGACTGCATTACCAGATCCGCCATGCCCAGGGAAAGCTGGTCCGCGTGACCCGGGGTGCCGTGCTCGATGTGGTGCTTGACATCCGCCGTAGCTCGCCCACCTTCGGCCAGTGGTTCAGCTCGGTGCTGAGCGAGGAGAACAAGCTGCAGATGTGGATTCCCCCCGGTTTCGCGCATGGCTTCTCAGTGCTGGAAGACGATACTGAGTTCCTCTACAAGACCACCGACTACTGGATGCCCGAGCACGAGCGCTCCATCCTGTGGTGCGATCCGGCGCTAGCCATCAACTGGCAGCTGCAGGACGAACCGGTCATGTCGGAGAAGGACAAGCGCGGCACGCCTTTCCAGGTGGCCGAAGTATTCGAATAGTCACGAGCCTGACCTGATAGGAGCCACCATGAAATCCATGCGCATCCTCCTCACCGGCACCAGCGGCCAGGTCGGTGGCGAGTTCCTGCGACGCCTGCGCGCCATGCCCAGCGGCATCGAGGTCATCGCGCCCACGCGTGCGCAACTGGATGTGGCGCAACCCCTGGCGCTGCGCGAGGCCGTGCGCGCGGCCAAACCCGACCTGATCATTCATCCGGCGGCCTATACCGCCGTGGTCAAGGCCGAATCCGAACCCGACCTGGCACGGCGCATCAATGCCGAGGGACCGGCCGTACTGGCCGAGGAAGCGGCCAGGCTGGGGGCGGCGCTGCTGCATTTCTCGACCGACTATGTGTTCGATGGCCGCCGTGAGGGTGCCTATACCGAAGACATGCCCACCCATCCGCTCAACGTCTACGGCGCCACCAAGCGCGAGGGTGAACTGGCCATTGCGGCCAGCGGCGCGGCCCACTGGATCCTGCGTACCAGCTGGGTGTACAACCTGGCCGGCAACAACTTCATGAAGACCGCGATCCGGCTGGCGCAGCAAAAGGAAAGCTATACCATCGTCGGCGACCAGTTCGGCGCGCCGACCTGGGCCTCCACCATTGCAGCGGTCTGCTGTCGCATGCTGGCCGGCGCCAACGGTGGCCGCGAGAAAGTGCAAGCCACCAGCGGCACCTACCACCTCACTGCCGCCGGTGCCACCTCCTGGCATGGCTATGCCTCGCTGATTGCGCGCGAGCTGATGGCGCAGGGCGTCGCGATCAAGCTCAAGGGGCTGGAACACATCACGCCGGTACCCAGTTCCTCCTATCCGACACCGCCCGAGCGCCCGCTCAATTCACGCCTGGACTGCGGCAAGCTGGAACGCAGCTTCGGTCTGACGCTGCCGCAGTGGGACGACGATGCAATGGCGTGCCTGCACCAGATCATCCGTCACTACCGGCTCGACCAGGGCCAGCTGCTGCCCGACTGAGGCCCCACGACAATCCTAGTGGCTGGGGATGTACTTGACCTGGTCACCGAGCGTAATCAGGTTCAACTGACCAAAGAAGCGCATGTAGCCGGGATCACCATAGCGTGCGCGCAGTTCGCGCAGCAGCAGGTAGCTGCCCAGGCGCTCGGCGCAGAAAGCCCAGGCCCGGGTCTGGTAGCCCTCGCGGCGGGTATCGTAATGCTGCACGCAATACCAGATCACGGCTTCGATCTGGCCCACCGCACGCAGCCAGAACTCGGCCGGGAACACGCCCATTTCCACGCCCCCCATGAAGAAGACCTTCTCGTTGAAGAACTGCTCGGCTTCGCTCTTGCCGAACACGCCCAGCTCGGTGGCGGCGGCCGCGAAACGCAGCAGATCCTCGGCGTGATGGGCCAGCGCGTAGTGCGACAGGTAGCCGGCGCTCTGGCCGCCGGCATTGAAGCCACAGGTCTTGCCGACCAGGAACTCCTGTTCGCCCGGCTCCATCATCTGCTCCAGGCTTTCGCGCGCGAACTCCTTGTCGGAGACCACGTCCATCATCCAGTTGTCCTCGGCGGGCACACCGCTGATGCGTTCGCGCGAGATGAACTTGCGATACAGGCAGACGCCCACACGCTTGACCTTCGGATAGTCGCGCAGGATCAGCCTGCGCAAGGCGAAGTTGCCCAGCATGCCAGCCACGATGGGATGGTAGGGGACCCACTCCGGCGCCAGGTCGCGCAGGTTGAGCGCGCCATCATGCTGGGACTCACCCAGGTAGATCGGCAGCACGTAATCAGGAAACTTGATCGGCAAGGGTACATGCGTCATGCATCCGAACACCAGCTCGCCGCGTGCGGCCTGGGCGGCGGCATTGTCGGTCTGCAGGGGCGCGGCTGGCATCGCTGGCATCGCTGGCGCAGCTGCCGCAGCTGTTGCCGCAGGCGTTGCCGGCGACCCGGCCATCGCCTGCAAGGCAGAGCGCAGGCTGTCGAGGGAAATCGCCGCTGCCGACGGCAAGGCTGTCGCTGGCGTCGGTGACTGCCCTGGCGATGATTGCTGCAATCGTCGGACGTCGGCCTCGAAGCGCTGGCGGTCACCCGCCGCGCCGCTGCTCGCATAGGCGGTGCGCAATTGCTCGAGGCTGGCGATATCAGCGGGTGCCAAGGGCCGGGCTGCCGGCATGCGCTCCACCGGGCAATGCCAGACCTGCAGTTGCTGGTCCAGCGCCAGCACCAGCGATGCCAGGCGATCGGCCAGCAAGGCCTTGGCAGGCTCTCCCGCCGGAGTCCCTGCCTCAAGGGCCTGGCGCAAGGCATTGCCGACCTCCTCGGTGGCCAGGTACAGACGCTCGGCCAGGTCGAACCAGGTCTGCCAGAAGGCGCGCCGGGCGATGACAAATCCATTGAGGACGTTGTTTTCCCAACGGGGAACGAAATGGGCGACATCCAGCGCCAGCCCCAGGCTGTGCAGGAAGACTTGCGCGGTCTGCGCAAATCCCGGCAGCTGTTGCTCGCCCTGCAGCAGCAGGTTGAGCTGGCCGCATGCCTCCAGCGTCACAGGGCAGAAGGTCCAGGCCTGGGCCTGTGGCTGGGACTGGACCAGGGCCGCCACGGCGGCCGCATCCAGTCCGGTCCGGCCCACGAAGTCCGGTGCCAGGAAGCCATAGCAGCTTTCGTCATCGATAGGCTGCTCCCGGAAGAAGCGGCGCATCGCCGAGAACTCACCCCAGCGGCCGGGCAAGGTACTGACCAGTTGCTGGAAACCGGGTGCGGCCGAACTCGACGGTCCGCTGATCTGGAACAGGGTCACATTCATCGCCGTACTCCTCACCAGACCTGCAGGTGCGGCACCGCGATGGCGAAGCGTCCACCCCAGTTGCGAATCTCGGCCAGTTGCTGGGCCACTTCATCCTTGATGTTCCAGGGCAGGATCAGCACCACATCGGGCTTCTCGTCGAGCAGGCGCTGCGGCGAGACGATGGGGATATGGCTGCCGGGCATGTACTTGTCCTGCTTGGACGGAGCGGCATCCGCCACCATGGGCAAGAGATCGGGATGCACGCCGGAGTAGTTCAACAGGGTATTGCCCTTGGCGGCGGCGCCATAGGCCAGCACCTTCTTGCCGGCGCGCTTTTGCTCCAGCAGGAAGCCCAGCAGTTGCAGCTTGATCTCTTCGGCACGGGCCTGGAAGCCGGCGTAGCCGTCGATGCTTTCCAGTCCGAAGGACCGTTCGCGCGCCAGCATGGATTCCACGGCAGGCGTGGCGACGATGGCGGCATCCGCATGGCAGGCATAGATGCGCAGGCTGCCACCATGGGTCGGCAACTCCTCGACGTCATGGATGCGCAGTCCCTGCGCGCGCATCACGCGCTGCACCGCCACCAGCGACAGGTAGGAGAAATGCTCGTGGTAGATGGTATCGAACTGCGATTGCGCGATCAGGTTCAGCAGGTGCGGGCATTCGACGGTGACCGTCCCCTGCGGCGCCAGCAAGGCGGCCATGCCACCAACGAAGTCATTGATGTCCGGCACGTGGGCCAGCACGTTGTTGGCAGCAATCAGGTCGGCCGCACCGTGGCTGGCCCGCAGGCGCTGACCCAGGGCCACGCCGAAGAATTCCTCGACGATGGGGATACCCTTGGCGCGCGCCGCATCGGCGGTGCTGGTGGTCGGCTCCACGCCGAGACACGGGATGCCCTTGCGCTGCACGTACTGCAGCAGGTAGCCATCATTGGCGGCCAGCTCCACCACCAGCGATTGCGCACCCAGCGCCAGGCGCGCGGTGATCATGTCCACATAGCGCTCGGCGTGCTGCAGCCAGGTCGTGGAAGTCGACGAGAAGTAGGCGTAGTCGGTGGCGAAGAGCTGGTCGTAGTGGGTGTAGTCCTCGGTCTGCACCAGCCAGCATTGGCGGCACACCATCACCTTGAGCGGATAGGTGGTCTCGGGCCGGCGCAGGTCCTCGGCCTTCAGGTAGGCGTTGGAGGGTGGCGAGAAGCCCAGGTCGATGAAGGTGTCATGCAGTTCGGTCTGGCAGTGGCGGCATTTCATAGCGGGATTCCATCGAAATCGGGGGCCAGCAGCGGATGCTGGAGATCGCGTGGCGACAGGTTGCGCGGCGGCAGCGGCCAGGCAATGGCGGCACGCGGATCATCGTGACGCACGCCGCCCTCGGCGTGCGGCGCATACGCGGAGGTATGCAGGTACAGCAGGGCAGCGCCTTCTTCCAGTACCTGGAAGCCATGGGCACAACCCTCGGGAATGAGCAGGGCGCGATCGTCACCGGCTGCCAGTTCGACACCACGCCACTGCAGGAAAGTGGGCGAGCCCGCGCGCAGGTCCAGCACCACATCGAAGACGCGGCCGGCAAGGCAGCGGATGAGCTTCTTCTCGGCATGGGGTGCATGCTGGAAGTGCATGCCGCGCACGCTCCCGGGCTCGGCGGTGACCGAATTGTTGACCTGGACGATGCGACTGCCGCCCAGTACGGCCGCCAGTTCCTCTTCACAGAACCAGCGCGCGAAGCTGCCACGGTCGTCGCCCCGGCGCACGCTGGACACCAGCACCGCACCGGCGATGCCGGTAGGTTCGATGCGCAGGTTCATGACGCCATCCCGACCGGGCTCATCAGTCCCAGGTCTTCCATCGGGCCTGTCCCTGGTCCCACATCTGGTTCAACTGGATCTTGTCGCGCAGCGTGTCCATGCACTTCCAGAAACCGTGGTGCGGCCAGTTCAGCAGCTTGCCGTCGCCGGCGATCTGCTCCAGCGGGGTGCGTTCGAAGATGGTGGCCTCGCCTTCCTTGAGGTAGTCAAATACCCCCTGGCGGCACACCATGAACCCCCCATTGATCCAGCCCAGGTCGCCGGGCGGCTTTTCGCGGAAGTCGCGGATCAGTCCGGCTTCGTCGGTCTGCACCATGCCAAAGCGCGCCTCCGGCTGCACCGTGGTCATGGTCACCAACGCCTGCTGGGCACGGTGATGCTGGACCAGCGCCGTGACGTCGACATCGGAGACGCCATCGCCATAGGTCAGCATGAAATCATCGTCCTTGAGATAGTCGCGTGCGGCCAGCAGGCGACCGCCGGTCTGGGTATGCAGGCCGGTTTCGACCAGCGTGACCTTCCACGGCTCGGACTTGTTGCGATGTACCTCGACCTTGTTATCGGCCAGGTCGATGGTGACATCGCCCTGGTGCAGGAAGTAGTTGGCGAAGAATTCCTTGATCAGGTAGCCCTTGTAGCCCAGCAGGATCACGAATTCATTGAAGCCGTGCTGCGAATAGCCCTTCATGATGTGCCACAGGATGGGCTTGCCACCGATTTCGACCATGGGCTTCGGACGTACATCGGTTTCTTCCCCGAGCCGCGTACCCAGGCCGCCAGCGAGAATGACGACTTTCAATTTCTACCCCTCGATGAGTGATGATCCACGCGCCGCAAAAGCGTTGCACTGGCGGCAACCCTTTCACCAAAGATGACTATGTTACCGGCTTTGCCACTGCAATAAGCGCCGGTCTGCGCCGTTTATCGGCGCCAATTTGACTTTTTGCCATGCCCTGGCGATGGCGTTCATTCAAGGATTTGTCGGCCTCTTTACCGCCATTTCAGGCAATTCCGCCAAAAAGAGCGCTGCTATACTGCCCCGAAACCCCGCAGCAAGCTTGCGGCAAGGGAGCCGACGGCACGGTGCTGTCACACCCACAGACCACTCTTCCGCTTTCTTCCGCTTATGACACAAGATTTGTTCGCCCGGCTCCACTCCCCTTACTACGTGTTTGCGCCGGCCTACAGTGGCGGCACGGAAGAAACCCGGATCCTGCACCATCTCTGCCACGCCCTGAACCTGCGTGGCGAAGAAGCCTATGTCACCAGCGAAGGCAGCGCCACCATGCGCACGCCGCGCCTGACCCAGGAAATGGTCAACGAACACCTCAAGGCGGGCCGCAATCCTATCGTCATCTATCCCGGCAGCGTCGTCGGCAATCCGCTGTCGGCGGCCAACGTCGTGCGTTACGTGTTTTCGCCGCACACGGCAGTCGGCCCGGCCGAACTGCCATTGGCCTGGCGTGGCGGATTGGCGGATGCCTCCGTGGCGATGCTGCAGATGCCGCTGGCCGATGATGCCGACTATGCCAGCCGGCGCGTGCAGGTGGCCGCGCAGCTCGACGATTTCATCCAGTCCAGCCAGCGCCGTTTCAACGCCCAGCCGGCCAAGCGCAAGAAGCGCCTGGTGGTGTTCTCGGTCGAATCGACCTGGAGTCCTTGCCCGCAGATCCGCCTGATCCGTCCTTTCGCCCATCTGCAGGATGAATGGGAGCTGGTCTGGGGCATCCAGAACGGCCAGCTGCAAAGCGACTGCCTCACCAATGCCGACCTGATCCTGCTGCACCGCTTCACGCCCGGACTGATGTCGCTGGACGTGCTGCGTTCGATATTCACCTCGTCCGTCCCCATCATCTATGAGTCCGACGACCTGCTCAACGACATCCCTGCCGACCACCCGGAGGCGCAGCAGGGCGCCGCCTGGAAGGCTGGTATCGAACACGCGGTCCGGCACGCCAAGGCGGTCGTGGTCTCGACCGAGTTCCTGGCCTCCAAGTACCGTGACCTCAATGCCTCGGTCTACGTACTGCCCAACTACATCGACTTCGACCTGTTCTACCGCCCGGTGCCACAGCATCAGCCGGCCGGTGGCCGCATCAACATCGGCTTGCTGGGCTCGTCGATCCAGCCCTCCAACTTCGCGCTGGTGGATCAGGCGCTGCGCGCCCTGGTGGAGCGCTACGGTGACCGCCTGCATATCGACTTCGTCGGCTGGGACTGCCCGCAAGGCTGGGCCGGCCATCCGCTGGCGACCTTCCATACCTTCGTCCACCAGTACGTGGACTACGCTGCCCAATTGCGCCAATGGAACTGGGACATCGCCCTGATTCCGCTGGCCAGCGATGAATACAACCAGTGCAAGAGCTACATCAAGTGGCTGGACTATTCTGCTGCCGGCATCGCCTCGATCTTCAGCGATGTCTCGGTCTACAACGACGTGGTGACCCACGATGTGACCGGGCTGCTGATGCCCAATTCCAGCCAGGCCTGGCTGGATGCCATCACCCTGCTGATCGAGTCGCCCGAGAAGCGCCATGCACTGGCCAGGGCGGGACAGGACGAGGTTCGCCAACACTTCGACCTGCGCAGCAAGGCGGCTGACTATGGCCGCACCTACGGCAGTTTCATCGCGCAAGGAACACGATGACCAAGCGAAAAAATACATGGCAGCCGCATGCGGTCCGGGTAACCCAGCCCTTCATGCCGCCGCTGGAAGAGTTCATTCCCTACCTCGAACAGATCTGGAAGAACAAGCACCTCACCAACAACGGTCCGCTCCACCAGCAGCTCGAAGCTGCGCTGGTGGACTACCTCAAGGTGGGTCATGTATCGCTGTTTACCAATGGAACGGTGGCGCTGATCACGGCTCTGCAGGCGCTGGGTGTGCAGGGTGAGGTCATCACCACGCCCTACTCCTTCGTGGCCACGTCGCACTCGCTGATCTGGAACCGGATGACGCCGGTCTTCTGCGACATCGACGAACAGACCCTTTCTCTCGATCCGGCCCGCGTCGAACGTGCCATTACCGAGCACACCACAGCCATCATGCCGGTGCATTGCTATGGCTATCCGGGCGACCTGGAGGCCATCCAGAACATCGCCAGCAAGCATGGACTCAAGGTGATCTATGACGCGGCCCATGCCTTCGGTGTGGGCTACCGCGGCACCAGCCTGCTCAACTTCGGGGACCTGTCGGTGGTGAGTTTTCACGCGACCAAGGTGTTCAATACCTTCGAGGGTGGTGCAATCATTTCACATGATCCCGAGACCAAGAAGCATATCGACAACCTGAAGAACTTCGGCATCATCAACGAGACCATGACGGTCGAGCCGGGCATCAACGGCAAGATGAGCGAAGTCAATGCCGCCATGGGCCTGCTGCAACTGAGCTACATGCCGCATATCCTGGAGCAGCGCCGCGCACGCGATCACTACTACCGGGAAAGCCTGGCCGGGATCGATCACATCCAGTGCCTGAGCCCGCCACCGGGAACCGACAACTACAACTATTCCTACTTCCCCATCCTGGTGAAAGAAGGTTTCCGCCTCGATCGCGATGCCCTGTACGAGAAGATGCGCGAGCACGACATCTTTGCGCGCCGCTACTTCTATCCGTTGATCTCGGATTTCCCGACATACAACAACCTGCCCTCGGCACAGCGCAGCAACCTGCCGGTGGCCGCGCGCATTGCCGATCAGGTGCTGTGCCTGCCGCTGTTCCCCGAACTGGGCTATGACGAGATCGATTCCGTGGTCGGACTGATCCGCGCGTCAGCCTGAACCGCCCCTCTTGCGCCGGCCATGGCCGACGCAAGGGGCTACCCCGCTCAAGGGCGCAGGAAGCCCAGCCGTTCCCAGGCGTAGCGAATCACATCCCAACCCTTGGTGGAGCCGACATTGCAGAAGTCCCGGCTGACCACCTGGATCTGCTCGCCATGGACGCGGAAGAAGCTCAGCGGCTCGACCAGATAGACCATGTTCCCCCGGGTCAACAGGTTCAGCCAGATCGCCACGTCGAAAATGCCGATCATCTTCTGGCCGTCAATGGAGGCCAGATCCGGGCCGACCTTTTCCAGGTCGGACTTGCGGAACAGCGCCGTGGTCGGTTCGCCCACGAAGTTCAGGCGCGTCGAGATCAGGGCATTGCCCACGGCCAGCCCGTCCAGCAGCGAGTCCTGGGGCACCGGCGCTTGCGTGGCGCCGATGTCGGCCAGGTAGTTGCCGGTGGCATCGATGCGCTGGCGCTTGGAAGTGGCCAGTGTCACGTCCGGGTTGTGGATGAAGCAGTCCAGCAGGCGCTCCACGCAATTGGGGGCCAGCAGATCATCATCGTTGAGGAACTTGATGAAATCGCCCTTGGCTTCGCGCACGCACAGGCGATGGTTTTCACGGGCATATTCGAAATTCGGCTTGGGATTGCGCAGGTAACGGATGCGCCCGTCCTCGCGCTGCATCGACAAGACCATTTCCTCGATCTCGGTACCGGCCGAGTCATCGCAGACCAGGATCTCGATATTGCGGTAGGTCTGGCGGACGGCGCTCTCCAGCGCCTGGCGCAGGTAACGCGGCTTGTAGGCTGCCGTCACGATGCTTATCAGCGGCGTCTGACGTGCCAGGGCCGAACGGTCGGGTTTCTCGAACTCCAGGATCAGGGTCGAGGAGGCACGATGCTCGCGCCCCTGGAAGATCGGATCGACACTCTGGCCAATCTGACAACGCGCGCGCACCTTCAGACCGACCATCTCGCCAAGGCGGCCGAGCTCTTCCTCGTCGTACATCCATTGATGCCCCCACCAGCGCACCGCCATGTTGAGGCGCTCGCAGCGGTTGGCGGTCCAGCCCATGCCGAAGCGCTCCCATTCGGGATTGACGGTGTTGCTGTTGTACTGCTCGACGATATTGGCCAGATCCGGCGTGGCAAGACGCAGGATGCCTCCAGGCTTGAGGATGCGACGGCATTCATGCAGCAGGTGTATGGCATCCTTCTGGCTGATGTGCTCGATGAAATGTTCGCTGTAGATGCCGCTGACCTCGCCTTGCTGCCAGGGCAGCGGCTTGGTCAGGTCCAGGTGCATGTCCGCGCCCGAACCACCCAGGTCGATGTTGATGAATTCGGGGAATTTTCTGTCGCCGCAACCAAGGTGGAGATAAACAGGCTTCATGTCATTGTCACCGGCCAAGCCGGAATCTGGTGGAAAGGTTGAACTGTCTGGCCTGGCGCATACCGCCTCCATGAGCTGGACGCACTGCTGCCGAGTCTGAATATCGCTATCATAGACGCCTCCAGGCAGGGCAAAACGGGAAACAGACTGCCAAAAGGCCTGCTGGTCCGTGATTTTCACTGCCTGGCGCCATCGGATACTTGGTCCCGCCTCTATCGAGCCCCAGGAAAATGAACCCGACTACGCCTCCCGCCCCCATCGGCGGCTATTTCGAGCTGGAATTGCCGCACCGGCAAGGGCATCTCTATCCGGATGCCATGCGCCTGCAGTCTGCCCGGGCGAGCCTGCTGCTGCTGCTGCAATCACTGCGTCCAGCACGCATCTGGATGCCCTGGTTCAACTGCCCCAGCATGCTCGAACCGGTGGCCATCGCGGGCATTCCCATCGTGCGTTATCACATCGACGATGATTTCCTGCCGGAGCAGGACATTGCGCTGGCGCCACAGGACCTGCTCCTTTACGTCAACTATTTCGGCGTCTGCGACCGCCAGGTCGGCAGCGTACTGGCGCGCTTCCCTGCGCAGCAGGTCATCCTGGACTACTCGCAGGCTTTCCTGACGGCGCCGCCTGCTTGCCTGGCCACCCTCTACTCACCGCGAAAATTCTTCGGGCTGCCCGATGGCGCCTACCTGCAATGCAGTGTCGACCTGCCCCTGCCAGCGGACCGGGAAACACTCTCGATCGCCCGCAGCGCCGCGCTGCTCACGCGCATCGACCGCTCTCCCGAAGAGGGCTATGCCGAGATCGTCCAGGCACGCCAGACCTTCAAGGCGCAGCAGCCGTTGCGCATGTCGGCGCTGACCGAGCGCATGCTGGCGTCGATCGATTATGAGCAAGCCTGGAAGCGCCGTCAGCGCAACTTCGCCCATTACCATGCACGCCTGCAGGGGCTCAACGGACTCACCCTCACGGGCGACGAAGTAGCACTGTGCTATCCCTTGCGCATCGCGCTCAAGGACATCAGGAAGATCTTCCAGGAGCAGCGCATCTTCGTGCCGCAATATTGGCCCGGCATGCCGCTGGAGGGCGACGAACGCGGCCAGGCCGTGCAAGCACTCTCGGAGCAATGCCTGCCATTGCCATGTGACCAGCGCTACGACAGTGCCGACATCGAACGTGTATTGACGGTGCTGGAAGGCGCGCTCGCGGGCCGCCCCTGAGCATCAGGTGCGGCCCGCCAGCGGGTTGACTCAGGCTACCAGCCTGGCGTGGGAATGGAGTACGGCGCGCACATCCTGCGGCGCATTCCACATCAATGCATCGAGGATGGACAGGTGCGGCTCGAAGTCGAAGCCGCGCTGGGTATAGACGTAGGGATCGAACTCCAGGAAGCGCAGCTCGATGCCACGTCCATTGAAGTCCTGGACATCAAACAACTCACGTCCGCCCAGCGGATTGACGTAGGTCTGCGCCCCCATGATCTCGCTGATGCAGGGTGCCCATCCTCCCGGACCGGGATTGTCGGGCAGGCTCCAGTCCTGCTCGGAGGCGATCCGGTAGTTGAACGGGATCTCCAGATAATCGCAGACGACCTTCAGGCCGCTGGTATTGAGCGCCACCAGCGAATCACCGGCGGCTTCGGCAAATGCGCGCTGGAGCAACTGCTCGACCTGCTTGAAATAAGGTGCTCGCTGGCGGTAGTGGCTCAACTTGCCCAGCAGGCTGCAACATGCGCCGGCCGGATCCAGCACCCTTGCCTCGCAAGTCTTGATGCCAATGGAGCCGTTGGCCAGCGGCACGTTGATGTAGTTGGGGCCGCCCGAAGGATGCAGCACGCGATTGCGCGTCATCCAGGTCTTGGGCGTGTACTGCGTCACGTCGAAGACGACCCAGGCATCGGTATTGGCAATCAATGCAAAATGCCCCATGTACGGAAAGAAATAGGGCTGCATAATTCCAAGCTTCATCTGCCGGCCCCCAGCGTGGCCGACAAGCCGGCAGCCTGGGCATGCGCCGCGCCAAACAGGGCAGCGATGGTGGCCACGGTCGCGGCATCGGTCTTGCTGCCCAGCGGCAGTTCGACCAGGCTGTCATGCCAGGCGTCGGCCACCGGCAAGGTGGTCGTGCCGAAGCGGCTGTCATGGCGATAGAAGCCGGCATTCACCTGGGGCTCGGCCTGCACGTTCTCCGCCCGAAGCAAGGCGATCAGCTGCCGTCCGGACAGACCGAATTGCGAGGCGTCCACGCGCAGCATCAGCGACTGGCCATTGCTGCGATCGACACCGGCTGGCGCCAGCACATCGATACCGGCAATCCCGGACAAGGCCGCGACATAATCCTGACGCAACTGCTGGTTGCGCGCAACATGCGCCTCCAGGTCATCGAAGCTGGCCAGGGCAACCGCCGCCTGCGCCTCCGAGAAGCGGCCATTGCTGGTCTTGACGACCGGCACGATCACCTGCCCCATGCCGTAGTTGCTGCGGATATTGCGCACATGGGCGGCCAGCTGGTCGTCATCGGTGACGATGAACGCACCTTCGCCGGCGCTGAGCACATGGGACGATTGCATCGAGAACACCTGCATCCGGCCATCTCCTGCACGGGAGCGGCCACCCGAGGTCGAGCCGAAGGCGGCGCAGGAGTCAAAATACAGGGGCAGGCCGAATTCGTCCGCCACCGCCTGCAGGCCGGCGTGGTCCGCGAGCGATCCAAACAGGTCAGCGGCCAGGATGGCCACGATATCTCCGGCTGCCAGGCGGGTTCGTGCCGCTTGCGCATCCATCATCCCGGTGCGGGGATCGACATCGCAATACACCGGCTCGCACCCAGCCCACTGCAGCGACTGCGCCAGCTGCATGCCGGCGATGGCCGGCACCAGCACCTTGCCATGCAGGCCCAGCGCCTGGGCCGCCAGGCACAGGGCGATCGCTTCATTGGTGATGCACATGGCGTGTCGCACACCCAGATACTCGGCGGCGCGCGCTTCCAGGCGCTGCGCCAGCGGGCCATGGTTGGTGTAGTACTGGCGCGCGAAGATATCGCGGAACGCTGTTTCGTAACGTGTCCAGTCGGGGAAATAATGCTGACCCAGGCGTTGCGTCGACGGGAAGGCGGGGCTGCCGCCGTTGACGGCGAAGGTCCTGGAGAGCTGGCTGGTGGCGGCATTCATACGAGGCCCTTTTCCTTGATTGCGGCGGCATTTTTCTGGATGAATGCGAGCAGCTCCGCAATCTTCTCGATGTCCTGTTCACTGACGAAATAACCGCACGGCAGCAGCAGGAAACGCTTGGCCAGTTCCTCGGTCTGGCTCAGGTCACCCCAGATCATCGGATAACCGGTCTTCTTCATGTGCAGCGAAGGGAAATAATACGGCCGGCACAGCATGTTCTCGGCATTGAGAATGGCGATGGTGGCTTCACGCGTGAGCGGCCAGTCTTCATGCAATTCGGCCAGGATGTTCTTGTAGCCGCAGCGCTGGCTCTCGTCGAACTGGCGCAGGCTGATCCCTGGAATATCGGCCAGGCAGCGCTGGTAGGCACGATAGCGGGCGCGATTGGCCTGCATCTGGTCGTCGACATCATCCAGGCAGGCCAGTGCCATGGCGGCGTGCATCTCGTTTTGCACCACCCCCAAGCCAACCTGTTCGGCTGGCAGGCCATCGGGCCCCAGGCCGGAGTCGCGCATGATGCGCAGGCGTACCGCCAGTTCGCCATCGTTGGTCGTCACATAGCCACCCTCGAAGGCATTGAAGAGCTTGCTGGACTGCATGGAGAAACACTCGGCGCCCGCGCACGAGCCGATCTTGCGCCCCTTGTAGGCTTCATAGACGGATTCGACCGCATCGATGAGCAGCGGAATGCCGGTCTCTGCCGACAGCGCTTCGAGGCCATCGATGTCGCAGCAATTGACGATGGGATGGACCCCCAGGATCAGTGCCGTATTTTCGTTGATACAGGGACGCGCGGTTTCACCGGTGATGCACAGCAGTTCCGGATCGACCTCGCAGAAATGCGGCGTCAGGCCAGCCCAGGCAACGATGTCAGCCAGGCGGCGATAGGTCAGCGACGGCATCACGACTTCGGTCTTGCCAGGCAGGGCAAGACATTTCATGGCCATCACCAGGCCCCAGAAACCGCCGCAGAAAGACACGCAATGCGCCGCGCCGTGGAACTCGGCGAGGCGCCGCTCCATCAGTTGCTCGACCTCGCCATGCCCGGTATAGACCTCGGCATCGTGGAACATCCGGGAGTAGCCCAGGAATTTCTCCACATCAGGCTTGACCAGGTTCGAGACCGACTTGATCTGGTCAAATATCCGCGGGCCGCCAGCCAGGCCCAGCTCGGAGACGTTCGTCTTGATGCCCATGTTTATTTACGCTCCAGGATTGCGTTGTAACGATAGTGGGATTGATAGTAAGCCTCAGGCATGGGCGGGCAGGACGTGAGCTGCCAGCCCGAGCGTGCGGCCAGATCAGCCAGCTGTTGGCGGCTGCGCCACTTGCCGATCTGCGAAGCCGGATCCTGGATATCCTTGGCGAACTCCACGCCGTCCTTGAAGAAGTGGTGCGCCAGGTCGGGATCGGGCATGTTCCCCATGAACAGGGTCTCGATACGCTCGAAACGTTGCGCCAGGGTCTGCAGCAGATGATGCGCCTGCTCGTCGTCCAGGTAGGACAGCACGGCAAAGCACAAGGCCTTGTTGAAGCGCAGGGGATCGGCCTCGTTTTCGACGTAGGCGATGGCATCGGAAAACACGAAGTCGTATCCCGGGCGCGAGAAATTCTTCTGCCCCACCGAGATCAGGTATTCGGAAAAATCGACACCGCGATAGCCCGAGCACTCGTCGAACAGGAATTGCGCGAGCATGCCATTGCCGCAACCGATGTCGAGCATGACGTCCTGCTTCTGGAGCGCCAGGCCCTGGCGGATGGCGTCGTGCATCATCCTGATCTGCTCGTCGGCCACCGGCTCGCCGTAGACGGTACGGCGCACCTGTCCCCAGAAATCGTCCGGCGCCAGTGTCTTGGGGTATTCCTTGTAATCCGACTTTGGATATTCCATGAATATTTCCTTCAATGCTTACACATGCGTCCCGCATCCCGGCGCTGCCAGGACAGACAGAACGGCGCTGCGGGCGGTGCCATCGCAGCTTGGGCAAATTATCATCATAATTGCCGCACAGCCACCCAAAGTCAGGAGCACATGCGCAAATGCCCTTCAGCTTTGCATTTGCACAAATGCTCGTCGCGTCGGACCGGATTGGATGACAGTGCCTCAGAATCAATTGATATTGCGCAAAGCATCTGCGCAACAATCCCGGCATACTGTTTCCCAGCAGAACACGTTGCAGTTTTGATAATTTTGTATCTGGCTTGGCGCTTGCTTGGATAGGCAAGCCGGTCGCAGCCCCTGATGAGCCTGACACTCTCCTGATGACGCAAACTGGAAGCATGATGCTGCCCACGGGCAAGCGGATGCTTCCGTTTTCATTAGTCAAGCGAGGGGGGGAGGTAGAAAGAAGGTGGCGCGGCTGGCGGGGATCGAACCCACGACCCTTGGCTTCGGAGGCCAATACTCTATCCACTGAGCTACAGCCGCGCTGAATCGGGGCGAACCCCGGAAAGGCCTGAAGGATACCGCCTTTCCGACAGGACGTCCATGGCGCTGGCGGTTTTTCCGTGTCAAACGGAAAGCATTGTGACTATAATCAAGAGTTCGGCGAGAGAGCGCAATGAAAGCCCTGCCTGATCCTGGTTCCACGCAATGCCCAGGCGATACAAAGGGAAGCGACGTTTTCCGCCCCAATTTCGAGGAACCATTACGGAGGGACGCCAATGAGCTCTGCTCAGCATGAACACGAGTCTGCCATCAAGACTCCCAAGCAATTGATCGCAGCAGTCGTCGCAGGTTTTCTGGTCCCTATCATCTGTATCGTGCTGCTGGTCCAGTATGTGACCAACGGCCCAAAAACCGGGGCGGGCTCCGACAGCCAGGCACCCGAAGCCATCGCGGCCCGCATCAAGCCGGTCTCCGACGATGGCTTCACCTTCCGTGATGCCAATGGCCCCAAGCAACTGCTCTCGGGCGAGGAAGTCTTCAAGACCACCTGCTCGGCCTGCCATAGCGCCGGTGTGGCAGGTGCCCCCAAGGTCGGCGACGCCGCCGCCTGGCAAGCCCGTATCGCAGAAGGCTACGACACCCTGGTCTCGCACGCCATCAACGGCCTGCGCGCCATGCCGGCCAAGGGCGGCAATCCTGACCTGGACGACGTGGAAATCCAGCGTACCGTGGTCTACATGGCCAACCAGTCCGGCGCCAAGTTCAAGGAACCCGAAGTGAAGGCCCCGGCCGCTGCCGCCGACGGCGCCGCCGCGCCTGCCGCTGACGCGCCTGCCAAGTAAGCACCCAGACCAGCGCTTCCAACATGAAAAAGCCCCGAATGTGATTCGGGGCTTTTTCTTTTTACACCAACGACAACCAGCCGATCAATAGCGCTGCGGCGGAGGTGGCGGCGGATAACCGGCCGCATTGTAGCCAGCAGGTGCCTGGGCAGGCGCACTGGCCTGTTGCTCCGCAACGAAGATTTCCACGCGACGGTTCTTGGCACGGTTGGCATCCGAGGTATTGGGCACCAGCGGTTCATGCGATCCACGCCCCTGGATGCTGAAGCGGTTGGCCGCTACGCCCCGCGTGCTCAGGTAGTCGCGGGTACGCGCCGCACGTTGCTGGGACAACGGATCGTTGATGGCATCGCTGCCGGTATTGTCGGTATGGCCGATGATGGTGACGGTGGTGGCGGGATTCTCGACCAGCGTAGTGGCAAAGCGGTCCAGCACCGGACGCATCTCGGGCTTGATGTCGGCACGCCCCGTATCGAAGGAAATATCGCTGGGGATCTCCAGCTTGAGGCGGTTGTCAGCGGTCTGCGTGACTTGCACACCGGTACCCTGGGTGGCCTGCTCCATGGCGCGCTTCTGGTTTTCCATGCGGTTGGACCAGATGTTGCCGGCTACCGCGCCGATGGCGCCACCGATGGCAGCACCTCCCAGCGCACGGCCGCCACCACCGCCACCGGTGGCCGCGCCCAGGATGCCGCCGATACCGGCGCCAATGCCCGCACCGGTGGCAGTGCCACGCTGGGTCGGGCTCATGTCGGCACAGCCGGTGATGGCCAGTACGCCGGCCATGGCTGCGATCGATAAAGTCTTCATGTCATGTCCTTTCTTGCCTTCTCAGTGTTGTTGTCCAGGCCTGCTACGGCCGGTCATGATCAGAGCCGATCGCGGCCATTATGTTCCTGTTGCGCTTCCCCAAAATGACAAGGGCATCCGGATTGCCGGATGCCCTTGCAGGGAACGGGGATGCGTCAGTGCTCGCCCGATCCGGGTTCCGGTGGGCCCTGCAACGCATCGGCATCCTCATCCGCCGGCGCGCCGCGCTGGCTGACGTAATACGCCAGGCCGCCGACGGCGGCAATGACGCCCCCCATCAGCAGGGGCTTGCGCAACCAGCGACGCGACAGCAGGGAGGCGCCCGTCACCAGCAACGGCGTCACCGACTGCAGGTTGACACCACCCAGGCCGCCTGAGGCGATCGACTTGATCGATCGCATCGTCTTGCCGCCGCCCACCAGCGAGGCGGCAAAGCGGCCAACGCGGCTCAGGGCCCCCTTGGCCAGCGACTCCGCGCTCAGGCTCTCGCGCACCACCTCGCGCGCTTCCATCACGCCCAGCCGGTACAGCGCGCCTTGCGCCAGTACCTTGCGCTCGACATGGTCTGCGGCAGGGACAGCTTGCCCTGTCGCAGCACCGAGCGGGCATACCACACCAGCCCCACGGTCGCCGCACTGAACAGGAAACCCAGCAAGGCCAGGATCTTCCAGCCCCAGGTGGCCCAGGCCAGCAGCACGATCAGCACCGACCAGAAGGCGATGGCAAACCACAGCGCCACCGCCGCCAGCACGAAGATGATGGCGAACCGCACCAGGTTGGCGCCGATCTCCGACATCTCCAGCGAGGCCAGCTCGATACGGCTGATGATCAGGCCCAGCAGGTTCTTGGCCAGACCCAGGAGGCCCGCCGTCAACCCCGGATGGGCCGCATGGGAGGCCGATGCTGCCGGCCCGTCCTTGTGGTGAGTCGCCATCGGCGCGACGCTTACTTGCTGCGACCGATGACCAGGCCGACCAGCAGGCCCAGGCCGGCCGAGATGGCCACGGCGCGCCACGGATTCTCGTGGACGTAGTCGTCGGTCTTGGCAGCGACTTCCTTGCCCTTCTCGATGGCAGCGGCCTGCGCGCTCTGGGCGGCTTCGGCGGCGGCTTCCAGCAGGGTCAGGCCACGCGCGCGCAGCTCATCGGCCTTGTCGCCGGTGGCGGCGGCAGCCTCGGCGAACAATGCCTGGGCATCCTTGACCAGGGTCTTCATGTCATTGCGGACGGTCTTCAGGGCGGGGGATTGTGGCATGTGGATTCTCCTTGTTAGGCGATGATGGAAAGACGAAAAGACCAAGCGGTCTGCCTGCCATGGCCGCAGCGCGCTCTTGCTGCACTGCGGACACGATGGATTCTACAGAGCCTGCCGCACGGTGGGTAGCTGCCTGCAGCAAGCTTGCGCCAGCGCAAACCAGTTCGATGGCGCAGCCCGGTGTAGGTTCCGGGACTACGCCAGAGCACCGGCAGCGCCTAGAAGCGCGTCTCGCGCGAAGCCCGCAGGAAGCTATCCAGGATGGGCGTGCAATCCAGCAGTTCGGAGCCACCGGCACGGTGGAATTCCGGGTGCCATTGCAAACCCATCACGAAGGGCGCCTTGCGATAGCGGATGGCCTCGACGATCTGGTCGGGACCGGACACCGCCTCCACCGACAGGTCGCGCCCCAGATCACGCACCGCCTGGTGGTGGATGGAGTTGACCAGCGCGTTCTCGGTCTTGACCAGGCTGGCCAGCGACGACCCCTGCGGGAAGTGCAACGCATGGGTATTGCTGTCGTACTGGTCGTTGACGTGCGGGATCGCGGTGGGCACGTCAGTAGCGATGTCCTGATAGAGCGTACCGCCGAAGGCCACATTGATCAGCTGGCAACCACGACAGATGCCCAGCACCGGCTTGCCGGCCTCGATGAACTCATGCAGCAGTTCCAGCTCGTACATGTCGCGCACGCGGTCGCCGCTCCATTCGGGACGGGTGGCCGCCTGCGCATAGCTCTGCGGCGAGACGTCGGCACCGCCCTGCAGCACCAGCCCATCCAGATGCTTGGCATAGTCGCGCAGGCGGATATTGCTGGGGTGGACCAGGCCATTGGTATTGACGGTCGGGATCATGAACACCAGCACATCGCGCGACATCACCCATTGCGCAATCGACTCTTCCAGGTATTGCAGGGTCTTGCTGCGCAAGCCCTTGGAGCCGGACTCAGGATGGAAGATACGGGCCGAAACACCGATTTTCAAGGTGCGCTGCATGACGCGGCGGCCGGCCTTGTCCGACAGCTGCCGCAGGCGTGCCGCCAGGAAGCGCCAGGTCTGGGCCCACGGTGCATCGCCGGCATGGTGCGGTGGCGGCGGCAGCGTCGAATAGCCACTGCCCGGAGGCTGGGCGGCCGGCCCAGGCTGGGGCGGTGCGGTCGTCGCGCCGGCAGCAGCGGTCGCGGGCTCGGCGGCAGGCGCCTGCGCGGTGGCGGCGCCGCTGGCATCGGCTGCTGTGGCGGGAGCGGCGGGGGTGGTGGCG
>QFZN01008317.1_pt1 | contig 30744 bp, 32 predicted proteins | sample 1740101 | NCBI WGS metagenome assembly QFZN01 (sample SAMN09210849, study PRJNA391713) | Ciliate metagenome, whole genome shotgun sequencing project. | isolation source: combination of 50 Heterometopus sp. ciliate cells from an enrichment culture... | host: Heterometopus sp. ...
CTGCTCCCGAGCGTGTGAATATGCAGGGAATAGTCCTTGTTGTGATAGCAATAATATTATCAACAATGACGCAGCACTTCCAATTCCTAATAAAATTCATAATTTAATACGGACCAGACGTTGTTCATACGTAGACTTTAAATGGGATTGGCGACTTTGTAAATAATTGAGCAGATATGAACGCAATCTACGGAGTTGCCATCGTCTCAGCCCTCCTCTACTGGATCTACTTTGACGGCACCTACTTCAAGATCTTCTTGTGCACCCTCATCGGGTACACGCTGCTGACACAGATCGGCACCCTGACTCGGCACAACACGATGCGCAAGAAGTGCACCATCGCCACCTGGAATGGCCCCAACTCTCCGCAGATCTACGTCTCCATCGAGTGGGACATCACCAAGGCCCAAGCCTATCTCGAGAAGAAGCGCAAAGAGACTAGCCAGCCTCTGACGCTGACGCACCTTGTGGGCTACGCCGTGGCACAGGCCATGAGCAAACAGCCCGACATCAACGGCCGCATTTCCTTCGGCAACGTACTGTCTGAATGGATCATCATGCGTGTAGTATTATCCGAAGGACACGATGGGCGTATCATTCCTCGTGGCTATGGACAACGGAAAGGTATTGGCAACGCGGGAAACGAATATGGAATAGGACTTGGGCGCATATACCATCGAAAACGCCGACGAGAAGCCCATCGAGGCGATATGCGAAGAACTAGGAACCTCCAGCAAGCGCATCCGCTCCCACAAAGGTACGTCGCTGCTCGTTATACATTTTTTAGACAAGCAGCACAAGAACCGCACCGGTGCGCTCGCCTACGTTCCTACCTTGTACCCCCTAGATTATTATAACCGCGTAGTTTGCTCGAGCCCATTATGTTCCTGGTCGGGTACCTGGCGTGCAACCTGGGGATCTCGCTGCCAGCCTTCGGTGTATGTCTCACCCTAGGCATTCTCTCTCGTAGTTCAAGAAGTACGCGTTCGGCAGCTGCGTGATCACGAGCGTGGGCATGCTCGGCTACAAGCACGTGTTCGTCCCCCTTCCTCGTACCATTTCCGTGCCGACCCCGATGTAGCATACGCCAACGTGCCGCTGCTGATCACTGTGGGCGCGGCCAACAAGAAGCCGGTCGCCATTGAAGATCGGGTCGTAATCCACGAGGTCATCAACGTCACTCTCACGCTCGATCATCGCTATACGGACGGAGCCAAAGCCATGTCCCTGTACAACAAGTTCTGCGAGTTCCTCGACGACCCCGAGGCGGCCGTTGCCAAGTACGCACAGGCATAACGTGAGCATAATGAAGTCTATTCAATGCAATTTGATCCACCTCAATTCGCGTTGTCGATTTTTATGTATCACTTATCAATACATGCCTTATTTATCATATATAACTGGAATGAGCTAGCCGGGAATAAATAAGCATAAAAATAACACAGCACGATCTGCTGATTTAAACATGGGAGAGACTTGCTGCAGACGCGACGCAAATGGCGGCGAGGCCGAGGTGGGACAGATGGAACCGTACAACATCACCGAGCAGGCACCCCCGCCGAAGAGGGAGAGTGTTCCTCCTGCAGATCCGAAACAAATAGCCGAGCTCACCGCAAAGTTCGGCAACTTTGGCCCCAGCATCTCGCGGATACAGGCCTGGTACCGCGGGGCCCGGACCCGCCGACTTCGTCCCGCTCCTCCTCTGACTCCTCTCACCATCATCAAGTACATAGGTGAGAAGATGGGGTCGCCGGAGGAAGCGGTGAGAAAGATGGAGGAGAAGCTGGGACCCTTCATCATCTCGTGGGACCTTGCCGCAGCGAAGACCACACTTGAGCTTCGTCCGTGCGCAACAGAACCCAACGGCGCAGTCTACCACGGCTACTGGTCCCGCGCCACCGGCAAGAAGCACGGCTACGGCCAGCAACTCTTCCCCAATGGCACGAAGTACGAGGGGCTATGGATGGACGGGGAATTCGACGGCAACGGCAGGTTCATCTACGAGAACGGCGACTATTATGTGGGGGACTGGAAAGAGGGCAAGACAGAGGGACAGGGGACGTTCGTGTCGGGGGAAGGGACGCGGTACACCGGAGGCTGGAAGAACAACCTCCACCACGGCTACGGTACGACGCACGATTTTATCATGCCGTTCGTAGGGATCGAGACCTGGGAGGACGGCTCGCACTTCGAAGGGAACTACGTTGAGGGAAGCAAGGAGGGGAAGGGGAAATTCAAGTGGACCGACGGGAGCATGTACGAGGGCGACTTCGTCAACAACAAGCTCATGGGCTCTGGTATCCCCAGCTTTTTCATGCAACGATAGGAGTGTACACGTGGGCAGATGGACGGGCATACACTGGCGAGTGGAAGGACAGCAAGATGGAGGGCAAGGGCGAGTTCAAGTTCCCCGACGGGAAGTTCTACGTCGGGGAGATGAAGAACGACCAGCGTCACGGCTTCGGCAAAATGACCTGGTACTATTCGTGTGCCACAATGCGGGTAGGCCCAACGGCAAGTATTACGAAGGGCAGTGGGCCTTCGGGAAGATGAATGGGAAGGGGAAGCAGGGGATGCAGGACGGGCTGGCCAGCGAGGGCGTGTGGGTCAACGGCAAAAAGGTTAAAGACGAGCCCAAGAAGAACGGGAAGAAGAAGTCCCCGCTCAAACACTAACACAAGGACGATAGGCTGCTGTAACAATGCCGGTCGCTTTCTCGCTAGTGCCTATAAATAAACTTCCACTGTACACTATCCTTCCCATTTGCGCACGTGGCTCCCGATTCCTCCCCGTCTACGCAGACAGATTCAGTTAGTTCTCAGGTAATTTCGTTCATAAAAATCAGCTAGCTACGACTTGCACTGCTGCTGAGAGAGCGAGAAGGTTGAATTTGCCCGCATGTCCCACACATTGGTCGGCTTCTCACGTTTCCTCCTCTTTCCCTCCACATCCTTCGCGGCTCCGATAACAGCCATGGTGTGACTTCCTCCACAGGCCACCTACGCTTCATAGTTAAAAGAAGGCTAACCTGAGCCACGACGGCTCCGCTGAGCGCCTGAATGGGTCGCGGGCTGGTGACCTTTGCTAATTCGCCGATTCCAAGTTGGCCGCAACGGTGGTCTCCCCAGGCCCACACCACAGAAGGACTCTCTGTTGTGGCCACAGCGTGGTTTTCTCCAGCCGAAACCTGTGTCACCTGGATTCCCGAGAAGCATAGGATAGGGATCGGACTTGGCACATCAGTTGTTGCGGTCACGTTATTTGTTCCCACATATGCTATGAAGATGTGAAGAGACTGAATACAGGTGGGAAGGTCCCGGTATACGGTTTCGACGCCTACTTGGCCCAGGTCGTTCATTCCGCAGCCGTAGAGCTAATCATTCCGCTAGAAATCGCGGCATACCTCTCCCTTGTCGGTCAAGAAGAGCGTAAACGTGGATCCGGCGACAATCTGTCTCACAGCCACGCCGGCCAGCGCCTCAAGCTTCGTGGCCTCACAGACTTTGCTGTTGTAGTTACCAGTGCCCGGCTCAAAGGTGTCGCAGGTGTACCCAAGGCCCAGCTGCCCATAGTTGGAAAAGCCCCAGCCGAACACCTCTCCCTCTTTAGTCAACACCAAAGTGTGTGCCTCACCGCAAGCGATGCCCACGAAACTCTTCCCCCGGAGGCATTCCGAATCCACCAGACGCGGCTTGTTGCAGAAGCAATCCTTGTTATCAGTGACGAATTGTTCCAGGACCTTCTCAGGAGCCCCCAACTGGCCGCCCTCGCCTCTTCCCCAGGCGAATACCTCGTTATCCTTGGTGACGACCACAGTATGAAGACCGCCGCAGGCCACAATCAGCACCCGCTTCTTGAGCTCCTCCAGCCGCTTGGGCACACACAGACTTTCGTTGTTTCCGTGGCCAAGAAGTCCGCTGTCGCCATGTCCCCACGTGTACAGTTCGTTGCTCAGTGTCAGCGCAACCGTGTGCTCGTTCCCGCATGCAACCTGCTTGATGGTCTCAGGCAGACCTCTGACCACGCTTGGCATCTGCACGTGCTTCGGCAGGTTTGAGCCCAGTCCCAGTTGGCCGAACTCGTTATTCCCCCAGGCGAAGACGGTCCCGTTCATGTCCAGCGCAAAAGAACTGCTGTGCGAGCAGGCGATGGACACAATCACCTTGTTCTTCATAGAAACGCACAGATGCGGATACTGGCGTCTCATGTCCTCGGTATCGACGTTATCCTCGTTCGCACCAAGCTGGCCGTAGCGATTTGCGCCCCAGGCGTACAGCACCCCCTTCATACTCGGCTTGCACAGCGAGTACGGGTCCTCGCTGAACAGGTCCCAAATGCTCTGCGCCACCTGCTTGTGATCCTTCATCGGCGAGCCCGACGACAGAACGAAACTGCCGGTGGAGAAGGAGGATTGGACGGAATCAAGGATCTCCCTGACGCGCCACGAGGCTCGGGGCGACCACTGCGGATACTTAAGCGGCAGGTGTTGGAGCACCCAGCCGAACAGTTCTGGCGAGTACGGCGACTCCGACTTTATTGGTGCGGATAGTATCTTCATTAACCTGTGGCCCTTTTCTACGTCCTCCTCCAGATCCTCCGCCGGTTCGCTCAGCACTCTTTCCTTGATGGTGAGGTAGACCTCAGACGTGGACACTGCGTCCTCGCATTCTTCGGAGCCTGCAACGCAGCCGATTGCGTATCTCATGGCCTCGTCCAGTTCCTCCGCATATTCCCTGTCCATTGGCTGCTTATTATCCAGTTCCGCGAGCTTCTTCAGCTTCTGGGCGAGCATGAGGCCCCAGGCCACCGCGCCGTTTCCTCGCCCCCTCGGGTCGCCATACAGTCTGAGATAGAGCAGCGTGGCGGCGAGGTAGAAGCTGCGGGCCTCGGCCAGACCTTTGCCGGTCTCTGCCAAGATTCCGAGCATGGTGAGCGCCGATAGCACCGTTTCCTGCGGCCACTTCGTGGTTCCGCTTAGGTAGGCCCAGAGCTGTGAAGCCACCTTCGCAGACTGGTCGAGGTCGCGTTCCTTGAAGAATGCACTGATAAGGAGGAATAGCTGGCTCTCTGCCATGAGCCTGTGGGAGCCGTCAGAAGTGGGGAGGTCGCCGAACATGAGCTCGTTGAAGTGGGCCCAGTCCTGGACGATGTCGTGCTTGGGGAAGTCATATCCGGATTTCAGCAGGAACGAGTCCGTCTGGTACAGCGCCGCCGGCAGCGTCAGCTCATATATCGGGGGAGGCGTCGGTTGTCCTGTGTCCGCTGTGTCGCCGATTAGAATCTGGGTGACCGCCATGTGTCGCATATGCATGTTCTTTAGGCGTACAGATTCGCCCTTCTCGCACTTGATGTCCTCTTCCACATTATTAGCCTTCTTGTATTCGCTATGAGCGTTTCGACCGAGAGGCGGCTTGGCGGCGCTGCTGCTGATAACCTTGTGCGGCAGCATGTCCCGGGTGCTCCGGTAGTTCTCTGCGCTCGCGCCCTGGCCTCCGCGGACAAATGACTTGTACACGTTACTGATGGTGTCTCGCACCCCCTCCGATTGGGTGGGCACAGGTTCCTCGCCCTCAGTGGCCTGCGGAGGGTCCACCACGGCCCGGCGGAACGACGTCCTCGAGTTCTTCCTGTACAGCTTCTTCAGCGTTTCCGGGTTAGTGGAGACACGGCGCTTTTCCTCGACTTCGTTTTCGAAGATCATCCTGACGAGGACGAGATAGCTGAACTCTTTGGAGCTCACTGCGGATACGACCCTGACCCCCAGCGAATCAATGTTCTGGACCGCGACCGGCGGCTTCGACTTCAGCACCGCGAACTTATCTGCCCGCGCCTTCTGCATCAACTCGGCCTCGAAGGAAATGCCGAAGCAGGACTCGGCGGCCTCGAGGAAGCATACTGGGTTATATCTGGCGCTCTGGCAGACCAGCTGCATGATGTCCTTCCCCTGGAAGAAGCTCCTGATCGTTTCCGACGTGATTATGCTCTCCGCCTCCTTTAGCACGCGCAGTCTAGACAGGAAGAGGGCACGGAAGAGCTCGTCGGCGATCTCGTCTCCACGTTTTCCCTTCTGTTTGAGCGCGCTGGAGAGGTACTCGCAGAGAAGAGCCTTGTATCCCGCCTCGCTCCCGATGGAATGCACGCGCGTTTCCACGACCTTCCTAATGGCGCGAGTCAATAGATCCACACAGAGGAGGACCGTTGCCTTCCCCTTGTTCGGGATCAAGGAAAGGACGAGCCACTCGTGCCGGACCCCCAGAGCCTTCCTGTGAAGCAGCTCCTTGATCGCTCCCACGTTGCTATAGACAACAGTGCTGGAAAGCTCGCCGACCACCGCATCAATCCCCTTCTTTACTCTTTCTGCGGGCGAATCGCCCTCCTGCTCCGTCCCACGCTGTGCCGCATACGCGACCTTGCTCTCTCCCTTGAAGTAGTGGCAGGCCACCAGGCCGTTGCCCTGAATGGGTGTTGAGTCCTCCTCCAAGCCAACCGCAGCGATGGCATTGAGTCGTCGGTTGTCGAGAGGCTCAGACTGTGCAAGAGAGCGGATCTGCAGGTCCCAGCCGTAGAGGGGAACGTAGCGCACCTGCGAGCGACTCGTCACGGTCTCTTCGGTCAACTTGTTGTCATCGTATCCCATCATGCTGGAAAGTGCCGAGGCGGTGAATCTGGTCTGGTCCACCTTCGTGAACACCTCAATGTAGAAGCTCGTGTCCCAGGGCACCCGCAAGAAATAGTCCTGCTGGGTCTGGGGCGGGACCATGTCCGTGGTGTTAACGAGGAGATACTTGGGAACGGCCTCAGGATTGGCAACCGACTCGGGGTCGATCACCGGGACCACGTTGGCGCTAGTCAGTCGCGACAACATTGGCATGCTCTTCATCGGCGAATCTTGAATAAAGGTGGCGTCGCCGCCCCAGTAGCTGAAGCTGTCGTTTGACTGGTGCAGGTTCAGGAAGTGGCTAGACATATTGTGGATCTTGGAGAGGTTCTGCTTGGCCGGACTGGAGTTTGCGGGAACGGGCTCAGACTCGTCGGCGTCGTCGGAGGCGAGTTCGCAGTCCTGGTCAAAGTCTGCTGGCAGACACACACATGGGGCCGCGAGCACCACGTCCGCTCCAAATCTTGCCATCGCCATCATCGGCAGCAGACAGTTCCTTAGAAACATGCCGGCGGTTCCCTCGAGGTCGGACTCGTAGTTCGCGAGCTCGGCTAGCTCCAGGACAAGATTTCGCTGGGCCTGCATCTCGCTCTTGACGTAGTACGCGTCCGAGTAAGGCATCATTCGCACATACACGCCTTTCCACTTGAATCCGTCCCTCCTATGGTGTGGGCTTTAGCATATGCTAGGAGTACCATTCCTTCCCATCTCGCGGGGGAAGCTTCTTGTCCCCCGAGACTGGGACGAAGAGGGAGGCGGACTGGAACAAGTACTTGGCGAGGGCCCAGGACAGCCAGTTGAAATGCTCCTGCAGCTGCTGCGAGCTCTTCGTGTTGGCGTAGTTCACGAAGTGGCGTCCTCGTTCGCCGGTGCCCTATCCGGTTGGCTTAAGTCGTTCGTACCTCGATGAGCTCGCGATACCAATTCCTGTTGGACAGCTGGAGGATCTCGAGCATGAAGGTCTCGTTGTCCTTCTCCCCCTGCCGTCTTATCACCTTGTCCCACTCCTTCTGTGTAGAGCACGGCGAATTCAGCTGCGACGCATGCGACATGTACAGCGTCCTCTGGTTGTTGTGTGCGCACTTAGGGTCGAAAAGGAAGAGCTGGGTGGCCGGCTTGTCTCCAAACGACTTTTTGAGTAACAAATTGTTCAGTGTGTCGTCGTCGCTTTTCTTGGTAATCACCGTTCTCTCGTCCTTTTGCTCATTAGCAGTCGGTTCGACGGCCTCAGGATGAGGGTCGCGTCTGGGAACGGCCCTCTCGACGGGCCCGGGCGGGAACACCGTCTACGGGGCTGGGGGCAAGACTTACTCGTGCCAGTGGAAGGCCCTCAGGCGTTGGCTGTTCCTTCGGAAGGGTCATAGAACGCTTGTGCGTCTTCGTTGGATTCACGCAGCCCATTTCTTGGATATATTTGAATTGAGTTCAAATTTCTCACTATAAATAAACGACTACAGCCATGTGATTGCGAAATCAATCTTTCGCTTACATATCAGTTATCCACACTGTTGTCCTGGGAATGGACTGTGCGTCTTTCGTGTGCGACGATGGGATGTTATTATTATGTGTTATTCGCAATAATAAAAGCTTATGATGCAGTTGTTAATTCTCACGGATACAATCGTAAATACAGCAGCAGACTACAGATCACGACGGCCGCTGGTCGAAGTGCCGCTCACCGGACTCATGCTCGAGTTGCACAGGTAGCACGTCCTTGCGCTCGGCGAGTTCAGCACCGTACAGTTGGGACACTGCACCTTCGACTCTATTTTGTCATAAGGGTCTCATCCATACCGTCTTCATTAAAGCCAAGCATCGGCAGCTGCGATACGTGGGCCGGCGGGGGCGGGACGTCCATCATAACTCCAGCCGCTGCATGCTTCGCCGGTCGCAGTTCCACCTTGATCTCGTCCCACGGCTTCTTAGGATCGTACTTGATCAGATACCATGCCAGGTTGCTCCTATGAAGCATCGTCAGCGGATCTGAGTACAAAACGCCGGAGACATGCACCTTGATCCAAGACTGGGGGAAGTAGCTATTCTCCGCAGCTTTCATCGGCCGGATAAGCACCTTCGCGTATCCCTCGAAGCTTCCCACTATCGAGTGCTGTTCCTGCGCAAAAATCGTACTGTTCGTGACCTCAATCTTGCGAATCGCAGAACCGTACTCGACAAGCTCCTTCTTGCTGCTCGTGGACACTTTTGGAGCCTGAGGGACAGGCACCGCAGGAATCAGCGGCGGGACCTCATTCTCTTCCTGCGTGGTCATCTTGGTCTCCTCCGCCGCTTTCCGATCCTGAACAGGGGGTCTGGACTCGGACGCGTCGTTAGAGGAGCCGAAGGGCGAACCAGCCGGATACCCTCGCACGTCCATGAAGTCGTCCTCTATGTCCTCCACCCGCGAGGCGTGGGTCGTCTCTACGATGTGTGTTAATCCGGAGATCGGTACTGGGAGGCGGGGCGACCGGGGCCGCGGTCTTCTTGCCGTCGTGGTCGAAGTGCCTATTGGGGTTGCAAAAACGAGAGCGTACTCCTTGAGATAGGCCGGGGAGGGGAGGGAGGCGAAGAGCTCCGTTGTGACGTCCACTACGCTCAGACTGAGTCCGTGCTCAATGTATTTCCTGGACAGCACCTCCTGCTCCTTCTGGAATTTGCCCACCGCGTACGGGACTGGCACTGCTGTGTCCTTCTCTGCGGCCATTCTGTCGTTGATTGCACTCAACATGACCCTCAGCTCCGCAATCAGGTCTTCCTTCTCCTTTCTGGACTGGGTATCGATGAAACGACTGACAATATCCGCGTAAGAGTCAAGGAAGCCGCCGACCCAGTCGAGGTACCTCCCATACTGATACGTTGGTCCTGGCGCATGCCTTACATATTCATACACCGGCCCGCTGCGCTTCACCAATTCCAGCAGCCCGTGAAGACACTGCGACGTGAAGTATTCGTATTGGTTCCGATGCCTCCATATCTGGGACAGCAGCGGACTCTCCCTCGGAGAGACCTTCAGGGGAGAAATGTAGGCCACAACATCGTCATCCACACTGCTCGTTGCGGCAAGACCATAAGCTGCTGCGAGGTGCGATCGTGTCTCCGGCTGTGGGACGCCCAGCAGCCACTCTATGCGTTGCTGCTGGAGAGAATCTTCGACCGCCAGTGTGTCACACAGCAGGGGGAAGTACTGCTGGAACTTGTATACCTCGTAGTCGTGCACCACCGCTAGCAGCATTTTGCATATCATCTTTGAGTATCGCGGCTGGTTGCGCGTGAGGTGGAGGACCATGTCTTTTAGCTTGGCGATTTTCCCGCCCTCGCGCACGTACTTGGAGATGAGGTCGGGGGAGCAGAGACACTGCCAGGCGCGTGGGGTCAGTTCTGTGTCAGGACTGCACGCGAGATTGATGACGATGTCGATCAGGGGGTCAAAGTCTGGGCCAGCAGCAAGACTGCCCATCTCGTACCGCTTATCCTGCGGCCTGTAGAACGGACTCCGCTTTCCCAGATAGAAGTCGAGCAGAGTGGCAACGAGGTCTTTCTCAAGATAGTACTTGACAACCATCTTCCTGACCTCGCTCTCCGACCCCGACTGCAGCGGACTCCTCAGCACTTCAAAGAACTTCCCGAACCTGACCCAGTTCGCGGCCAGGTCGTTTCCCACAAACCCCAGCATCATGTCCAAGAACCGGCGCACCGTGGAATTTTCCTTCTCCTCAGCCTTTCCTGCTAGCAGCTCACGGTCGGCGCGAAGGCATGTATCGCAGGCGCGGGAACAGAGTCCGGAGAGGAACTGGCGGACCATGAGCTCGGGACACTTAACAAGGGCGCCGAAAAGTCGCTGCGGCGTCTGGACGAACGAATCTAGCAGTCGTGCGGATAGGTCGAGAGATGGGGTGTAAACCACTCGAATGAGCACGTCACATGCTGTCTGCAGACTGCCGAGGTCAGAGGAGTTCCCGTGGATCAGGATCTTGATAAGCAATTTATCGGTCAGGTCAGCCAGCAGCTTTCTGACTGAATTGCGGAAGTCTTCGGACATGGAGTGCGAGTATGCGATATTCACCGAGGAGATGAAGGACCAGAGATACGAGCAGAAGCCCCTCGCGAACACCAGCTTCTCATACATGAACTTCGCATTGTCCTGCTCCACTTGCTATTATCACGTGCTGTTACACTCAGGGGGACGCATACCGTCTTTATCTCTTCCACCACGTTCATGGGGAGTCTGTGAAAATCGTGCATGACAACCGGGGCGCGCGACTCTGCGCCATGACTGCTCTCAGGTATCTGCGACTTTGCCTTTCTCTCGTAGAACAGCATATATGCCGACCTCGACCTGTTTGCTCCTGCCGCGTCTCCGATGTCCTGCATGAGGGAAGGACCGTACTCCTCCACAGCCCCGCCAAAGCACTCAGTGGGGACGCGCTTGAAATCGAACTCTTTCACCACAGTGTCGTTGAACTCAAGCCACGGGTCGGACTCCGTGTTCAGGTACCCCTCCGCACCCTCGTTCTCTCCCCGGTTCGTGTTGATATACGAGTAATAGTGGCCACCCTCGGCGTTTCCGTTGTGAACGACCACGCCGACGAGCTTGTATGCGTAGTAGCCCTCCTCGTGGGACTCTTCGCGGCTGCTGTCCGACTCTGTGACAAACGCCGTCTCTTTCTCGTCCTCCGACCCGCCCTTCTTCTCCGCCGCGTGTTGCTTCCCCGACGAGGCTGCGCCTTCCTCCGTGTATTGTAGCATGTTCAACGTGTTGGGGAACTCGAACTTCGTGTGAATCTTTTCGTTGACGCCGAGATCATAGTTGTAGGTGAAGCGCTGGAGATGGACGATGAGGATGTTCGGCAGGCCGGCGAGCAGGGTCCGCTTGGACACCTCCACCTTGTTCCTGCACGCCTCGCAGAAATATCCGGAGACCGGCGAGTTGGCGACGAACTTGTCCATGGCCTCGTGGAAGTTGCGCTGGTTCTTGATCTCCAGCGATAGCGTATACATGTCCTCGTAGTTTCGCTTCACAGTCCCACATTGGCTGCACACGAGCTGGTTGCAAATCTTCCCGCCGAAGATGCTCTGCACGAGTCTCGCATACGGCGTGGGCTTCAGCGACCTTTCCAGCCTATCAAACAGGATGTTCAAGAACTCGTGGGCATCCTGCTGCAGGGAGGTGTTCGTGGGCTTGTTGTCGCTGTCCTTGAATGCGAAGCAGAACCGCTGCGGGTTAAACTCTTGTCGGGTTGAGAAGGCCAGGTATCCGAAGATGCACTGAAGCTGGTGAAGCATGTTGTCGTCGATGCGAAGCGGGTTGTCAACGCTGGGGAGGACGTTGTCCTTCACAGAGAGCATGGCGCTGCGGAAGGGCGGGACCATGAACAGCTGCTGCATCATCGAGTTCATGTAGCAGATGCAGCCCAGGTTCCGCATCCCCACGTACCCGCACGCCGCCCTTTTCGCCTTCTCCGGTGTATAGTCCCAGACCGCAGGCTCGTCTAGGTGTTCGGGCAAAGACAACAGACAGTCGGAAAGGACGCTGAGCATAGAGGTTTCGTCGAAGTCCACGAGTGACTCAAGTAGCTTGAAGGCCGCCTCCCGCGACTGCTGAGATTTGCACTTGAACGAGTACGCCTCATCGCCTATGGCCTTCCTCAGCGGGAACAAGCACCTGAACGCGACCTCGTCAATGGCCTCGTTTCGGAGCGGGGCAGGAACCTCCGCGAGATATCCCTGCATCGACACCAGCTTCTCCGCAAGTCTGAGGAGCCCCAGAAGTCCCTTGTCGGTGTCTGGGGCGTCCACGCTCTCCCGCGCCTGGTACCCTTTTATCGAGTTCATAACCTCACCCAGCTTCTTGATCGGGTCCATCAGCTCGCCCATCTCCTTCACCTTCCCCGAGTCGAAGGTCGCGATGTGCTTGTACGTCTCCAGACTTGTCAGCAGCACCTCGCATGCCTCCCCGCACTCTTGCTCCGAGGAGAATACCTTCACATCAAGCATGCCCCCTAAGAGGTCGAAGAGCGGACTCTGGCTCAGAGGCACCGAGAGGTCGCGGACATTCTCGCACAAGAAGTAGATGACGCGCTGGAAGAACTCGCGGGTGACGGCCGAGCCGCGGGAAAGCAGTCCGGATATCAGCAGGTCCTTCAGTCTGAACTCCGATGAAAGTCGAAGTTGCGTGTATATCTCGGGCTTGTACAGCGTGATGCAGCAGAGCAGGTGTCCTGCGACCTCTGATATCTCGTACAGCTCTCGCGTGAATCCGGCTGGAGCGGAGACCAGCATTTGGAAGACCTTGACTATGACGCCACGGATGAGGGACTGCAGGTTCATCGCGTGTAGCAGCGCCAGGCCCGGCTCCCCCTCGAGCGACTTCCTCAGCTGGGCGAAGAACGCGAGCGCATCTTCCGCATACGGTCCGTAGTACTCCCTCTCTACCCCAGGCTTCTTATCGAAAAGATACTCGTGTACGTCGAGACCGTCTTCCTTGGCTGGAGCTCTACCTCAGTCTCAGCGTTGTTATTCGGCAGAGGGATGGCTGTGGTTCCAGTATCGACAGTCTTATTGCTGGTGGAGTCCTCGCACACGATGACGATTTGCTTCACCCCCACAGGAAGTAGCGAGTTCGCCTTGAGACTCGCCAAGATGTACCAGCTCATCACGTGCAGCGCAAGGGGAATCAGCGTGCTCGCAGCCTTGTCGTGAGGCACTGATGGGATCAGCTCGAATACCTTTGTCAGGTACTCCAATCCGCCCTTCGTGCAGAATCTGGTGTTCCAATTAGTGCGGGCCTCGCTCACGTAGAACTCGGTGTCGAAAAGTGCGGCCTCTTCCTCCGACACGTCCATGACCAGCGCGGATGCAATATACAGTTTGTACATGGTCTCCGCCTTCCTCGAGAATGGCAGCTTCTCCTCCCAGTTGACCGCATCCGTGTCAAGCATGTGCAGCACCTCATGCTGGAGCTTGGCGTTCGGACAAAGCTTGAGAACGAGGCGCCAGGCCGCATCAGCCACCTCCTCCCCCAGTTCTACCCCAGAATTATGCACGATCTGGATACGGACGATGTTGAGGAGCAGGGTGAAGTACTCCGTGTGATTGGACAGCAGGTTACGGGGCAATTTTGCGGCCGGGATCGTGGTGGGGTTGACTTCTGCTGAGACCGGGACAGTTCCGCCCCCACAGAGCAGCATTTCCCGACTGTAGCCTAGCTCGCTGAGGTTCATCCACACCGTGCGTTCGCGTTCCCGAGCCGCCCCCTCGTAGAACTGCAGAAACTGTTCCAGCGACACGAAGCTCCGGTCCACAGTCGCAAAGCGATTGTAGAGGTTGCGCACACGGATGTCGTAAGGAGTGGCATTGAGGTCGCCGGTGGCGGCCTTGGTGAAGCCGACACAGTCTTCGAGAGTCATTTTCCCGTCCTTGGAGAATCGGGCAAAGATCTCGGTGAGGGCCTTCTGCGCCTTCTCGGTCAATTTCATCTCCGGAGTCATCAGGCCCGAAAGGGTCATGGGGTCGTCTCCGGCTGCGGGCTTGACAGTTGAGGCGTAGTAGTTGTCTGATGATTTCGCCTTGTGGCTCACAGTGACGATGGAATTTGCGCCGACACCCAGCTCCTCGAGGGTCTTGCCATTGTCCTTGTCCTTCACGAACGTCGTGTTGATTATCATCTTTTGCTACACACACTCGCTTGATCATTGCGCGTACCATCTCTGGAGCAATGTGGAACTTCTGCGCCGCCAGCATCTTCAGCTGCCAACAGGTCACCGACGAGCTCATCGACTTCTCAAACTGAGTCACCGCATCCGACTTCGGCCCGTAGCTTATCGTCCCGTTTACCACCTTCACTCTCACGTTCCTGTACTTGTGCAGGGCATACAAAGGAGTGAAGCCCGCGTTGCCGTTGCGTTCAGACTCGTCAATCATCTCCTCGATCAGCTTGAGGACCTTGATGATCTCCTTGGCGCGGTTTTCCTTGCCTGCAGCCATGCTCGTGTAGAAAACGCTGAGCTTTTCCACCGCCGTCTCTATGAACCGCGCGCTTATCTCCGCGATCTTCTCCTCCAGGTATGTGTCCAGCTTCGTGTGAAGCTTGCTAAGCATCTCTATGGCCAGCACTGCCACGTTGTCGTTTTTGGCCTCGAGAGCCACCTTCCACAGCAGGTTGACGCCCTTGATTTCCTCGGGCTTGACGCGGACCCTGAAGTCGAGGGCGTCCTGCGGCCGTTCCGGGCCGATTATCATCGGGTACACGCACTGTCCCATCCTCTCCGCCTCCCCCAAGTTTCCCAGCTGCTTGTTCACGGTGACGAGGAAGGCCTCGATGGCCTGGATTCCCAGAATGGAGAGCTTGGCGAAGCAGTTGGACTCGGCGCAAAGCACCTCTGTGAAAAAGGCAGTCGCCTCGTCAAGGGATGACATGTAGTCACGGAGACCGATGTAGGATGCAATTTCCTTCAGCAGCTCGTAGAAGAGTTCTGCATCCGACTCCGCCGCGGGCGACTTCACCCAGGTATCCCACAGGATTTCTAGCTCCGTCCTGTGCAGCTTGAATATCGACTGTGTATGTACTACCGAGATGCAATAGAACCAGTACCGAATATGATAAACTCCTTGACCTCGGTCTGTTCCTCTTTGTGCAAAACGGGGTCGGTGACCGGCTGTTTGCTGCTGTTCTTGATGTTCTACGAGACGAGAGTCACGAAAATAAACGAACGGTGTAGAGCTGGGACACGAGCTTGCCGTCGCGAAGATAGAAGTTCTGGGCCTCTGTGCGGGTCTGGAACCGGATAAGGTTGGGGAGCTGCTTGAGCGACTTCCGCAGCATTTTAAGCGCGAAGGTCATGTTCTCGTTCTACAGCGTTATTTTCGCATGATGTGCGATTAGTACCTGTTTGAGCATCTTGTAGGCACGTTCCAGGTAGGAGTTCATGATGTCCTCGGACACGTGGTACGGCGTGGTGATCAACTCGCAAAATTTGTCGAGGAGCTTTTCACGCATCTCGGGGAGGATGCCGCAGTATTCGGTTCGGCGAAGAATTGCGTTCCACATGAGGTCCAGCGCCTGGGTCAGCGACTCCTTCGGCAGATAAGAGAATTTGTGGCCGAACTCGCAGAGCAGCGCTGCATCGGCCTCTTTGATCGAGCCTGGCGGGGTTTCTGCGAACTTCCCTATCATGAATGCGATGAGCTCCTTGGAAAGGTAGTGGAGGGAATCTGTGAAGACCTTGAAGATCTCGACCTTCGATTGCTCATCCCGCACGCAGCAGTCCCAGATAAGGTCGAGGTCCTCCTTGATGAAACTGTTGTTCAGCAGACAAAACTTGAGGATCTCCGTCGACCGCTGGATGAGCTGAATGTGGCTGGACTTCCCGAATATCTGCTCGATGACTTGGGGGACCTGCAGCATCTTGACAACCGCTCGGCTCTCTGCGGTGGGAGCGGGTGCCCCCTGGGCCTGCCTGTACTGCGACTGCTTCGCCGCCTTGCAGGTGTCGGAAATGAGTCTGATCGCCTGAATGCGCTTCTCCAACAAGGTGGTCTTCAGCAGACTGAGACCAACCCCCACACGAAGCTTGATCATCTCCTCATTCTTCCTCTTGACCGTGTACACTCTTCGCATCAGCTTCTCGACCTGCCCGATCGCCGTCTCCAGCGCCTCCTTCCTCAGCCCCTTCAGCTCCTCCTCCGACAGACTCACCAGACTTCCCAGCACCGCCTCCACGAAGGGCGCCAACGTGTCCCTCACAAAGCATCTGTGATACACCTCGTACGGTGCTGCCATCAGATCGATCCAAGTGCACAGCAGTTCTGCCCCCATGGATGGAGTCCTTGCGCGCTCCAGCACTGACTTGAAGCCGCCGCTGTCCCCAAAAGACTTCATGAGCTCTGCGTAGAACCGCGAGAAGAGCATTCCTGGCCGATATATCACGTACAGTGTGTCGCCCTTCGCTGGACTCTAGGACCGGGTTAGCACGATTTTGTACATTGATGAGCATGTCCGTGGAGTCGTCAGGAGCCAGCGACTCGTCGTAGCTGATTTTCCTGCAGTACTCCACCCCAAGCTTTGTGATCGAGTACGGTCTACCCCAATTCAGCAATCGAACCATACGGTTGGATCCGCAGCGAGTTCACAAATATGTCCTCGTCAAACGACTCGCTCCAGCCCTCAAACTTGCGGCCGGTGGCGTCAGCCTTGCTGCCAGCCTCACAGTAGACCCGGTAGCCGACGTGGACCTCACGCCTGCCAGGCTCAGATTCACGGACCGCCAAGATGGTGCCAATGACCCAGCAGCCCTGGGTGTCGTAGATGTCTGCCAGGTCGTTCTGCTTCAGTTCTGCCCGCCACGTCCATGAGGGGGTCCGGAACCCTGTCGGCGCCAGGAGGTCGCTCGATTTCTTGTACGTCCGTCTAAACGACAACGATATAAAATTGCCACTGACCTTGCGTCGGCGGCCTCGCTCTTCTCTTCGAAACAGACTGTGACCGTGTCGCCCACCATCTCGGTCACCTTCCCGAGTGCCCAGCCTTGAATGGCAGCCCACTTGGCGTGCTCGTCGCGGACGGCATCAATCTCAGAACCCACCATAATCTGGTCTCGCCAGCCCGCGGGCGGGAGAGGGTTGTATCCCTACGGATGCGATAAGTTCTTCCGCGGTGATACCTCCGAAAGCTGGGAGACGGGGTCGTCGAAGACCTTGCGGAAAACCACGCTCCCGGGGTCAAACAAGAACCGCATGTTCGCGACCGTCCCTCTGGGGGCTGAGGGCAGATGTTTGAGGAAGTTCTTGATCATTAGCTCGAGAAGGGTGCGCAGCTCTTTGCAGAACTACCAGACACGTTTTCCCCGGCTCGGTGTACCTCTTGGTTAACGAAGGTGAGCTGCTTGGAGATGCACAGGGCAAGATCGGACAACATGGTATCGGCAAGGTAGACTTTGGCTTGGGGGTCGTCCTTGAAGGGCGGGACAGAATTGAGAGAGTCGCGAAGTGCTTGGATCACCTTTGCGACTTGGTCCAGCGGCTCCCGGCGCTCGTCTATTGAGTGCACAAAGGTCTGTGTCAGACTCTTGATGTCTTGAAGCGTGCTCATTGTCGCGTTAGATTAGTGTAGCGATATAATATAATTAGTCGCGAGAGATCTTAAGGCTTGCGGTACAACCATTAGTTATTGTTATTATCCTGCGCTTGTTTATTCCAATAACTCTCTAGCGGGCAAGTGCAGATCGCACGCGGGCACTAACGCATGTCCAGGGGGAACATAGAGGATATATTATAATTGGTGTAGTGGTGGTGGTGGTGGCGGCGACGGGGACGGGGACGAACGCGGGTGAATACTGTGGAAAGTAGAGAACAAAGGTTATCATTATGCATGCCTTTACTGCCAGAACTCGCCCGCTCCATCCGCTCCAGGGTTCGGCCTTGAGTATTTGGACGCAACGTCGTCGAAAGCGTTGGGACCAGCCTGGGCAGGGGACTGCTGGCCGTAGCCTGCGGGGTTAGACGGCTGGTAGCTGCTGGCAGGCGGCTTGGCCACCGGCTGCTGGTACGTCGTATAATAGGCCGCGAACTGGTCGTAGCTGCTGCTGGGAGGTGCGGGCTTGCGAGTGTCAGGAGGACGGGTCACCTGGGCGGCGGGGGCCCTCTGTTCGGCCGGGATGTCTCCGAACAGCTGCTCGAACTCGTCCGCCTTCTGCTTTGGCTTGGCAGGCGGCGCCCCACCCTGCGCGAATCCCATTATCTCGTTGTCGTTTTCTACGGCCCGGCTGGCGACGGGGACGGGACGAGGCGCTGCGGTCTTCCGCGCCTTGGCCTCTTCCGGGGCCCGCTTCACCACAGTCGCGTAAGGCGCCGGGGCCTCGCTCTTCCGTTCCTGCTTGAGAGAGGTCATGAACTCGTCGAGGCCGCCCTCTCCGATGTTGTAATCCTCATCTTCGCCCTGCTTTTCTGCGTTGGCATTGGCGTTTCCGTTGCCCTCAGGATTGTCCTCGAGATTGTACTCCTCCTCGTTACCGGGGGCCGCAGGGGCGTATCCGGGGGCCCCGCCAGTCTCCTCCAGACGACTCACCTCCTCCTTGGCGGCGAGGAAGTCCTTGAGGTTCTTCAGCAGGTCAGGGGTTGCCTACAGGACTCCTGCGAGATTGTTTACGTTGAAGTAGGTGATGGCCACTGGGATCGAGTCCTTAAGCTGACTGAGCATGGCACCCACCTGGATCTTGGCGTCTTCTGTGAGCTTGATGAAGTCTTGGCACGACTCGTTGGCCTTGCGTATCTCCTCCAGACTCAGCTTCTCCAGGTTGCTTATCGTTTCTGTGATGCAACAATAGCAGACGCGATAGAGGCGCACCAGGTCGATGTACATGAGTTTCAGCACGTTCTTGTATATCCTGTACTTGCAGCAGAACATCGTATTTGTGAACATCTACCGCGTTACATCGTCGGATCTTGCGTACCTTCCCAATGATGATCTGCACCAGCTCCTTGGCCTGCGTGTAAATCCAGAAACGGTCCATCGGCGTCGTAGCCTTTATCGACTCCGCCTGCTTTATGTGCGTCATTCCCAGTATCGGGCACCCCGTGATAAAGATAGACAGCTTCTTTATAAATGTCGAGTAGATCTGGCTGATCTCGTAGTGCTTTGTCTCAACTAAGGAAGACGCTGGTAACTCTGAGGGAGGTACTGTATTCCCGTTCCTCGGGATGCTTGGCGTAACAGTAGAGCAGGTTCTCGCGTTCCTTGAGCTCGTTGGCGATATCACGGAGAGTGGCAGGATCCTGGAGTGCGGCGTGGAAAATCGAGTAGACTTTGGTGGTGTGGACCCAGCTGCCGAGGTTGTCGAGGAACTTCTGGAACAGGTCGGAGAACGCGTCCTTGGGCCGCTTCTCCGGCACCTTGTTCTTGAAGCAGTCCAGCATATCTGCACTCGTTATTCCTGGTTTATCCTTACAGATAACGTGCTTGGCCTTGGGCTCCTTCTCGTCGCCGTCGAAGGTGGCCTTGATGAGATGCTATCAAATCAATGGGAGAGGGGAAACCTTGTCGAAGTCCGTCTTGCCATCCCGCGCCGCAAGGTTGCGCTTCCACTTGGAGATCCCGTGGGAGATGCTCTCGAGCATACAATATTATTTTGAATTATAATATACTCCCTCATATTTATGCCTTACGTATATTCGCATATAGCAAGTTATATTAATAGCGCAGTGTCCTCTCATTCTATTTACAATCTGTTGTTCATGTTGTGCAGACAGTCCTGCGACGCATAAACCGGAAGCAACAATTCAGCGAGAATATAGAAAAATAAATGGATACTGACGAGAACCAGATTATGGTCTGCGAGTTCAACCCCAACCACAAGGTCCCCAAGCACCGTCTCACCGCCCACTACTTCAACAAGTGCAAGGACTACGTATTCGCTCTGATGTTATCTTCCGTTTGCAGAAATCGGCGCTGGCCGCAGGCTCTGTGTTCACCTGCACCTACGACCTCTCTCACATCTTTTCCACAAGAGAAAAGCTGAAGGCGCACAAGGCGACCTGCGAGATGCGAGTACTTTTCCTCCGCTCCACAAATCGGATAGAAACAGTTCAAGCCCGTCATTAAGGAAATCAGGCCCGCGGTGACAGCAGCATCGGCGGTTCCGTCAGAGGGATTTTCTGGGGCCGAGCCCTTACGTCCGGACGTGACCATGTTCGATTCGCAGTCGCGCGGTCCTGACACGTTCTTTGACGACGGCACCGATATGTGGCGAGATGCAGAAGAAGAGAAGAAGCTCCCAGCGCAGCCTCCGCCCATGGTGTTCCGCTTGAACCCAGTCCAGCTCGCCGCCACTCTCTCGCCCCCGCCGGTACACAGAGGCATTAAACGGGAGACGATTCTGCCGGAGGGCAACGGGTTCCGTGGAAACCGCGAGGAAGACTTCCGGTCGGTAGGCAAGCGGTTCAAGGGCGAAGACCAGGAGCAGATACAGGATCCAATCGGCCTCCGTCCGAACCGAAGACGGGCCGCCAGGTACTTCGACCAGCCCGACGAAGATCCAGACGCGATATAGGAAATTGCTATCGCTTTTTATGAATGTGACGAGTACGATTCGTGTTCTCACTGTGCTTGGGCGAGGAGTTGAGACAGTGCGCAAGACAGTAGCAATAAGGCTTATGAATGTCAGAATATAGTGATTCTATCTGATGATTTTCCGATACTAATTATAGCTGGCGAGCGGACGATATAAACCTAAATTGTGGACCTTTTATTTAAAATGGGTCAGTCATCTTCCAATTCTAATACCTCTCCGTACGCGACCGTCACTATCCAGTGCGACAGGGAGCTATACTGCGCCGGCGAAATCATTCATGGCACCGTGGTTCTTAATGTGACACAGAGTTTCCCGCTGGCGACCTTCGCGGCCGTGGTGGAGGGCGGGGAAATTCTCCGTCGCGGCTCGCTTCTAGAGAAGAATATGGTCCTTTCTGAAACCATCCCGCTCAAGCAGATCTGCATAAGCGGCGTCATGCAGCCAGGCAAGTACGAGATCCCCTTCCAGGTCCCCCTTGCCATCGATCTACCGGCGACCACCCCGCTCCTCAAGTGCGAGGGCGTCACTGGCGAAATCCAATATGGAGCAACGGTGAAGATCGAGAGCATCGACTCGACCATTCCGACACTGACACAATCTGTGGGGTTCACAGTGAAGCAGCCCCTGCTCTACGAGAAGGACCTGCGCGCCCAGCTGGAGAATGCGATATCGTCTTGCCTGTGCTCGGCGAAGGGAATCTCATCCATCGTGGCCACCATGCCCAAGAGCGGCGTGTACTACCGCGAGGAGCCGCTGGCCGTCAAGCTCAATGTTGACAGTTCTGCCCTGAAAACTGACATCCTCTATTTCCGTGCCCGTCTCCTCGAAACTCTCACCCTCGTCACCTCTGGTGGACCGGTGGAGATGAAGAGCGAGATATGCAACTGGAAGACCAACGAGGCAGTAAAGCGCCGGACCAAGGCTGAACTGCAGTGCTCGCTCGTGGTGAACAAGGAGCTGGCTAAGGAACGCTTTGATAATCTGGAGACGATAACGGGGAAGGGGATAAAGCGGGCGTACACGCTGGAGATGTCGCCACATTATGACGCCTGGATGGTCAACCAGCGGCTCGTCCTCAGGTTCACTGTCGGCCTCACCTCTGCGCCCTCCAAGATCCACGTCGAGGTGGCGCCGGCTCCGGCCTCGGCCTCGTAGATTAAACTGCGTTCGTATATTTATTAATCTACGCGAAAACCCTACATTATCGAGAATTGTTATAATGATATAGTCCGTCGCCCTTGCCACGATTTATGTTATGCATTATTACTCATTGGGCTTTCCGGATTCCGGCGATCAGCTTTTTCCGCCCCACCTGCAGCGAAGCGTTCAGTCCTACGTGCGGATTTGACCCTGCGATATCCGTCTCCTCCGGTTGCTGCTGCTGCTTCATTTTCACGTTCAGACGCGGGAGGACCATCTGCACATTTTCCACTGCGATCGCCCCCTCTCCGCTATGCTCGCAACCTCGGTCATGACTTCCCCTGCCGTGGCTCTCTCGCCCGCGCAGCTTCACGATCGGCCGCAACGGGCCCCGCGGCGAACCCTTCCTGCTGCTGCGGACACTCACATGTTCCGAGGCTCCGATCGAGTCTGGCAGTTTTTGGATCATCTCCGGCTCGCTTTCCCTCAGCCGGTCGCACTCGCTCACCCGTTGTGGAAACATGAGCTCGTAGACCCTCTGGATCACATCTTCGTTGGAGAGGAAGAGCTCTAGAACCGATTTCTTGTCCGCAGCCGTGAAATTCTCGTACGAAATTCGCCGCTCCTTAACAGCGGATAGTTTGCACATGACTTCGACTTGTGAGAGATCGTGCTCCGCATCTGCTGAGCAACCATCTTTTGCGGGGGATTGGCGGAAACGGCGGCGGAGCACCTGCTTCTTGGTCTCTTCGACGCATCCCACGAAGGCTCTTTCCAGATCGTTTTGCCTCATATCGGCGGTTACCAGTCTGCGCTTCAAGGCCCGGTTCTCCTTCTCCAGTTTGTCGATTACCCGCTTGAGCTGAGCCAGACTCTCCATGTAGCGCTGCTCCTGAAGCTCCCTTTGCTGATGTCTCACGATGTCGACGACGGGGGAGTCGAGCGGCTCCTTGGTGGTAGCGGATTCCCGTTTGGTCCCGAGCGCTGATGGTGCGGCAGTAGTCATGGCCGATTTCGCCTTAGTTTCGCTCCTATTCTGGATGCTGCCACTGCGCTTCGCATTTGCGCTGACGCTGGACTTGGGCCCGACGGTCTTCTGGGCGTAGCTGAAGACGAGGTCGCCGAAACGTTCGAGCTGGTCATCGACTGAGGCGAGGTCCTCGATGCGGTTGAACTTGCGGATCCCGGCCAGCAGTTTGCACATCGCGGCCCGGAATTCGCCGCTGTTGTTCTCTTCAGGGGTGGCGGAAGACTTGAGCTGCTCGTCCAGGAAGAGTTCGATCTGCCAAACGAAGTAGCGGAAGATTTTTCCCTCCTTCATGGCCGACCGGACCTTCTTCTCCAGGAAGCTGCAGTCGCCGCTGAGGTTCATCACGCGGGACTTCCACTTGAGCGCCTCTTTGTTGGAGTCCTTGCACATCTCCGCGAGAAAGGCGGCCTCCTTCTGCTTGACCTCGGAGTATGACTCCAACTGCTTGATGCGTCTGCTCTCCCTGCGCTTCGATTCCTCATCGTCCCGCTTCAGCCGGTCCTGCAGTCGCCCTATCTCCTCTTCCTTCTTCCCCACGAAGTACTTGAACGAGCTCATGTACTCGCACTCCTGTCTCGCCAACAGTTTCGTTAATTTGGAGTCCAGACAGTCAGACACCTTTGTGAGTTCCTCCTGGACCTGTCCGAGCCGAAGCTTATTATCATCGCAGCCGGTACGGACCGGCGAGGTCGAATTCGTCCGCTGCTGCACTAGCACTGGCGCCGGCGTCGGTTTTTGGCCCGTTATGAACGTCGTCTCCGCCTGCTCCTGTGCCACACTGAAGCTCTCGTTCGCTCGTCTCTTCGCTAAGTTCATCCTCCCCTGTTTTATTTTTTAATGCTGTTATTTCATCAGGAGCACAGGCACGCTTTGCCTGAAGTACGTAATACGTCTCTCTGGGCAGGCAGCGTGCAGGAATACGAAGAAACAGAGATAAATACACAAAAATGGGATCCTGGATCGGCGAGTTGATACAAGGCATCGCAACAAGTCCGGGAAAGTTCACGGCGTTCCACTGGCTAGGCTCGTTCTCGCTGGGCTGCACTCTTCTCCTCCTCATTCTTGTGCTCGCTCTCCCTCTCGGTCCTGCCATCAAGAGGAAGATAACCTCAGGCTGGGGATCGCACTTCGCCCGCGGAGTGTTCTGCTGCGGGCTGGTTCTGTACGGCCTCTGCTCCACGATCGGCTTCAGATTCTTCCTCGTGTTCTCGGCAGCACATCGGGCCTCGCTGTTCGACATATTCATCCCGCGGAAAGGTGCCTCCCTGCTTGAGCTGGTCTCTCAGCTCCCGTTGTATTTCTCGGCCATGTTGTCTTGTGACTGCGATATGGTACTGATACTGGGATTGTTGGCGAACTGTGTGGCACAGATGTGGAACCAGAGTGCGTTGACACATGTTGCAGCTATTGTAACGAGCGTGGTCGCTGCGAGAGGACTGCTGAGCAGAGGAAACAAGAAGGCGTTCGGACTGGGGACGTGGATGCTGGCTGCAGGATTCTGTCTGCCGTGCTTCGCCTACGGGCTCAAGCTAGTGCGGATCTTATGAAGAATATATATCGCGATGTGAACGTTTAAGCGTATTGTCGGACTCTTACACGGATTTGCGTTTAATTCATGTCTGATTTATGAGGGACTATTTAAGCTCGGTCGATTTCTTCAGCGCCTGTTCGCCCTTCTCGATCGCAAACTACAAATCCTGTTATTCCTGCCAAGTACCCAGAACGATTGAGGACGCGTCTCGTCGAACCCTGCCAGCCGCCGGAGGTAGCTCTCCTTCCGTTCCTCCCTGGCGCGACTGAGACTGAGCTTTCTCTGGGCCCGGATGAGCACCCCCTTGTCTTCCCTCCGCTTCTCCTTCTCCGCTGCGTTTCTCAGTTCCTCCTCCGATTCCCGGCGTGCGGCGGGTTCCGCTGCCTTCTCTACCGCCCGCCTGAACACCGGGAGTAACGATGCTTCATCTATCATGTTTGCGCTATGCTGCGGTTACTCGGATTGTGGAAGAAGCAGAACTCGCAGACCTTGGGGGCGGCCCGGAGACAGAGCGGGTGGTAGATGTGCCCGCAGGGGAAGGTCATGAATTCCTCGCCCTCCCCAAGGTTCACTCGCTGTCCGCATTTAGTACAGACACAGGTGTCGACAGAGACGCCCTTGTGGGTGAGCGCAACGAGGAGGTGCAGCTGGTCCTTGAGGCTTTTGCTTAGAATCAGGCGGGCAAGGTCGAATATTTTTTGCTGGTACAGGTAGGAGGCAACCATTGCGCCCAGCATCGCCTTGAAGTTCTCCATCTCCAGCTCCCCGTGGCGCGAGATTATGTGGAGAATGAGATCGTCGAAGGACACATACTGCATCAGGGTGGAGGACAACGTCTGGATGCACTCGTACACCGACTTAACCACCGCCCCCACCGGTCCAGCCGCCAGCAACGTTCTCTGCCCATGTCTGACCCTTCCTCCCGCCATCATCGCTGCCGTCTCTGCGTTCTTCTCCCCCACAGTCTCGGGGTGTATCCTGCACAGTCTTTTCCACAGCTCGTAAAGGTGGTCGAGGAGCAGGAACCAGAGTTCGCGGTCCTTTCCTGCCACCACTGCATTCTTTAGGCAGACCTTCAGGGCCTGGGCGTAGGTGGTGCGGTATTCGTCGAGAGAAGCCGTGATGCGGTCCTTGTCTCCGGCGAAGAATTTATCGGCCGCGGATTCAAGCAGGCCGATATATGCGTGTATGGAATCAGCGTAGGCCCCACTCCTCTGCAACAGATATGCCGCGGCGAAGTCTGCATGGTACTTCTTGCATATTTCGAGACAGTCCTGCAGTGGGTAGTACTTCTTCTTTGCGTACTTGATCACCTCGTCCTTTCGGTACTGGCAGAGCAGCCGGATGTTCAGAAGGAGGAGGTCGCGGTACATTCGTGCTTCGTCGGAGTCGCCGGTGTCGACAGAATCTGCGCCAAATATGGCTATCGTGAGGTCGATATCGGGAGAGTGTACCTTCGATGAACTCCTCCTTCGCCTGCAGGAGGGTGTGGATGTAGTCGAGCTGAAGCTTCGGCTGTGACTCGAGCTTGCTGACCACGCCGCCGTGTTTTCGTTTGAACCAGAGATCGACGAGAAGCACGGTGCGCTTGAGGTCAACTCGCAACTACCAGCAGTGAGTCAACAAACAAGCAATACAAGCTTTTCGATTTGCTCGTTGATGAGCTTCTGTATGAGAGGATGGCTAGGGTCGGACTCGGGCAGACTGTCGTGGAGCGTGGCCAGCCAGTCGAATACGCGCTCCTTCTTGCTGGCGTCCTTTAGTCCGAGGTACGTCTCGAAGCACTTCAAATAGTCGCCCTTGAGCTGCGTGAGATACACCAGCACTTCGGTGTAGGGTGAGAGCTGCACCTCTTTGATCAGTTCATTAATCTGCTCCTTCGCCAGCCCCGGACAGTTCCGGATCATCCTGAGCACTATGTCCTCGTACTTCTCGGGCTGCACCCGCTCCTCGTTTTGGCTCAGACTCTCGCCCTGCCCGCTGCTGGAAGTGTTCCAGCACAAGTACGACACGGTGCTTACACACAGCTCCGGCGCTATGGTGTTCCCCGCCTGCGCCGACACGTTCGCCAGAAACAAATTATAGTAGTGCAGCGACCTGGTTGACTCCGAGTCCATGCTTCCTGCCACTGACGCCAGTCGTGCTATAAGCTTCTGGTAGCTGAGCCCCTCCTTGGTCCCGCGACCGGTCTGCGGCTCCACAATGAAACTGCTGCGTAACCCCTCCTCCTCAAAGAGAAGACTCAGCACCTGGAACACCGACCTCACGTCGAGTTGCATGAGTTCCTGCAGATTTGTGACCCGGTCCTCCTCGTGCTGGACAAACAGCCAATTCAGCAGCGCACAGACCACCCCCGGCCAAATCGGCCGCGGAATCGTGCTCTCGGGTTGTCTGCCAAACCGCTCTCCCTTGAAGCAGAGTCTGATGTACCACAACAACTTGTATCCGAGGTAGCCGTATGTTTTGGTAAGAACTAAGCTCGTGTCCGGATCCCGCGCGGAAATCATCCTCATATCCACGTTCCGCCTCTCCTTCCTCATCGCATTCATCTCGTTGTGCATAAAGATAGCAGGCTCCACGAAGTTGCGCTCGCCGCCCTGGAGCGCCTTGAGACAGACTCCGGCGGAGAACATTTTGTGTATAACACAAACGGCGCTCAGGGCGTCGAGGTCCTGGCCCTCCAGGTTGAGGAAGATCAGCACCCGCTCGAGCGTGCCGAGGTTTCCGCCCGACACATAGTGCGAGATCAACCGGCTCAGCAGCGTGGGCGGCAGCGGGATCAAGCTGAGCCTTCCGCTGAGGATGTACGGCTCCAGGGAATCCAGGAACGCAGACTCCAGGTTGTACTCGGCGAATTGTGAGAGCAGGTCTGTGAACAGGTAGTCGAAGGCGGAAATCGCGATGCAAAACTCGATTGTGATCTGCATCTGCATAATGTTCGCCTCTCTGTTGATCCCCGAATCGGATTTCTCAAGATGCTCGCGGAGCCCGTCGCGGACGAATCCCTTTACGAAGGCGAGCACCGCAGCCTCCCTCGCCGTCTTATTTTCCGGGAGCTCTGCGAGTCCCTTGAGCCTTCCCAGGAAGATCTCCCGTCCGGTCCGCAGCGCCTCGATCCACTGGCTCCTTCCCTTCTGGTTCTCCATGCACTCGTTCCATGCCAGCACCTTCCCCATAACAACGGTGTTCTTCCCTAGTCCCACAAGTTTCCGCCCGTCGAGCATGATTGTCTGGTGGTACGAATTCTTCACCTGTTGCTCGGACGTGCTCGGCCTGCCAATGTTGTATCCCTGCATGGCCAGCTCATCCTCAACCAGATACGGGGGTTCCAGATCAGGAACCTCGCCCTTGACCTTTTCAGCAGCAGCCCTCATCGTGGGGTCTTCCTCAGTATAACGCCCTGGAACGAACCGGCCGGTGTAGAGCACCCGCAGCTCATTCTTCGCAGTCAGGATCACGATCGTGCTCTCGGCCACCCAGCGGAGAAATCGGATCTCGCAGTCGCACTCCAGGTACCCGTTGAGCGAATAGCCCTCCAGCTCGCTCCCTGGGTTCAAGATCTCCACCAGCTGGATCACCTTGTCCCACGCTATTGCCATCACAATGCTATCGTTTTCGGCCCGATCCGGGAGAAGGCCGCGCCCCCAGTCGATGTAGGGGATGCCCTTCTGAATCGGGAGTCTGCGTTTGAACTCCCACAGCACTCTGACCGTCGGCTCCATCGCCGCAACCACGATGTTGTTCACACTTCCAATCGCGATCAGCACCAGGTCGTCCGGCAGGTTCTGGCACAGCGTCCCCTGGTGCAGTGGTGCCAGCGCAAATCCTATCCTGCTCTTCAGCATCAGAGTGCTCGTGCTGGTCAGTCCCAGAATCGCCTTGGTGAACTCCGTTATGTAGACAGAGCCGCCGACGTCTGAGGAGATGATGCGGGGACGGGAGCCTTTGAGGAATTTAGCGTTGAGAACAGTGCAGTTGTGTGCGTCGCCTACCTGTACGGCCGCAGTCGAGGTCTTCAGCTCCCAGAGCACGATTTGGCCGTTGGAGTACCCAGCAGCCAAGTACATTCCGTTCTGGGAAACGTCGATGCAGGTCACACGATTGCCGTGCAGCTCGCGCACCAGGATTGGCTTCAGCTCTTCCTCCGTCTCGAGATCGAAGACACGAATTACCCCCAGCGAGGTGCCCACGTAGAGCAGTCCGCCCTGAGTCTATCAAAGTCCTGGTGCTGGATCAAGCTTACGAAGATGCAGATGGATTTTCCGACCAACTTGTTCTCTACCGCAGACCCCAGCGCGGACCCAATCTCCCTGTGGTACCGGTACTGGACCCTGGAAACGCTGAGCGGACTGTAAATCATGCTCTCCTCCAGGTACTGAATGCCGCTCAGCGGCTGTTCCTTCAGAACCGTGGATCGCTCGTAGGCGTCAACCAGGTCGAGCGGGTCGGCTGCCCTCATCTGCGGGATCACGTCGCTGGAGGTTCCAGCTATATTCTCCTCCAGACAGCACTCCTTTAGAATCTCCGTCAACGCCTCCTCGTCCTTGGGGTCGCCGGTCTCCTCGCTCGAGCTCAACGATATGTCCTTCGGGATCAGTTCCTCCGCTTTTTCCCGCATGTCGCACTTTAGGTTGTTGCAGTGATTTTCAGGTGCGATTGGCTTCTGATCGTGATGCCGCGAAGCTTGAGCCGGAGGAAATGCGGAGACCTTCTGCTTGGACATGGAACTCGCGACGACGGATGGCACGGGGGATTTGGGCCGAGCGGTGGAATCGGCCTCGTCTTCGGAGCCCGCCTCGGCAAGGAGACTGCGGAGCAGGGCGGCCTCGTCCTTTGTGGATGCGGCGGCAGGGTCCTCCTCGCAGCTTGAGCCGCTGTTCACAAGGTCGTCGACAGTCTGTTGGGATGACTTCGCTATGGAGGAGAGGTAGCATATTATTGCGGCATACGTTTGCTCGGATCCATATTGAGGTGCTCCTGATAATATAATGGTTAGTATACTACAATTCGAATTTCTCATTTATTCCCTTTCCGATGCACTATTATTAGGTTCAGCAGTCCTCCTGCATATTTATCGTTAAAACGGCGTGTGTTTACAGAAAATAATAATCAACAACAAAGCTTCACGATGAGAAGGAAGCCCGCTACAGAAAGACAGCAGCCGCCGCCACTGACCGCAAGAACCAGCACGGAGACCGGGTGCAGGAACGAGGAGTGCAAACGGGGTATGCAGGAGCTGCGGAACAAGCTGCGGCTGAAGTCGCAGATCCTCAAAAAACTGCAAGGCATGGTCAAGACCAACGGCCGCAATGTTGCCCCAGACATGACCGCCGAGTACGAGCGTCTCATGGCCGACAAAGAGGCTGCTGTGAAGGAATCTGCCAGACTTGCACAGGAAAACGTCGCTCTCGGCAAGATCGTTGACAAGCTCCGCCAGCAGGAGAAGGCCAAGATCGATTATTCAAACGAAGAATTGAAAAAGGCGCTGCTGGACCTGACGGACGAGTTTGAAAAGTACAAGCGCGAATACACGGTCGACTCCAGTCTCAGAGAACAGCTCCGTCAGCTTCAGGAAAAACTGCAGCAAACGATTAATAAGCACGAGGAGGAGAGAAGACAACTGGTGGCCGAGTTGCAGAGTTCGCAGGCAGAGGCCGAGGAACTTGCGGCCCGGCGCAGGGACGAGGTTGAGGGATTGCTTGACAGCAACAGGAAGCTCAACGACGGACATGACGAAGTAAAAGTGAAGTACGAATTCTATAAGAGCAAGTATCTGGAGGAGGTGAAGGCGGGGGACAGGCTGCAGGAAAAGCACAAGGCGCTGCTGGGCGAGGAGCAGTCACATCTTGAATACATCCAGCTCCTAGAGACGAAGAACCGCGAGCTGGAATCCAGGCTGACCGAGGCCGTGAGCGCTGGCTTCGACAGGACGAGGCTACGATCCACGAGCTCGTCGCGAACCATCAGAGGACCCGTGGTGGGCGACACGCTGGAGGACGAGCTGGAGCAGTCCCAGGCCGAGGCCAAAGAGCTCGTTGTCCAGTTCCGCTCTCTCAAGGAGAGCAAGGAGCTGGCCCAGAACAGCCTCGTTCAGGCCCGCCAGAGTCTCGTCCAGCGTTCTCTGGAACTCAAGGAGTCTCAGGACAAATTAGTGGCCCTCGAAAAGATGCGTCTGTCAGATCTTCTCCACATCACGCGTCTGGAAAACCTTCTGGACGTGCACTCGATAAAGTATTAATAGTTCCCCTATTACAACAAAAACTTCTCCCCATCTCTTTATCACCGATCGTTCCTCCCCGGCCCGCAAATCATGGGGGTGTTGGGG